>ERZ773243.3774-NODE-3774-length-10247-cov-2.510989_pt1 | contig 10247 bp, 9 predicted proteins | sample MGYA00580520_ERZ773243 | MGnify/ENA primary metagenome ERZ773243 (study PRJEB29015, sample SAMEA2737747) | human gut metagenome | biome: human gut; feature: human-associated habitat; material: faeces | place: China | collected 2012 ... | reverse complement strand
AACTAAAATAACTATGTAAGAAATGTTGCTTCTGACCCTTATAATATAAGAGGGTATGCCAAAAAACTAGTAAATGGAGCAGTTAAAGCTAAAAATAAAGGATATCCAAATCCTAAAATTTCAGCAAGTACAACAAGTAAAACATTATCAATAGGAAAAACAAAAAAATACTATATTTCCAATGCAGTTACAGTTTCTACAACTGATGTTGATAGTTATCAAGTAAAATTAACTAATGCACCAAGTGGAAGCTTTACAGCTGATACAGCTGGAAATGTTAAAACAAAATTCAATGCTGGTGAAAAATTCGTAGTGTACGTACCAGTAGGAAACGTTAATAATACTTCAGTAGATTTTAAAGCTACAATTACAGGAACAAAAAAATATAATAAGGTTTATGAATATAGACCAAGCAATAAAAACGTACAAGAAATAATTCCAACATATTTATATCCAACAACTAAGACAGTAAATACAAGTATTAACTTTAATATTTTTAAATCAAAAGTAGTTATTACTAAGGTTGATAAATCCACTAATAAACAATTAGCTGGAGCAACATTAGTATTAAAAGACTCTAAAGGTGGAGTTGTAACAAGCTGGAAAACAACAGGCTCTGCTCATGTTATTGAAAATTTACCAAAAGGTACTTATACTATTCAAGAAACAGCAGCACCAGCAGGTTATGAATTAAATACTACACCATTAAAATTCACAATTAGTGATACTAATCGTACAGCAACATTAACTTTCTATAATCATAAAAAAGAAACTACTAAGGGTTCAGTAAAAATTATTAAAGTTTCTAAAGAAACTGGAAAACCATTAGTAGGAGCTAAGATAGTTGTAAAAAATGAAGCAGGAAAAGTAATCGCTAGTTGGACATCAACTAATGATTATCATGTAATCGAAGATTTACCTAATGGAAAATATACAGCTCAAGAAACAGAAGCTCCTGAAGGTTATATCCTTGATACAACTCCACAAGAATTTACTATCACTAATAATAATAAGAACATAACTTTAAAATTATATAATAAAGCAGCAAGTAAAGTTGTTTCAATCATTAAGATTGATCAAGATACTAAAGAAATAATTGCAGGAGCTGTATTAGTAATTAAAGATTCAACAGGAAAAGAAATAGCTCGTTTTACAACAACTAATTCCGCTTATACAATTGAAAATATTGCTAATGGTACATATACAGTAGAAGAAGTTTCTGCTCCAGAAGGATATGTACTAAGTGATGAAAAAGTAACATTCACAATTGATGATAAGAACAGAACAGCACAAATATCATTTGCTAATAAGAAAGAAATTACTACTATTGTAGATGTTCCAAATACAAATTCAAATGCCTCAGTTATTTTCTATATTGTAGGTGGCTTAATTCTAGCAACAACAGCAGGATTCGTATACTACAATGCAAAAAAAGAACAACAATAAAAAAAGAAAAAGAAAAAGAGTCCCCCAGAATATTGTAATAGCACTAGCTAGTATATTCATAATAATAGGAGGATTCTTTCTTTCTTATAACTATATTCAAAGTAAAAAGATAAAAGCATATGACTATATGGCTAATGTCTTTTACGAAGATACTACAAAAGAAAATAAAGAGGATAAAGAAAAGAAAAATAATAAACAACCAGAAACAATACCACAAACAGAAAACACAACAACTGGTTATATTGGTTATCTAGAAATTTCAAAGATCAATTTAAATAAAGGTTTCTATGATATCACAAGTTCAGAAAATGACGTTGAAAAAAATATATATGTATCTCCAACCTCAAGTTATCCGGATAAAGAAAAGGGCAACCTAATAATCGCAGCCCATTCTGGAACCGGTTGGAAAGCATTTTTTAATGAATTATATCAATTAAATACTGGTGATCAAGTTAATGTTTTATACAAAAACAAAAGATACATCTATAAGATTAACAAAATCTATAAACAAGAAAAAACAGGAAAAATTGCAATATATAGGGATTATGAAAAAACAACACTTACATTAGTAACTTGTACAAATAATGACTCTAAAACTCAAACAGTATATATTGCCTATCTAGAAAAACAAGAAGAAATATAAAAGGGGGAAAATATTATGAAACAATTATCACTATTAGATAAACTAAAAGTTGTAGTAGACTTAACAAGTTCAGATAAAACATACATTATAGTGATTTGCTTACTAGCATTCCTAAGTATTTTATTCGCAACTACAAATAGAAAAAATGCCAAGGAAAGTAAAAAAACTTATGGAAAATTTACAGCTTACATTGGAGCAGGCTTATGGAATTATTCATATAATTTCCTTAATTGCGATCATTATAAAATATCATGCATCATTATCTACTATGTATGATAATATGATGAATAATATTTTCGTTATAATATATTTTCCTAACATCTCAGTTTATCTAGCTGCTATTATCACAACAAATATTATAATGTGGATTAGCATGTTTAATAAAAATTCTAAATTATTTACAAAAATAGTTAATAGCGTAGCTTTCTTTGCAATGCATTATCTCCTAATATTACTATTAAGTATCATTACTGCAAATAATCTAGATGTCTTTAATCAAACATCATTATATAGCAATAGTGAAGTTCATTCACTAATTGAATTAAGTAGTAATATATTTGTAATTTGGATAATTTATTTAGTAGTATACAAATTATTAAGATCATATTTTGACAAGAAAAAGGTAAAACATCAAGAAGTATTACAACCCGTAGTTGAAGTAGAACCACCTAAAAAAGAGGTAAGACTTCCATATTACGTCAATGTATTAGAATCTCCTTACGTTGTAAAAAGAGAACCTGTCAAAACAAAAGTTATATATCAGACACCAACAAATGCCAATACAGCTATATATGATCAAATGTTAACTATTGATGATTATAAAAAAGTTCTTTCAATGTTACAAAAAGAACAAGAAACAAAACCTCAATACTCCAATAATACTAAAACTGAAGAAAAAAGAATAGAAGAAGATAATGAAAAAAAATTATCAGAATTAATGGAACTATATAGAAGTGTTTAAAAGCAAATCATAATTTGCTTTTTTTTATGAAAATAAAAATATTTAGTTTTATTATTGTGTTTTGCTGGCCATAAATATCATATTTTAGTATAATTATAATTGAGGTAAGTATTATGAATATAGAGAATTTAAATAATAAACAACAAGAAGCGGTTTTAAAAACCGAAGGCCCACTTTTAGTTCTAGCGGGAGCAGGAAGTGGTAAAACTAAGGTTTTAACAACCAGAATAGCGTATTTAATTGAGGAAAAACATATTGACCCATATAATATCTTAGCTATAACCTTTACTAATAAAGCAGCTAAAGAAATGAAAGATAGAACATATAACCTTATAGGAGAACAGGCTAGTAGTTTACAAATATCCACCTTCCACAGTTTTGGTTTAAAAATAGTAAGAGAAAATTGTGAACTTTTAGGGTATGATCATAACTTTGTTATTATGGACAGTGATGATTCCCTAACCGTAGTAAAAAAAATATTAAAAGATATAAATAAAGACCCTAAAATATATAACCCTAAGGCTATAAGAAATAAAATAAGTAGTTGTAAGAATGAATTAATGTCACCAGAGTCATATGAAAAGTTTGTAGCAAGTGATTATGAAAAGGTTATCTTAGAAGTATATCAAAAATACGTAAAAAAACTAAAAAATAATAATTCTATAGATTTTGATGATTTATTGATGTTACCAATCAAACTATTTAAAGAAAATCCTTTAGTATTAGAAAAATATCAGAATAGATTTAAATATATTTTAATAGATGAGTACCAGGATACAAATGAGGCTCAATATATCTTGACAAAGATGATAAGCGCCAAATATAAAAATATATGTGTAGTTGGCGATATCGATCAGGCTATTTATGGGTGGCGAGGTGCTAACTACAAAAATATTTTAAACTTTGAAAAGGATTATAAAGATTGCAGCACCATCCTACTAGAAGAAAATTATCGTTCTACAAAAACAATATTAGACGCTGCCAATGACGTAATAAAAAATAATAAAAATAGAAAAGACAAAAAACTATGGTCAAATAATGGTGATGGAGAAAAAATAGAATATTTTAGAGCCTTCAATGAAAGAGATGAAGGACAATACGCTATAAGAAAAATAAAAGAATTACACAATAGAGGTGTTAATTATCAGGATATAGCAATCCTTTATCGTACTAATGCTCAATCAAGAACATTAGAAGAGGAAATGTTAAAGGAAAATCTTCCATACCGAGTTGTAGGAAGTTTTTACTTCTATAGTAGAAAAGAAATTAAGGACTTAATAGCGTATTTGCGCTTAATTCATAATAGTAAAGATAACATCAGTCTTTTACGAGTAATAAATACTCCCAAAAGAGGAATAGGACTTAAAACTATAGAAAATTTAACTAAAAAAGCCGACTTAGAAAACAAAAGTATCTATGAGGTAATCGATAGTGGTAAAGAATTACAGTTTAAAGAATTAATAGAAAATTTAAAAAAAGTGGCTGAGGAGTTGACCTTAACCCAATTAATTGATAAAGTATTAGACGCTAGTGGTATGAAGCAAGAGTTAGAAAGTGAAAAATCTCTTGAAGCCGAAATCAGACTAGAAAACTTAGAAGAATTTAAATCAATTACAAAATCTTTTGAGGAAAGAGAAGGACTTATATCACTTGAAGATTTTTTATTAGAAATTAGTTTAATTAGTGATGTTGAAGAATATAAAGACGATGCTAATAAAATAAATCTTATGACAATTCACTCTGTAAAGGGATTAGAATTTGATTATGTCTTCGTTGTTGGATTAGAAGAAGGAATATTTCCACATATGAATTCACTAATGGAAAATAGTGAATTAGAAGAAGAACGAAGACTATGCTACGTTGCTATTACCAGAGCTAAGAAAAAATTATATTTAGTAAATGCCAGAAGAAGAACACTTTTTGGTAGAGAACAAGTCAATCCACCAAGTAGGTTTATTGGTGAAATTAATAATAATCTTATTCACTCTAATGTTAGCGAAGAAAATAAAACTATTCCAAAGATAGATACAGAGGGAATGTTTAGAAAAGAAGATATTGACTATCAGGTAGGTGACTACGTTTATCACGAATCATTTGGTACTGGAAGAGTAGTCGAGGTAACATCAACACTAGTAAGTGTAGCCTTTAAACATCCATATGGAATAAAAAAATTAATGAAGAATCACAAAAAATTATCAAAAGTATAAGGAGAAAACATGAAAAAAAATATTACATTAGTTATAATGGCTGCAGGTATGGGAAGCCGTTTTGGGGGATTAAAACAAATTGAACCAATGGGTCCAAGTAATGAGTTTATAATAGACTATTCAATATATGACGCTATTAAAGCAGGATTTAATAAAGTTGTGTTCATAATAAAAGAAGAGAATTTTACTGTATTTAAAGAAACAATTGGTAAAAGAGTAGAACCACATATAAATGTTGAATATGTGTTCCAAAAAAATGACAATATTCCTGATGAATACCAAGAAATTAAAAATAGAGAAAAACCACTTGGTACAGCTCAAGCAATACTTTGCTGTAAAGAAAAAGTACATGAACCATTCGCAATTATTAATGCAGATGATTTTTATGGACGAGATGCTTATTTTAAGGCAAGCGAATTTTTATTAAATGTAGAAAAAACAGATAAAGAAAATTATGGAATGATTGGATATATTGTTAAAAATACTATGTCATCTATTGGTTCTGTTAAAAGAGGAATATGTGAAGTAGAGAATGGATATTTGAAAAAACTTACTGAAAGTAAAGTTGAAAGAAAAGATGGCATCATAGTTGCCCAACCTCTATCTGGAAAAACTCCATTTACAGTATCAGATGATACAACAGTATCTATGAATATGTTACTATTTACTCCAAGTATCTTTTCTTACATTGAGAAAAAACTACCTAAATTTTTAGAAGAAAACAAAGATAATGCAGCATCAGCCGAATTCTTAATACCAGACGTATTATTTGAAGCAATAGAAGATGATGTTGCTAATGTCAAAGTAATAGGAACAACTGCAACATGGCATGGAGTAACATATAAAGAAGATTTAAATGAAGTAAAAGATGCCATTAATAAGTTAGTAGAGAATGGAGAATATAATAAAACATTATGGTCATAACAGATTAATACTATTTGAATAATATCAAAAAAATAGTATAATATAATAAGAGGTGAAATATGATTCAAGAAAAATATCCTAAAGTTTTTACATGGTTATTCATAGGTTTAATAATTACATTCTTAACTGGATATAGTTTATCACTTTATCCATATGCTACATTAAGACTTAATAGTGGTGGTACATATATAATACTTGCCATTATTGAAATAGCAATAGCTATATTCTTTTCAACAAGACTACATAAAATGAGTAAATTAACAGCTATAATTTGTTACTTAATATATTCATTCTTAACAGGAATAACATTTGGTGTAATATTCCTAGCCTTTAAACTATCAAGTATTATGAGTATTTTCTTAATAACATCCATAGTTTTCTTGGCCTTTGCAGTAATTGGAATGACTACAAAAAAAGATCTTTCAAAAATGTCAATGTGGCTTTTGATGAGCCTACTTGCTATTTTAGTAGCTGGAATAGTAAACATATTCGTAAAATCATCAATGCTTGACTTAATAATTACTATAATATCTACTATCGTCTTTATAGCGTATATCATATATGATATGAAAAATGCAGAATACATTATAAGAGAAGTAGGAGAGGATAAAGGAGCTATTTATGGAGCATTTCAACTATACCTAGACTTTATAAACCTATTTATAAATTTATTAAAACTATTAGGAAAAGCAAATGATAATTAGAGCTAACAAAAGTTAGTTCTTTTTTTGTAAAAAAAAACTCGCCCTAAGCGAGATAATTAATTATTAATTTTTATGACTATTTACAAATTTTGTAAACTCCATTTCATGATATGGTAAAGCTTTTTCTTTATTGTTAACCATAAGATTAATTACTCTACCATTACCTAGTTTAATGGTTATTTCTTTTGAAACCAAACTAATTAAATTTGCTCTTTTAATTTTTAAACTCTTTATTTCCTCATTCTTGAAAAAATAAAATTTATCAGGAACAGGTACTAATTTATCAGGACGTAGAGCAAATAAGGCACTTCCATCACCAGTTACAAGTGGGATTAAACCAATTCCTTCATTAGTACCATTTATTAAATAAGCACTACATTGATTTTCCTGTGCTGCTTGCATTCCAGCAACCATTCCTCCCACAGCGCCACCAAGTAAAGAAGCTTTAGTAGGGGCCTTAACATATCCTATAAAATATGAATTTTGATTTCCATTCATTCCAAAAGATTCAAATAAACTTTTAACCTTATCAATAGTATTAAATTCGTTCATATACATATCCTCCATTAAAAAGTATATCATAAGTATATAAATTAAAGTAGTTTTTTTCAAAATATAGACTTTATAAAATAAATCTAGTACAATAAAAAAGGTGATAATAATGGACATAAAAAAAAGAGTAGAAGAATTAACTAATATTTTAAATGATGCAAATTATAAGTATTACGTTTTAGATGAACCGACAATAACAGATCAAGAATATGATAAATATTTACGTGAGTTAGAAGAACTTGAACAAAAATATAAAGAGTTTGCAAGAGATGATTCTCCTACAAAAAGAGTAGGAGGAGAAGTCCTAGATTCTTTTAAAAAAGTTACTCATAAAATACCAATGATGTCTTTAAGCGATGTTTTTAGTGAAAGCGAAGTTGTAAATTTTGATGAGAGAATAAAAAAAGAAGGCATTAGACCTCAATATGTCTGTGAATTAAAAATAGATGGTTTATCAGTTTCCCTACTATATGAACATGGTAAGTTAGTAAGAGCTGCAACTAGAGGTGATGGTGTTGTTGGTGAGGATATTACCCATAATGTTAAAACCATAAAATCAGTTCCTCTAACTCTAAATGAAGATATAGATATAGAGGTTCGCGGCGAAATTTACATGAGTAAAAAGTCCCTAGAAAAAGTAAACTTAGAAAGAATAAAAAATGGTGAAAAGCCCCTCCAAAATGCTAGAAATGGAGCAGCTGGTTCCATTAGACAATTAGACAGTAAAGTAGCGGCAAAAAGAGGATTAGACGTTTGGATATATCATCTTCCTAATCCACTAGACTATGGAATACATACACATTATGAAGCCCTAGAATTTATGAAAAAACTAGGTTTTAAAACTAATCCAAATAATAGGTTAGTAAATAATATAAATGAAGTATTAGAATTTATTTCAGAAAAAAACGCAGAACGAAAGAGTCTTCCCTATGACATTGATGGCATTGTCATTAAAGTTAACAACATTGATCAACAACAAGAACTAGGCTTTACAGCTAAATATCCAAAATGGGCAACTGCCTATAAGTTTCCAGCTGAAGAAGTATTAACAAGATTAAATGATATAATTTTTACAGTCGGAAGAACAGGTCAAATTACTCCTAATGCAGTTTTAGATCCAGTTATAGTAATGGGGTCTACTATTGCTAGGGCAACTCTTCATAACGAAAATTATATAAAAGAAAAAGATTTAAGAATCGGAGATATAGTTTCTATTAGAAAAGCAGGAGATGTTATACCTGAAGTTGTAGAAGTAAAAAAGGAAAGAAGAACGGGTAATGAAAAGAATTTTGAAATGATTCATAATTGTCCTATTTGTGGAACAACTCTTGTAAAAAAAGAAGGACAGGTTGATTATTTCTGTTTAAATGAACATTGTCCTACAAGAAAAATAGAATCACTAATTCATTTTGCTGAAAGAGATGCTATGAATATAGATGGATTAGGTGAAAAGATAATGGAAGACTTTTTCAACTTTTCATTTATTAGAACCATACCAGATATTTATCTTTTACAAACACATCGTGAGGACTTAACTAGATTAGAAGGATATGGCGAAAAATCTGTAACCAAATTACTTGAAGCAATAGAAAAAAGTAAAAGTAATTCTCTTGAAAAGCTTCTCTTTGGACTTGGAATTCCTCATGTAGGAAGTAAAACAGCAAAGATAATCGCATCACACTACCATAATATTGATAATATAATGAAAGCAACTCTAGAAGATTTAAGTAGTATTAATGATATTGGCGAAATAATAGCGAAAAGTATCGTTGATTATTTCCAAAAAGAAGATAATAAAATTATAATTGAAAGATTAAAACAATATGGAATAAATATTAATTATCTTGGTCAAAAAATCATCAAAGATGAAACATTTTATGGTAAAACATTTGTCCTAACAGGAACTATGACAGAATATAAAAGAGATGAGGCTAAAAATCTAATTGAAAATTATGGTGGTAAAACAAGTAGTTCTGTTTCTAAAAAGACTGATGTTGTAATAGCCGGTGCCGAGCCAGGAAGTAAATATGATAAGGCTGTAGAATTAGGTATTACGATCTGGTCAGAAGAAGATTTTAAGAAAAATATTGAAGAGAGCAAAAGAAATAATTAATTGCTCTTTTTTTGACAAAAAAATTGTTTTTTACATTGAATTATTTTCAAATTAAGTTATAATAGTAAGCATATCTTGAAACTGGGGGAGATACCTTATGAACAAAATAAATGTATTTCTAACAAATGACATAATCTTATTTCCAAATTCTGAAGTAAGATTTGAAACTGATAATTTTGATGATAAAGAGATATTTTCTCTTCTTGAGGAAAATGGTTCTAAAGAGTTACTCCTAGTAAACCCATATAATACAACTACAGAATTTCCTGATATAACAGAACTTCCCCGAATAGCAACTCTTGCAGAAATAAAAATGAAAATAGATGTTCCAAATGGTAAAACAAGAATAACCCTATTTGGTGTAAAAAGAGTAGAAGTAACTGAATATTTTAATGACAATACCCTTTATTTTGCTAATTATAAAGAAATAAACTCTGAAGTAAATGAGGAAGATGACGTTAATTATAAGAATCTCCTTATTAAGTCTTTAGAAAGATATATTAATAAAGTTCCCTATGTTTCCAATTCAATCATGGGTCAACTTAATCTAATAGATACAGTGGAAGATTTAACAGATATCATTGCTGCTTTTCTTCCTTTAAATAATGAAAAAAAGAAAAAATATATTCTAGAACTAAATCCAATAAAACGAGTTCGTATGCTGATAGAAGATATGAATGAGGATATTAAATTTATT
>ERZ773243.3770-NODE-3770-length-10260-cov-3.104949_pt1 | contig 10260 bp, 7 predicted proteins | sample MGYA00580520_ERZ773243 | MGnify/ENA primary metagenome ERZ773243 (study PRJEB29015, sample SAMEA2737747) | human gut metagenome | biome: human gut; feature: human-associated habitat; material: faeces | place: China | collected 2012 ... | reverse complement strand
ACCTCTTCGTGGCCGATTCTGAATTAAAAAACCAGGAAAATATCAATTGTTCCCGGGGAACAAATATGCTAGTTAAAAACCTGTTCTACACGATTCCCGCCCGGCGAAAATTTCTGAAATCGGACACCACGGAACTCCGTAATATTACCACGGAATTCTTACGGGTAGCCCTCACCGCCCCAGATATTGCGTTCACGCTCGTCAACAACGGAAATGAAATATACAACCTGCCCGCATCCGGTTTGCGCCAGCGCATTGTAAATGCCTTCGGGAAAACGATTAATACAAAACTACTTCCGGTTAATTGCGAAACGGGGATCGTCACCATCAATGGTTTCGTGTGCATCCCCCAGCACGCCCGGAAAACTTACGGGGAACAGTATTTTTTCGTGAACAACCGGTTTATGAAACATAACTTTTTCCATAAAGCAATCACGGAAGCCTATGCCGGCTTGATTAGCGGAGACATGATTCCCTCGTATTTCCTTTATTTCACGGTGGACCCTTCCATCATAGATGTGAACATCCACCCGACAAAGACAGAGATCAAATTTCAAGACGAGAGTGCTATATTCCAAATTATACTGGCCAGCGTGAAAGAGGCTTTGGGAAAATTCAACGTAACCCCGACAATTGACTTTGACACGGAAGACAAGGTTGACTTCACAGTTCCCGACTCACCGATTCTCCCGAAGGTCCCCAAGGTCAGTTATAACCCCCATTACAACCCGTTCAACTATTCCACCTCAATCTCGAAAGAAGATTCAAACTTCGAACAGTCAGGCGGTAATAGTTCACGCCAGAACTTCGACCCCCACAAGGAACAAGTTCCCGCAAACTGGGATACACTCTTCGCCGGATTGGAAGATAAAATCGAAGAGGTACAAACTGAAATACCCGAAATGGCAGAGAAACAAGAGGATCACGAAGGAATCATCTCTTTCGTGCAAATGAAAGGCAGGTTCATTGTCACGCCCGTTCATTCCGGCTTGATGTTTATTGATCAGAAACGGGCGCACGAACGGGTGCTATACGAACGTTACCTGGAAACCTTGTCACACCAACAAATCTGCGGACAAAAAAGCCTGTTTCCCGAAACACTGGAACTCTCGGCTGAAGATTTCCTACTCGTAAAAGAAATCATGGACGATCTGGCCATGTTAGGTTTTGAACTCGGAGAATTCGGAAAGAATTGCTACGCCATCTACGCCACCCCGTCCGACTTGTCAACTTCTCGCGGAAAAGAAGTGCTTATCAGCCTTATTGAACATTACAAGAACACGGAAGGTTCAATCCGGGATAAAATGAGAGAGCGCATAGCCCTATCGCTCGCAAAGGCGGCATCGCTGGATTACAATACCCCACTGGACAAACAGGAAATGAGCGATCTGTTCGACAACTTGTTTGCCTGCCAGCACCCCAATTACACGGCTGACGGCAAGACAATCATCCACATTCTGAAAAATGAGGACGTGACCCAGTGGTTTAAATAAAAAACTATTTTTCTTTCAGATAAGCCCGCAACGTTTTCGCTGTTTCGGGATCAGAAGGTCGTGACATATCCGAATTGATAATACGTCCATCCGGAGCGATCAAAATAAAACGAGGGATTCCGCGAATCATGTAAAAATCCATGAAAGAACGATCACTCCCCATATATAATTGTACTTCTCCCTTAGGATTCTCCCGCACCCGCTTTTCCCAGACTGCACGGTCATTATCACAAGAAACAGCCACAAACACGATATTTTCATCTTCAAACTCTTTCTCCAGTTTCTCCCAAGCCAGATTTTCATAGCGACAAGGAACACCCCAAGTAGTCCACACGTTAATGAACAGGTATTTCCCCCTGAAATCTTCCAATTCGACAGCTTGCCCGGCAATATCCGTAAACATAAAATCAAAAGCAGGACTACCGGGGACAATTTTCGCACAACGATCATAAATTTCTTGAAATCGTTTCCGCAATGCCGGGTCCTTCACGTAAAAATCATACACACGCAATACATCATCAATATGCTCGTCAATCCCCACGCCAAGCAAATAAGCATAAGCGTAATGATCGATCAGGAACTCCACCAATGTCTCGTTCGTCAAATGGTGAATCACGTAATCAAACTGCGCCATCACTTGCTTGTAGGCATCCAGCTCCTTCATGTGGTACGTACTGATCAACGAAACTAAAGACGCCATTCCTTCTTGATATTCCTTTAGAACCAGTAACTTCTCATCTTCTTTGATCAATTTTTTGATACAAGAAAGATAAGCGGTATCCGGCTGATAATCCGTGTTTCCCGTACTCCAAGCATGATACAAGGGATAATTTTCCAACGCTTTATAAGTGGAAAACTTGATCCGGTTCCGTTCCATCTCAGTAAAAGCGACATCGAAACCCATGGTATCCAGATAATGAAACTGCTCTTGAATCAAGTCCTTCAATTGGCCTAAAAACTCTGGGGCATTCAATTCATAATCGACTGACAGATTCTTCATGACCTGACTATTCAAATAACTATTCTTGGGTGAGCCGTCTCCTTCAAAACGGATATTCCCTTTAGCATGATCCCCGTAAATATATATTTGTAATGTCGTTCCGCCTTCAATAAACAAAGGAAGACGATCCTTTCCATATTTTAACGTTGCGTATCCATGTTCGTCCCCTGTCAGCATTAATTTAGCATAGCCAGAGTCATCCACTTCAATTTCCCGTTCCTCCCCGTTAACCATCAACTCCGGCTGTATCCCCGAAGATCCGATAAGATTAAACTCCACAACCGTTTTCTGGGTATTACAACACCACATCAATAACATCAAGATCAATACTATGCCTCCAAGTTTTCCCATCATCTAACGCACAATGTTATAATTTGCTAAATTAATTATAAATTCTTTTAACCCAAGTTAATATTCTGACTTTAACTTTTTATTAACGTATTACACCTTGTTATTTAAATCAAGTCCAAATAGCTTTACACACGCTTAAAATGATTAAAAATATGAACAACATGGATAAAAAACAGGCCCTGCATTATCATGCGATGGGACGTCCCGGAAAGATTGAAGTCGTTCCGACAAAACCACACAGTACACAATATGATCTTTCACTGGCCTATTCGCCGGGAGTTGCAGAACCTTGTCTAGAAATCCAGAAGAATCAAATTGATGCCTATAAATATACTGCCAAGAGCAACTTGGTAGCCGTGATTTCAAACGGGACAGCCGTACTCGGGCTAGGAGATATTGGTGCCTTGTCCGGCAAACCCGTCATGGAAGGAAAAGGATTATTGTTTAAAATATTCGCGGACATCGACGTGTTTGACATCGAACTCGACACAAAAGACGTGGATAAATTCATCGAAACGGTAAAAATGATCTCCCCAACTTTCGGGGGAATAAATCTGGAAGATATTAAAGCACCCGAATGTTTCGAAATCGAACGCCGGCTCAAGGAAGAACTGGATATTCCTGTGATGCACGACGACCAACACGGGACAGCCATTATTTCGGCCGCCGGGTTATTAAATGCCCTCGAACTCAACGGGAAAAAAATTGATACCATTCGTGTCGTGGTCAACGGTGCCGGAGCCGCAGCCATTTCCTGCGCCCGCCTTTATAAAGCATTGGGCGTGAAGAAAGAGAACATGATCATGTGCGATAGCAAAGGGGTCATCTACACGGGAAGAGCCGGACTCAACGCAGAAAAAGAAGAATTTGCCGTTGAGACCTCTGTCCACACACTAACCGAAGCTCTAGTCGGGGCCGATATGTTTTTAGGTCTTTCCGTCGCTGATATATTGAGTGAAGAGATGATTCAATGTATGGCCAAAGACCCGATCGTATTCGCCCTTGCTAACCCGAATCCGGAAATCAGCTATGAAAAAGCGATCCACAGCCGACCGGACATCATTTTTGCCACGGGACGCTCGGATTACCCGAACCAAATCAATAACGTACTCGGTTTCCCGTATATTTTCCGGGGAGCATTAGATGTACAAGCCCGGAGTATTAACGAGGAGATGAAACTTGCCGCCACTTACGCACTGGCTGAATTGACGAAAGAACCCGTTCCTGAAAACGTGAAAATGGCATACAATGACCCGTCCATCGCTTTCGGCCGGAATTACATCATTCCCAAACCTTTGGACACTCGTCTGATCAGTCGCATTGCCCCTGCCGTGGCAAAAGCCGCCATCGAATCGGGAGTTGCCCGCACGGAAATCGAAGACTGGGATGCCTACCGGGATCAACTGGAAAAACGTATGGGTCAAGATGAAAGACTCATGCGCCGAATGACCCGCAAAGCCAAAACTAACCCCAAACGGATCGTGTTCGCAGAAGGAGCCGATATAAAAAACCTGATGGCCGTACAGGAGATTCTTTCCGAAAAGATCGCTCATCCCGTACTCATCGGCAACAAAAACGAAATCGAAACTCTCCAAAAACAATATAAATTAGAATTACCCGAACTAACCATTTTCGACCCGGCAAAAGAGATCGACAAAATAAATCAGTACACCCAGGCTTATTACGAAAAAAGACAAAGAAAAGGGATCATCCTTGAACAAGCCAAAGAATTGATGAAGAACCCGAATTTCATCGGTTTAATGATGGTTGAATCGGGAGAAGCAGATGGTTTCATCTCCGGCATTCACTCTAATTATCACGACGTACTCCGAGCAGCCAAAGACATCATCGGCCTAAGAGCTTGTTGTAAATATGCCGTAGGTATGCACATCGTGACCAATAAAAAAGGAACTTATTTCCTAGCCGACACGACAGTCAACAGTCATCCGTCAGCCGACACGCTGGAGTGCGTGACCGTCCTCACCTACGAGGCTGTAAAACAATTCAACGTGGAACCAGTTGTCGCCCTCACCTCATACTCCAATTTCGGGGAATACCGCTTGGGTAGCCCAGCACAGATACAAGAGGCTGTTGACACGCTTCATCGTAAATACCCCGAAATCCTAGTTGACGGCGAAATGTCCGCATCCATCGCATTCAATACCGAATTGCGACAAGCACGTTTCCCATTCTCCCCTCTGGCAGATAAGGACGTGAACACGATTATCTTCCCGAACCTCAGCTCCGGAAGTATAGCCTTGGGCGTGTTGCAAGAACTAGGAAACAACGAAATCATCGGTCCCGTTCTACTTGGTTTGAATAAACCCATACATATTTTACAAATGGGATGTAGCGTGAGAGATATTGTTTACATGACCACCTTGGCCGTGACAGATGCACAGAAAGAAATGCCGGTGGATATGTGCCGAATCTGATGATTTTAGATTTACGATTTATGATTACAAAAGCTAGAATCATAAATCGTAAATCTAAAATTGTAAATTATTTTACCGGAATCTTCTCTACCCTTCTCTGGTGACGACCACCTTCAAAATCCGTTGACAAGAAAACGTCTACCACATTTTGAGCTTCCTCGTAAGCAATGAAACGAGCAGGCAATCCAACCACGTTCGCATTATTATGCTGACGCGCCAAAGCAGCAAGCTCCATGTTCCAGCACAAAGCACAACGAATACCTTGATGTTTATTAGTGGTCATGGAAATGCCGTTACCACTTCCACAAATGGCAATTCCTCTTTCATACTCGCCAGCCTCCACGGCTGCGGCCATCGGATGAGCTGTATCCGGATAGTCCATACTCTCGGCAGAATAAGTACCAAAATCCTTTACTTCATGACCTTTTTCTCGAAGATATTTTACCAACCGTTCCTTATACTCGTAACCGGCATGGTCACATGCTATCGCTATTTTCATCTCTTTAAAATTATTGTCTTTAACTATAAAACAAAAGTTGACTTGTTATCGTTTGCAAGTTTACATAGAAACTTTTTAACTTGCAACTTGTAACCTGCCAACTTCTAACAAAAAAGGGACTCTTCCGAACCCCCTTTTTATCATCAAAGAATCAATTTATAACCCTTTCCGTGAACATTGATAATTTCCACCGACGGATCTTTCTTCAAGTGTTTACGCAATTTCGTGATATAAACATCCATACTTCTAGCATTAAAGTAATTGTCGTCAGCCCAGATATTCTTCAAAGCGTAGTTTCTCTCCAATACCTTGTTCACATTCAAGCACAACAAACGAAGTAACTCAGACTCTTTCGTGGTCAATTTTTGTTCTTCTTCCCCGTCAAACAAGGTCTGTTTCTTAGAATTGAATGTTAACTTACCAATTTTAAAGATCTCTTGTTCATCTTCCGGCTTTAACCCAGTTGATCTTCTCAAGACAGCCTCGATACGCAGCAACAATTCTTCCATACTGAAAGGTTTGCTCATATAATCATCAGCTCCTAACTTGAATCCTTCCAACACATCTTCTTTCATCGACTTAGCCGTCAAGAAAATAATCGGAATTTCGCTATTGATCTGTCTAACTTCTTTCGCAAGCGTAAAACCATCTTTTTTAGGCATCATCACGTCGAAAATGCAAATGTCAAACGGCTCGTTCAAAAACCTTTCATATGCAATCTCTCCATCCTCACATAAAACGGTCTCAAAACCTTTAGCTCTCAAATATTCTTTAAGAAGCATACCCAAGTTGGTATCATCCTCTGCCAATAAAATTTTAATTTTCTCATCCATAGCTATGTTGTTTTAAATAATTCTCATTTTTTAATTCTCTGTAAAAATATACGAATTTAGAAAAATAAGGTTCTCTTTATTTTTTGCTTTTTTACGGTTAAAGGTAAAATGATGTCAAAACAGCTACCTTTTTCAAGGGAGCTTTCCACGTCTATCCTTCCACCATGAGCCTCAACGATTTTCTTCACATATGATAGTCCCAAGCCGAATCCCTTCACGTCATGCAAATTCCCCGTGGACACACGATAGAATCTTTCGAAGATCAATTTCTGATCTTTCTTAGCAATTCCTATGCCATTATCAATGACACTTATTACAATTTCTTTATCTTTATTACGAGTATAAATGGTAATTTCTGGTGGTTTTACACAATATTTTATCGCATTATCCACGAGATTGGAAATCACGTTTGTCACATGCACCTCATCCGCAAGCACTTCATCTTGATCTGCCTCAAGATAAGCAGAGAACTTACCCCCTTTATCCTCCACACGTAAGCTAAATTTAGGCAATAAATCTTCAATCAACTGATTAATATTTATATTTTTTAGCTTTAGTTTCATCCGGGTTTCCGTGAACAAGGCCGTTTGCAACACCCGTTCCACCTGGAAAGTCAAACGTTTACTCTCATCCCGGATAATCGTGGCCACCCGGTCTATCGTTTCCGGGGTATTCGTCACCGCCCCGTCCTTCAACATCTGCGATGCCAAAGAAATTGTCGCGATCGGAGTTTTAAACTCGTGCGTCATATTATTAATAAAGTCATTCTTGATGACCGACAACTTTTTCTGCCGGACAATAACGATCAGACAGAACACAGCACAGAACACGATAGCAATCGTGATCAACACCCCAGGCAGAACCATCCACACGGAACCTGCCGTATCGGACGATGCATCCGGGAACTTCAGATACAGGATAGCTGATGAACTTTCACCCGGAAATATCTTCCGGCTAAGCGTCACATCATCCGAGACATGACTTAAAAAATTCTTGGATGTCAGAATAAATTTACCATTTTCCTTGATACCGAATTCAAACCGGGAACGAATTCCTGCATCCGTCAGCGTGTTACCGATAAAACCATATAGATTATTCAAATCAACCCGCCCCTCGATCACGTGTTTATCTTCTTTCCCTTCCGGCACAAACCTGTAATTTTCCCCGGTTCGCTCTTTCATGGCTTGTTGCAACTTGGAGATAGAAGTGGCCAAATTATCTTCCTTGAACTTACTTCCCACAAACTCACTGACATCCTTCACCTCCGAATCATCATCAATCAAATTAAGCATAGAATTGGCAACTGCCGACGGGTCATTCTTCACAGCAATCGGACGTTTCGGGTCAATATAGATCGGGGCATCAATCTCCACACCCCGACGTCTGACCTCAGACAGATTCCTGTTTTCAGAAAGCCTACCCGCCTCTTCCTGCTTGCGGATATAATCAACCATATCATCCATAGCCCGGTTAGCTGAGTAGAAGAATTGCTCCTTCTTCACCTCGTAAGCCGTTTGGAAATAACTGGTCTGGAGAATAATCAATCCCAGCAAGGATATACCAAACACAATTCCTAATATGATTATCTGTTGCTTTCTCATACACGCAAATTTAACAAATCCATTTTAACAATTGACAAACTTAATACTATTTAACAAAAATATAACTCATTGATCCTCTTCAAAATTTTATCCTATCCGCAAATTAAACAAGCCCAAAACCCACTTTCTCCCATTTTTAACGTTAATAAAACTTTTGAATTTATCATTTTATCCAACACTTTCCGCTTTCCCAATCCGCCGGAATCACCTAAAACAACGTAGCTTGCCAATCATCCGTTCGCCGATTCTTCCGCAGATGCTTGTAGGCCAAATCCGTCACTTCACGCCCCCGGGGAGTTCTTTTCAGAAAACCTTCCTTAATCAAGAACGGCTCGTAAACCTCTTCCAAGGTTCCCGGGTCCTCACTGACCGCAGTTGCAATCGTAGTCAAACCAACAGGCCCTCCCTTAAACTTATCAATAATCGTCAACAGTATTTTATTATCCATATCATCCAGCCCGAACTTATCAATATTCAAAGCTTCCAGCGCAAAGGTCGTGATCTCAAGATCAACCACCCCGTTTCCCTTCACCATGGCAAAATCCCGTACCCGACGCAACAAGGCATTAGCAATACGAGGAGTTCCGCGACTCCTGGACGCGATTTCCTTCGAGGCTTGACTCGTGATCTTTGTTCTTAAAATAGCTGCCGAACGCTCCACGATTCCCGTCAACACGTCGAGATCGTAATACTCCAAATGACTATTGATTCCAAAACGCGCTCTCAACGGGGCTGTCAGCAAGCCGCTACGCGTGGTTGCCCCGATCAGCGTGAAAGGACTCAATTGGATCTGCACGGATCGGGCTGCCGGACCTTTATCTATCATAATATCAATCTTAAAATCCTCCATCGCCGAGTAAAGATACTCTTCCACGATCGGACTTAACCGATGAATCTCGTCAATAAACAACACATCATTCGGCTCCAAATTAGTTAACAACCCCGCTAAATCACCCGGTTTATCCAACACCGGACCGGAAGTAATCTTAATCCCGACTCCCAACTCGTTGGCAATAATAGCCGACAACGTTGTCTTTCCCAACCCGGGAGGGCCGTGCAACAGAACGTGATCCAAAGATTCACCTCGCATCTTCGCAGCCTCCACGAAGACCTCCAAATTATCCACAATTTTCTTTTGCCCACGAAAATCACTAAAACTCAACGGACGCAAAGCTTTCTCCAGTTCTTTCTCATTATCTGGCACATTCCCGGTCCTTATATCAAAATTACCCATGTACTACTTTATTAATAACAATCTATTCAATTCGTAAATGTACAACAAAACAATTGAAAACGGAAAATGGAAAATGGAGAATAAATTAATTATCTTTTTTTGGCAAAGAAATTTTTTACCAATTCTCCACATTCATTCTCTAAAACTCCGGTAACCACGTTTGTCTTCGGGTGCAACACAGACGGGGAAAGCCGGGCATACCCCCGATGCGGATCGGCAGCCCCGTACACCAATTCTCCCAATTGGGCCCAAGCAAGCGCACCGCCACACATGACGCACGGTTCTAACGTGACATACAGGGTACAATCATTTAAATATTTTCCTCCCAATAAAGAAGTCGCAGATGTGATGGCAAGCATCTCCGCATGCGCCGTCACATCATTCAAACGCTCGGTTTGATTATGAGCCCGGGCGATTACCCGACCTTTACAAACGACTACTGCCCCTACCGGAATTTCTCCTTCTTCTTCAGCCAAGCGGGCTTCTTCCAACGCTTTCCGCATAAATATCTCGTGCTTATCCATAAATACTATTTTCTCTTATTACACTCTCTTTCTTTTCCCCACGAAACCCAGGTATATACCAAGGCCGAAACGATCAATCCCACGGTCACAAGCAATGCCAGCACCAACCACCAGTTGGCAGACTCCTGTTTCCGGTTCATCTCTTCAATCTCCCGCAGAAATTTTTGATTCTTGTATTTTTTCAACACCTGACGATAACGCCCGTTATCATAAAAGGAATCGTACAACTCCAAAACCGAATCCCGTCGATGCAAGACGCCACAAAACGCCTGCCGGTTTTCCATATCCTC
>ERZ773243.3769-NODE-3769-length-10264-cov-5.958566_pt1 | contig 10264 bp, 8 predicted proteins | sample MGYA00580520_ERZ773243 | MGnify/ENA primary metagenome ERZ773243 (study PRJEB29015, sample SAMEA2737747) | human gut metagenome | biome: human gut; feature: human-associated habitat; material: faeces | place: China | collected 2012 ... | reverse complement strand
TGCATTTATATGATTCAGGCTTCCATTTCTTCCAGCGGCACAAGGTATTCCTTGCGGCACTGCTCGTACTCCAGCATATAGTCCTTGCTGGGGCTGTGGTGCATGATGTTTTTCAGGGTGTGAGAGTCGTAATCATCGCCGGCCTCCATGCCCACCATGCGCACCGCAATGTTGGAGCAGTGGTCGGAGATACGCTCGGCGTTGTTCAGCACATCCAGGAACACCACGCCGGTGTCGATGGAGCAAATGCCGTCCTTCAGGCGGAGGATGTGCTGGTCGCGCAGACGCTCCACCATCACATCAATGATCTCCTCCAGCGGCTCCACCTGTGCTGCCTTCTGGACATCATCGTTTTCAAAGGCCTCGTCCGTCAGAACCAGAATGCGTTCCAAAGCGGCATCCAGCAATTGCAGTTCCTTTTTGGCGCTCTCGCTGAAGCTGGCTTCCTTGTCGTACAGTTCCTCGGCCTTTTCCATGATGTTCACGGCATAGTCGCCGATACGCTCGAACTCGGTGACAAAGTTCAGCAGCTCGGTCACCGCGTGGCTCTCGTCGTCGCCCAGCTCCTGATCGGTCAGTTTGATCAGGTAGTTGGTGATCTCCACCTCCATGCGGTCGATCAGGTTCTCGCGTACCTTAATGGCGCTCACGGTCTCCTCGTCCATTTTCAAAAGCAGCGGCGCGGCCAGACCCACGTTGCGGGCGGCGCGGCGAGACATCTTGATCACCGCATTCTTCGCCTGCTGCAAGGCCACTGCCGGGCTCTTGTACAGACGCTCGTCCAGCACCGGCATGCTCAGCTCCTGTGCTTCCTCCACGCTACTGGGCACCGTGAGCATCGCCAAGCGGCTCAGCACTCCGCTGCAAGGCAGGAACAGCAGCATGGCGCATACGCTGGACAAGGTATGGATGTTTGCAATGGAGCTCTTGTTCATCACATCGCCCCACATGGGGATGCCGATGGTGAATTGCACCGCATAGATCAGCGCCAGCAGGATCACACTGCCGATGACGTTGAAGTACAGGTGGATGAGCGCTGCCCGCTTACCATCCTTGGAAGAGCCGCCGATGGTGAGCAGCGGGGTGAACGCCGTACCGATATGCGCACCCAGAATGATGGGAATGGCAGAGCTGAAGGTGACAAGCCCTGTGCTGGACAGTGCCTGCAGAATACCCACCGAAGCGGAGGAGGACTGGATGATCACGGTGACCACCACGCCCACCAGAACGCCCAGAATGGGGTTGGTCATGGTGACGAACAGATTCTGAAAGACGGCGCTCTCCCGCAGGGGAGCAACGCCGGTATCCATCAGGCTCATGCCGGTAAACAGAATGCCGAAGCCCAGCATGATCTGGCCGATGTTCTTCTTTTTGGCATTGCGGAGGAACACATAAAAAATGCAGCCAATAAACGCCACCACGGGGGCAAAGGTCTTGGGCTGGATCAAGGTCAGCCACAGGCTGTCGCCTGAGATATCCGCCATGCGGATCAGCTGACCGGTCACCGTCGTACCAATGTTTGCACCCATGATCACGCCCACCGACTGCGTCAGCGTCATGATACCGGAGTTGACCAGACCAACACAAATAACCACCGTACCAGCCGACGACTGGATGACGCCGGTGATCAGTGTGCCGAAGATCACGCCCTTAATGGTAGAGGAGGTAAGCTTTTGCAATACGCCCTGCATCTTGCCGCCTGCCAGCTTTTCCAGTCCGGCGCCCATGATGGACATACCGTACAAGAACAGCGCAACGCCGCCCAGCAGAGAGGTAATGTGTGTGATATCCATAACGATACTCCTAATATGAAACTTCCCTTTTTATCCTTTACAGCACACAGCTGCCGAAACCTTGCACGTGCACAGCACTTGCCCTGTTCCGGCAGCCGCTTATTTTTATTATACCATCAAAGGGGGCGTCTCAACAAGGTTTATTTTACACGAAAATTACTTTTTTCACACATTCCGCAACATATTTCTGGGTGGCAAACAAAAAGCTTTCCGTTATTTTACATACATTTTACATTATACCATCTCGGATGCGGTATGCCTCCGCTTACCCGGCCAGCTCTTCCATGGCCTCGCGCACCGTATCGGCCGAAAACAGGAACACACCACTGCCGGTGTATACCTCCACATGACTGCCCACATAACGCAACTCAAAATCCTTCATGGTGTTTCCCTCCTGTGTGTCTGTTTTATTCCCGGGACTTCCCCGGTGAACACAGTATCGCATAATTCAGATACCATAAAAAGGACTTTCAAACGTTTTTGCGGATTTTTGCGTAAAAAACAGCGTATGCTCCCCAGTCTGCTCACGCTGTACACGGCCATTTTCCTCGGAGATCAGGTCTTTGGCAGTCCCCGCAGCGCCGCATTTCCGCAGGAAACAGGCGCTGGAGCTGCCGTTTTCCGTCACGCCCCCTCCTGTGAAAATGGGATAGCGGAGCGTCCGCAGACGCTCCGCTATCCCGAAATTAAAAATAAATTTTCCGCTGATAATGGCTATAGCAAAGCGGAAGCCCTTCCAAATCATCCTGCTGTGCAAAGCATTATTCTGCCGCATCCGTCACCCGGACGGGGTAGCCCGTCCGCACACAGCGCACCGCATACCGGGCGTTGCCGCCGGAGGTGCAGGTGAACAGGGTCAGATCCCAGCTGTCTGTCTCGGTGGCGGTGGTCATCTCCTCGATCTGGGTGGGGCGCAAAGTCTCCACGCTCTCCACCTCATAGCTCCAGCGCAGACCATCCGCATCCGTAAAATAGACCGGGCTGCCGATGGCCAGCCACTTGATGGGGCTGAAGTGCATTGCGTAGTTGTGGCCGCAGATCACAAGATCATCGCCATAGGTGGTGCCGCTGTACCGCCCGGGGGCGATCTTCAGCCCGGCGTAGCTCCACTGCGCCATCACCGGCAGCTCCCGTTCTACCGCCGGGATGGAAAGCACCCCGATGTAGTCCCGCCCTTCCACCTCCACAGTGGTCATCTCCTGCGTCGGGTCCAGCACCGGCTGCGGGGCTGCAGTCTCGTTTTCCTGCTGGTGCTCCGTAATGGTCTTTTGCATGGTCTGCTCCAGCTCGCCCAATACTTCCTGCGAGGCCTTTTCTGCCCGGGCGGCATCCCACCGGTTGTAGCCCAGCAACCCGGCGGCGCATAAGATCAGCACCGCGCCCAGCACCATGCACAGCCTGCCGATTTTCCGTTTCATTGCATTCCATCCTTTATATAATAGTATCCGTCTGCTTCAGTATACCATTCCCCGCTCCGGTTTACAACCGTTCTTGCGGGCGTTTTTTATCGGGCAGCAGCGCGCAGACCAGCCGCACCATCTGCCCGGTCAGGGGCAGCCACACCAGCGCGCACAGTACGTTAAATAAGGTGTGTGCGTTGGCGATCTGCCGGGCGATCACGGCGCACTCCACCCCTGCGGGCGAGCACAGCCGCACCAGCGCCGCAAAGGGCTGCAAGAGTGCGCAGCACACCGCCGCTCCGCTCAGGTTGAAGATGGCGTGGGCTGCCGCCACCCGCTTGGCGTCTCTTCCCTGCCCGATGGCGGCAAGCACCGCCGTGATGGTGGTGCCGATGTTATCCCCCAGCAAAATGGGAATGGCCGCCGTCAGCCCCAGCAGGCTGTGCACGCCGTCTGCCCCGGGCTGCGCCGCCATGCTTTGCAGCAGCGCCACTGTGGCAGAGCTGCTTTGCACCGTTAAGGTCATGCAGACGCCCGCCAGCAGCCCATGCAAAGGGCTTTGCTGCACCCGGGCAAGCTCCAGCCGGAGCAGAGGGCTTTGCAGCAGCGGTTCCATGGCGCTGCGCATCACCGTAACGCCCTCGAACAGCAGCCCAAAGCCGAACACCGCCTCGCCCACGCAGCGGCCCCGCCAGTTTTTGCAGGCCAGACAGAGCAGCACCCCGCCAAACAACAGCAGATACCGCCAGCTTTCCACCCGGAACGCCAGCAACTGTGCTGTGACCGTTGTGCCGATATTCGCTCCGAACACCACCGGCACCGCCTGCCGCAGCTGCAACAGCCCCGCCGCCAGAAAGGCAATCACCATGACCGTGACCGCCGAGCTGCTTTGCAGCACCGCCGTGACCGCCGCCCCGCTCAGCAGCCCTGCCGCCGGGTTTGCGGTGCACCGCGCCAGCAGGCCGCGCAGACGCCTGCCCGCTCCCTGCTGCACCGCCCGACACAGGCTGTCCGTCCCGTATAAAAACAGCGCCAATCCGCCGAATACCTGTAACAACACTTGGAATCCCTGCTCCATCCGCACCCTCCGTTTCTGCCTGTCCTTTATTTTTATGCAGCGAGAGCCGGTTTGCGCATTGACAAAGCCTACAAGTTTTTTGTGAATTTTTGTTTAATATTTCCCCATTCTCTTGCAATCCGGCTGCAAAAGGAATATTCTTATCAAGCGTTAATACTTAACAGCTGTTAAGTATTTGAAAAATGCAAACGAGGAGGGACTGTCGTGTCCGAGCCAAGTACCCCCAGCTTTCAGGGGATGTGCCACTTTATCGGGCAGCTGAGCAAGGCATCCAAGGCCGGGATACGGGCGGCGCTGGCTGATTGCCCCAAATGCCACTTTAATATGCTGGAAGGCCTGCTGCATTCCATCAACTGCCACGGAAAGGACGGCGCTATCTATGTCTCCGACCTTGCCCGAGAGATCCGTCAGCCGCTGCCGGCGGTCTCGCGCGGGCTGCGGCTGATGGAGCAGGACGGCACTGTGGTGCGGGAACCGGACCCCGCCGACCGCCGCAAAACGCTGGTGCGCGTCACCCCCAAGGGGTATGAGCTGTGCCACCAGTGTGAGCAGGCTCTGCGCGACTACTTTGCCAGCGTGCTAGCACGGTTAGAGCCGGAGCAGGTAGCCCAGATGGACGCGCTGCGCGGCGCGCTGATGGATGCCATTCTTGCGGAAAATGCCGCGCGCAACATTGACCCGAAGGGAGAAACGAACCATGACAAAGATCTTTAAGCAGCTGGCCCGGCACTGGGCGGTCTGCCTTGTGGTGTTCGCGCTGCTGTTCGTGCAGGCGTACTGCGACCTTGCACTGCCGGACTACACCAGCAAGATCGTGGACACCGGCATCCAGCAGGGCGGCATTGAAAGTCCCCTGCCCCAGACGCTGCGCAAGAGCACGCTGGACACGCTGAGCCTGCTGATGAGCGAAGAGGATGCACAAAAGCTGCAAAACGCCTACCAGTACTACCTGCAGGACGATGGCGTGCTGCAGCTGCGCTCTGACCTGACCGAGGACGAGCGCACCGCACTGGAGGACGCCGTGACCACCCCGGACATCGTGCTGTATATGGCTGCCGCACAGGCCGCCAACACCCCCGCTGGGCAGAACAGCATGGGCATGACCGGCCTTGCCGAGATGCCCTCTGCCGCTGCGGACACCGACACCGAGACCGTTACCCCCACGGCAGCAGATCTGGACACCGTTTGCAGCCAGTTTGCCGCCATGAGCCAGATGCCCGGTTTTGACCGCAGTATGCTGCAAAAGCAGCTGGACAGTGCCTTGAGCCAGATGGACAGCACCCTGCTGGAAAACCTGAAAAGCCAGTCTTTGCTGCTGGTGCAGCTGGAATACGAGGCACAGGGCGTTGCACGGAATGTGCAGATGGGTTACCTGTTCCGGGTGGGCGGCCAGATGCTTGCCCTTACTCTGCTGATGGTGGTCGTGGCTGTGGCCGTGGGCTTCCTTGCCTCCCGGGTATCTGCCGCCATCGGCCGCGACCTGCGCCGGGAGACCTTCTCCAGCGTTATCGGCTTCTCCAATGCAGAGATCGAGAATTTTTCCACCGCCTCCCTCATCACCCGCACCACCAACGATATCCAGCAGGTGCAGTTCGTCTGCGTCATCCTGCTGCGCATGGTGGCCTACGCGCCCATTCTGGGCATTGGCGGCGTGCTGCATGTTGTAGGCAGCAGCAGCGGCCTTTCCTGGATCGTGGTGCTGGACGTGGCACTGCTTTTGTTGCTGCTGCTCTTCCTGATGAGCGTTGCCATGCCCAAATTCAAGGTGATGCAGCAACTGGTGGACTGGCTGAATCTGGTCAGCCGCGAAATTTTGACCGGCATCATGCCAGTGCGCGCCTTCAGCCGCGAAAAGTTTGAGGAGCAGCGCTTTGACAAGGCCAACCGGGAGCTGATGGGCACCCAGCTGTTCACCAACCGCGCTATGGTGGCTATGATGCCCTTTATGACCCTGATCATGAACGGCACCAGTCTGCTCATCGTCTGGTTCGGCGGCAAGGCCATGGATGCCGGCACTATGCAGGTGGGCGAAATGATTGCCTTTATCACCTACACCATGCAGATCGTCATGTCCTTTTTGATGCTGGCCATGGTGGCTGTCATGCTGCCCCGCGCCGGTGTGGCTGCGGATCGTATCGACGAGGTCATCCGCACCAAAGCCACCATCCACGACCCGGACGAAGCCGCCGCAAAGGCTGCACAGGCGCATACTGGCTGGCAGGGCGTTGTGCAGTTCGAGGATGTGAGCTTCCGTTACCCCGGTGCAGACAGCGATGCGCTGGAGCACATCAGCTTTACCGCAAAGCCCGGCGAGACTACCGCCATCATCGGCTCCACCGGCTGCGGCAAGTCCACCCTGCTCAACCTGATCCCCCGCTTCTACGACGTGACCGGCGGCAGCGTGACCGTGGACGGCATCGACGTGCGCCAGATGCCCCAGGCACAGCTGCACGACCTGCTGGGCTATGTGCCCCAGAAGGGGGTGCTGTTCAGCGGCACCATCGACAGCAACCTGAAGTTCGGCGGGGACCACATCACCGACGCCGCCGTGAAAAAGGCCGCTGCCATCGCACAGGCCGCTGAGTTCATCGACGCAAAGCCGGAGGGCTACGCAAGCCCCATCGCACAGGGCGGCTCCAACGTGTCCGGCGGCCAGAAACAGCGCCTGTCCATTGCCCGTGCCATTGCCAAGGACCCGAAAATTTATCTGTTCGACGACAGTTTCTCGGCCCTGGACTACAAGACCGACGTGGCCCTGCGCCGCGCCCTGAAGGCCCAGACCGACAACGCCACCGTCATCATCGTGGCACAGCGCATCTCCACCGTGCTGCACGCAAACCAGATCCTGGTGCTGGACGAGGGCCGTCTGGTGGGCAAGGGCACCCATGCCCAGCTCATGGCCAGCTGCCCGGAGTATCAGGAGATCGCCCGCAGCCAGCTGAGCCAGAAAGAGCTTGACCTGGGCATTCTGAATACGGAAAAGGAGGGTGTGTGATATGCCAAGACCCGGACGCATGACCACCGAGCGCGCCAAGGACTTCAAGGGCACGCTGCGGCAGCTTCTCCAGACCATGAGCCACTACAAACTGCCGCTCATCACGGCCATTGTCTTTGCCATTCTGTCCACCATCTTCAACATTGCCGGCCCCAAGGTGCTGGCCAAAGCCACCACGGCCCTTGCCACCGGCTGGGTCGCCAAGCTGCGGGGCACCGGCAGCATCGACTTTGTGTATATCGGCCGGGTGCTGCTGTTTTTGCTGGGGATGTACCTGCTGAGCAGCGCCTTCAGCTTTATTCAGGGCTGGCTGATGACCGGCCTTTCCCAGAAAGTCTGCTACGACTTCCGCAAGCAGATCAGCGAAAAGATCAACCGCCTGCCCCTTGCCTACTTTGAAAAGCGCACCGTGGGCGAGGTGCTGTCCCGCATCACCAACGATGTGGACACCCTGGGCCAGAGCCTGAACCAGAGCATCACCCAGCTCATCACCAGCGTGACCACCATGATCGGCGTGCTGATCATGATGCTGTCCATCAGCCCCCGCATGACCCTGATCGCCCTGCTGATCCTGCCGGTGTCCCTGGCCTTGGTGCTGGTGGTGGTCAGGTTCAGTCAGAAATATTTTAAGGCCCAGCAGGCCACCCTGGGCGTGGTGAACGGCCAGGTGGAAGAGGTCTATGCCGGCCACAACGTGGTCAAGGCCTTCAACCGGGAGGCCGTGGTGCTGAACGACTTCAACGCCGCCAACGACAAGCTGTACGAATCCGCCTGGAAGAGCCAGTTCCTCTCCGGCCTGATGATGCCCATCATGAACTTTGTGGGCAACCTGGGCTATGTGGCGGTGGCCATCGTGGGCAGCATTTTTGCCGCAAACGGCGTTATCACCATTGGTGATATTCAGGCCTTTATCCAGTACGTCAAAAACTTTACCCAGCCCATCCAGCAGCTTTCGCAGGTGTCCAATATGCTGCAAAGCATGGCCGCTGCCGCCGAGCGGGTGTTCGAGTTTTTGAACGAGCCGGAGGAGGAGCAGCTGGCCGACCCCGCCCGCCGCGCCGACCCCGCCGACATTGACGGACAGGTCACCTTTGACCATGTGCGCTTCGGCTACACCCCGGACAAGACCGTCATCCACGACTTCAGCTGCACGGTGCAGCCCGGCCAGAAGGTGGCCATCGTGGGTCCCACCGGTGCGGGCAAGACCACCATGGTCAAGCTGCTGATGCGCTTTTACGATGTGGACGCCGGTTCTATCACCCTGAACGGCCACAATGTGCGGGACTTTGACCGCAGCGCTCTGCGCGAGGGCTTTGGCATGGTGTTGCAGGACACATGGCTGTTTAAGGGCACCATCATGGAGAACATCCGCTACGGCCGGCTGGACGCCACCGATGAAGAGGTGATTGCTGCCGCAAAGGCTGCCAACGCCGACCACTTTATCCGCACCCTGCCCGGCGGCTACCAGATGGAGCTGAACGAGGACGCCTCCAACGTGAGCCAGGGCCAGAAGCAGCTGCTGACCATCGCCCGCACCATCCTGGCCGACAACCGCATCCTCATTCTGGATGAGGCCACCAGCAGTGTGGACACCCGCACCGAGCAGCGCATCCAGACCGCCATGGACCGGCTCATGGAAGGCCGCACCAGCTTTGTCATCGCCCACCGCCTGTCCACCATCAAGGACGCCGACCTGATCCTTGTGATGCGGGACGGCGACATCGTGGAGCAGGGCACCCACGACCAGCTGCTGGACGCCGGCGGCTTCTATGCCGACCTGTACAACAGCCAGTTCGAGGACGTGGTGGAGTAAACACCGATATTTTAAAAACCGGGAGCATCTGCGGATGTTCCCGGTTTTTTCACACCTCTATTTTTTCCAGCTCCACCCCGAACAGCTGCTTTGTCAGCGGCGGCAGAACCTGCTGCAGCTCCTGCACGTACTCCTGCACCACCGGGTCCGGGTCGGCCCGGGTCACGATGCCAAAGCGATGGCCCCGGTCCCAGTCCAGTATCCGGACAAAATCCATGTCCGGCCTGCGGTAGTACACACCCGGGATCATCTTCAGCGATGTCACCGGATACTGTGCGCTCCGTGACATCTCCACCCGGATGATCTCCGCGCCCCGACGGGTTCCCTCCCGGAACAGCGCCGATTCATAGATGCTCTGATCCATGTTATCGACCGGCATCCAACGGTATTGCAGCGCCTGCTCCAGCGTGAGCCGGCCTTTTGGCATATCTTCCGGTGCATGAAATGGGATACAGAACTCCGGCACATAAAAAACCGGCGTAAATGCCAGCCCCTGTGCGTGGATCTCTGTACAGTCCAGCTGAAAGGAAAGATCTGCATCCCCCTTTTGCAAAGCGTTCCAGACGTCACTGCGGCGCACACAACGTCGGAGCACCGGCGAAAAACGGATGCACAGTTCTCCGGTCAGTGCAAACAGATCGTAACCGAACATCCGCAGCGCCTCATGGCAGTATGCGATCAGGATATGCCGCTCCGGCGGATTGGTATGCAGCCTTACTGCCTGCGCATGTTTTACCGCATTTTGGTAAAGATTCAGTATCATCTTTGCCTGTGGGTAAAAATCCTGCCCTGCAGGGGTCAACACGACCCTGCGTGGCACATGCTGAAACAGTTCAAGCTTCAGTTGACCTTCCAAAGTACGTATCTGCTGTGAAAGTGCTGACTGCGAAATATACAGTGCGTCTGCCGCAGCTGAAAAACTATTCATCTCCACAATTTTAACAAATCCTTCCAGTGCGCTTTCGTTCATTTCCAGCAGCTCCTCTTATATTAGGATACTCTAAATTATAATATAAGATAAATGAATTGTAAACTCCTGCCTTTCATGCTAACATTGTTAATGTTTCAGCAATATATATGCTGTATGTATCACACACGAAGAAGAAAAAACACAGGAAAGAGAGAAAAGCATGAACAAGATCTCCCGCAAAGGCTTTCTGAAGATCGCCGCTGCCGCCGCCATGA
>ERZ773243.3767-NODE-3767-length-10274-cov-2.622468_pt1 | contig 10274 bp, 9 predicted proteins | sample MGYA00580520_ERZ773243 | MGnify/ENA primary metagenome ERZ773243 (study PRJEB29015, sample SAMEA2737747) | human gut metagenome | biome: human gut; feature: human-associated habitat; material: faeces | place: China | collected 2012 ... | reverse complement strand
TAGCGGAGTTCGCTGCACAGGAATATCGACATGATAAAGAACATTCCGAAATGTACCACCTTGTCAAGGTGGGGGATATTTAATTTCGGATCAGGAATCGAGTCGGATGGAATAGCGCATAAGAAAAAGATTACTCCAGCCCAGATGATATTCCTCCATAATAAGGAGTATTTGCGTGGTATCATGTTACTCTATTATTTTTACACTGATTATTCTTACGTCTTTGAACGGACGATCCTGTCTATCCGTGGGTAGAGCGGCAATTTTATCCAGAACATCGAAACCTTCGATCAGTTCTCCGAAAACTGTATACTCTTTATCCAAATGGTGAACCCCGCCTATCGTGGTGTATGCCTTTCTTTTTTCATCATCCATGTAGAGCTTGTCCGTGTTGTTTTCCCATTCGAAATTGATGTCTGATTTGATCTTTTCCGCGATGGCCCGGAATTCAGGTACTTTCTTTTGCGCCCTCAAAGTGTCAAGAATGGCTTTTTTCTCTGGGGTATAATACTTCTTCTGAATGGCTTTTTTAATCGGGTTGTTTATTGATTTTTCGATTTTGTCCAGTTCTTCCGGCGTGTATTTTTTACCGACCACGAAATAGAATTGTGCAATATCCGATTCTTTGAAGACATTTACCCGGTCCGGTTGGCGGGGAGCGGCTAAGGCTCCTTTTTTGTGATAATGGTGTGGTTTGATCTCTGCGTCAATCGTGACCCCTTTACCGTAGCCGATAGCTTGTCCGGCAATAGCATTTCGACTGTCGGAAGAGCCTCCCTGTACCACGAAATTTTTGACAACACGATAGAATAATGTCCCGTTATAGTGGCCGGATTTTGCCAACCGGATAAAGTTATCTCGGTGCAAGGGGGGATCGTTGTATAGTTTCGCTTTTAAGTTTCCCATATTTGTTTCGATTAAAACAACAGGCTCTTTCTCCTGACTTTTCGAGGTCAAGGGGAGTAGGGTGAGTGTTAGGGATAAAAGTGAGAACGTTAAAAGTTTATACATAGCGTGATCCTTATTTATGATTTGACGATTTTGTTCACGAGGTATTTTACCGGGAAATGCGAGGCCAGGTAACCGATAGCAATCACCGTGATCATGATAATCAAAATATCCGATGCGATGACTTTCACCGGGTACGCACTGACGATGTAGCTCCCGTTGCCGAGAGTGATGAACCCGTAGTATTCTTGTAGTAGGCATAGTATGGTCCCTAATGCCAGACCGATCAATGCTCCGAATCCGGTAATCAGGTTACCTTCAAGCTTGAAAATCGAGATTATTTTTTCTTTGGTCATCCCTAGGGCTTGATAAATCCCGATGTCTTCTTTTTTGTCAATAATTAGCATCGATACGGAACCGATGATGTTGAAGGAGGCGATTAACAGGATAAATAACAAGATCAGGAAGACGGCCAGTTTTTCCGATTTCATCATGGCATAGAAGGAACGGTTCAAGTCATATTTGTTCTCGATTTTGTATGTCGGTTGTATTTGGACGGATAGTTTTTCTTTTAATGATTCTATCTGATTGGGGTCTTTTAATTTTATCTCTATTTTGGAGATTTGTCCCGGAACCCCGAATAACTCCCTTGCTGTTTCTATTCCGGTGATCACGTATTTACCGTCAATGTCTTGTTGTGCGGAGAATATTCCGAGTGGGTATATTTGCTGGCTGTTTAGTGCCGAGCTTGATGCGGAAGACGCTTTTCGATCCGGGTAGTAGAATGTAACGGGAGAGAGCGTTCCTAATCTGATTTTTAAAGCAGCCGCAATACCGTAGCCCATGACGACGGCCGGTTTGCCGTCCTTTTCGAGCGAGTAGATGCCACTAACAATGGAAGGGAGTATATTCACGTGTTCGGCATAAGTCGAGTCAACCCCTTTCACGACCACCGGGACTAATTTATCTCCGAATTTCACGAGGGAATTTTCTTCCACAACGGGATCACAAGAAGAGATTTCCGGCATACGGGCCAGCTGATCAATTAAAGTAGTGTCGGTCGTGATGAATTTCCCTTTTGCCGGGGAAATCGTGAGATCCGGGGTAAAGCTGTCGGTTGCTTCTGTGAGGAGTGTGTCGATTCCGTTGAACACGGAGAGTACGACAATAAGAGCCGTTGTGCCAATCGCTACACCGACCATACTAATGATGGAAATGATGTTTATGGCATTCTGTTTCTTTTTGGAAAACAGGTATCTCCGTGCAATGAATATCGACAGATTCATCGTGGATACAGGTTATTGTTTCAACAGGGAATCGATTTTATCTATGTAATCGAGACTGTCATCCACGAAAAATTTAAGCTCCGGAATGATTCGTGTCTGTTTGCCGATCTTTTTTCCGAGGATAAAACGGATACTTTTGTTTTTTTCTGCCAAGCTCTCCAGTACCTTTTCCGTCAGGTTCGAAGGGAAGATACTAAGGTAAACCCTAGCATATGACATATCCGGGCTAACTCGTACTGCTGTAACGGATAACATGGCACCTACGGTGAATTCTTTACACTCTTTCTGAAACATTTCACTGAGGTCTCGTTGGATTAAGCGACCAACCTTATTTTGTCTAATTGAGTCCATTCTGAAGAAAAATATTTTATACAATAAAATTTTTTACAAATATAGTGATTATAATTGATACTTTTATTATCTTTGCCCTCGCAAAACAGGAACGAGATGTAGCGCAGTTGGTAGCGCGCCACGTTCGGGACGTGGAGGCCGCTGGTTCAAGTCCAGTCATCTCGACCATTTAACAAGAGTTCTGAATTTCAGGACTCTTGTTATTTTTAGAGTTCCCTGTTTTCATTGAAATTTCAACAATCCTTCTCCGTTTACTTTTTCATCGTGAAATGTGTTGATAGTTCGTCAGCCGGATAAAAACCTGTGTGGCGGAAGAACTCTTTTCCCTTCCTGTCAAGTAGTATTTGGGTGGGAATTGTGGCGACCCCGTAGTATTCGAAGAATCTTTTGCTCTCGGGTTCCATTAAGTTTATAAAAACTACATTTACTTTCCCTTTGTATTCGGTTTTTATTTTCTCCATGACTTCTTCCATTTGGCGGCAGGAGTGACAGCCTGTGGAGCCAAATTCAATGAACGTGTAATCGTAAGTTTCCCCGTTATGATGATAGTTGTATTTTTGGGCAATCGAGTCGCTGATACTTTTTTTGGTGTTGGCGGATAATTGTTCGATCTTACTTTGCGAGATGTAGGTGGCAATGTCTTTGTGAAAGATTATGAGAGAAAGGAACATCAAGATGATAAGTGCGACCGGTATGTATGTTTTGTATTCTTTCATGATTATATCTTTGAAAAGATTTTATAATGGAGACTATTTGTTCGTAAATTTACGAATAATATTCATGCGAGTCAAATGTTATTGAAATATTTTTATGGAATGATGGGAGTGTGTTGACAACGAGGAACGGGGAAGTAAACGTTCTTTGAAGGGAGGATAACCACTGAACCCTTTGTTTTATGAAGAGAAAGAATTCAGTGATTGTATATTGTCGGTTATTATTTTAAGCTTTTTGAAGTTGCACGTTTGGCTAATTTAAAACGGATGGCTTTTCTTTCCGGGAGTTGGACAACTATTTTCGAAGCTGGATTATAGCCTTTGCGTGGTTTGTAAGTCTTTACGGTAAAGCTACCAAAATTCATTAACCGTACCGATTCTTCTTTTTCCAGACTTTTTAAAATAGTCTCGAAAATGGAAGAAAATACTTTTGCCGTGTCTTTTCGTGATATGCCGGTTTTCTCTGTCACGGCTTTAATTATTTGTTGCCTGTTCAGGCTTTTTTATTTTAGATTTATAGTGTAACAAAGTTATGTATTAAAAAAACAGGAAACAAATAAATGTGTACAAATCGCTTCTAAATAGTTGAACTAACAATTTTAAGAATACTTAATGTAGGATATTCTTCTGCCAGGTAGATCCTTTGGGTTTAGAGTATTACTTTTTTTCGTATCTTGCGTTGTGATTTTATGATATGATAGATATTCAGGTTAAGTTGCATGATCGGTACTCCGTGGAATGTAAGGTTGGTTACCATGTCGATCGGGACACGGGGGAGAACGAGTTCAGGATGAACGCGTGGTTTTTCATTCCTCATAGTTTGGATATTAATGCCTCGACTTATCCCAAGGATGCTTTTTACCGGGATCTGAAATCCAACGTGCGTTTGATTACCCCGATCTACACCTTGGAGGAGATCGCGCGGGGAGAATGGACGCCTTTTGTTTTCCTGGAGGATGCGTTCCTGCATTTGGTGGCGGATGGGACGAGGGAGGCGTTGGGCTTTTACGAATACCAGATTAAGATGTTTACTTCCATCTTTAAAAGCGCCCTTCGGGGGATGGCGGGAGAGACGATTCATCATGAGGTGGAAAGTGGTGAACGGGAAGGAATGGTCGATCGGTATGTTGAATGCGTGCAATTGATTGTGAGACGGTACCGGGATTTGAAGGCCATTATTAACGTGCCGGAAATTCCCCGGGAAGCGTTGAATTATTTCTCATTCGGGGATGAGTATCTTTCCAATCTGGTGGAGTTTCATACGTTCAAGTTACTGGACGGGTTAAAGACGACTGATCCGGGGTGTTATGATCGGACGGTGAAGTTATTGTTGTCTTTGGTATATTCGGAGGTTGATTACAAGAAACAGAACGGTTATCTCGTGGCCGACCCGAAGAGTAAGGACCGGAATCGGACGGTGATCTATCGGCGGGGGATGCTGAAGAAATATGCGGAGAGTGATTTGTTCTTGAAGGCATCGAAGAAAAAAGATGGAGTACTGGTGGAGCAGATATATTATAGTATCGCGGCAGGGCTTTCGATGATATTTGCCACGGTGGTAGCTTTTTCATTTCAGAAGAAGTACGGGAATTTCACGATGCCGTTGTTCGTGGCTTTGGTGGTGAGCTATATGCTGAAGGACCGGATTAAGGAATTGATGCGTTTTTACTTTGCCCATCGGCTGGGGAAGAACTATTTTGACCGGAAGACAACGATCAGTATGAACGAGAGAGTGGTTGGGTGGATCAAGGACGGGGTGGATTTTATCTCGGAAAGAAAAGTCCCGGAGGAAATTGTCGAGCGAAGAGCCCGGCCGGATTTGTTGGAAGCGGATAATCGGAATGGCGGGGAGAAAATTATTCTTTACCGGAAATGGGTGCAACTCGATCCTGAGGCGCTTGACGAATATAGCCAGTATGATATTGCCGGGGTGAACGAGATTTTGCGTTTTAACGTGGGGAGTTTCGTGCAGAAGATGGACGAGCGGGACTACGAGCTGTATGTGCCGAAGGGCGAGTCGGATTACGGTCCGATCAGGGGAGATAAGATATATTATCTTAATTTCCTGATACAATTGCAACACGGGGAACAGGTCGAGTACAAGCGTTACCGTTTGGTGATCGATCGGGACGGCATTCAGGAGATCCAGAGGATGTGAGGTTATTTAACGGGATTGTAATTCTGCCTGGCGTATCCCGAGAGCGTGAAATCCAATGGCTAAAATCGTGAAATCCTAGGCGATAAAGTATATAATATTGAAAATATGTTGTAGCTTTGCGGGACAATCAATCTTAATGAGCTTATAGAATAGAAATGAGAAAATGGAGTATTGACGATTCAGCAGAACTGTACAATATTAACGGTTGGGGGCTGAACTATTTTTCGATTAACGAGAAGGGACACGTTACTGTAACACCGAAAGTCGGGGGACCGAGAATTGACATCAAGGAATTGATGGAGGAACTCCAGGTGCGGGATGTATCGGCTCCCGTGTTGTTAAGGTTCCCGGACATCCTTGATAACCGGATCGAGAAAATCTCTAGTTGTTTTCAAACAGCGGCGACGGAATATGGTTACACGGGTAAAAATTTTATCATTTATCCGATTAAAGTGAACCAGATGCGCCCCGTGGTGGAAGAGATTGTCAGTCACGGGACCAAGTATAATATTGGTCTTGAAGCAGGTTCTAAACCGGAATTGCACGCGGTGTTGTCGATTGATATTGACGACGATGCGATGATCATTTGCAACGGTTACAAGGACGAAAATTATATCGAGTTGGCTCTTTTGGCCCAGAAAATGGGACGAAATATATACTTGGTTGTCGAGAAATTGAACGAATTGAGAAATATTGCGACAATCTCCAAACGCTTGAAAATTCGCCCGAATATAGGAATTCGTATAAAACTGGCTAGTTCTGGGAGTGGCAAGTGGGAAGAGTCCGGAGGAGATGTCAGTAAGTTCGGAGTAAATTCGAGCGAGTTACTGGAAGCCATGGATATTCTGGAAAAGAACAAGATGACGGATTGCTTGAAGTTAATCCATTTCCATATTGGTAGCCAGGTGACCAATATACGGCGTATTAAGACGGCATTGAAGGAAGCCTCTCAGTTTTACGTGCAATTGAAGAATTTAGGATACAATATACATTTTGTGGATATTGGTGGGGGATTAGGAGTAGACTACGATGGAACACGCTCGGCAACGAGCGGAAACAGCATGAACTACTCGATTCAGGAGTACGTGAATGATGCCGTGTCCGCGTTGGTAGATGCATGTGAAAAGAATAATCTGGAGCAACCGAATATTATTACCGAGTCGGGACGTTCTCTGACGGCACATCACTCCGTGTTGATTTTCGAGGCGCTTGCCAGTACAAGTCTGCCCGCTTTCGATGAAAACGAGGAAATCGACGGGAATGCTCACGAGCTAGTGAAAGAGTTGTATGATTTATGGGAGAACCTGAATCAGCCCCGGTTGATCGAGACATGGCATGATGCCATGCAGATTCGGGAAGATGCTCTCGGTTTGTTTAATCTTGGCTTGATCGATTTGTTCACCCGTGCGCAAGTGGAACGGTTGTTCTGGTCCGTGGCTAGGGACGTGTATGACATGGCAGTGGCCACGAAACATGCCCCGGACGAGTTGAAGAAAATCTCCAAGATGTTGCCGGATAAATATTTCTGTAATTTCTCGTTATTCCAGTCTTTGCCTGATTCATGGGCAATCGACCAGATATTCCCGATTATACCGATTTCTCGTTTGAACGAGCAGCCGACTAAATCGGCAACAATTCAGGATATTACCTGTGATTCTGACGGGAAGATTGATAATTTTATCTCGACGCGTAATTTCTCGTACCATCTTCCGGTACACGAGTTGAATAATAAGGAACCGTATTATTTAGGAGTATTCCTCGTGGGAGCCTACCAAGAGATTCTTGGTGACCTGCATAACCTGTTCGGAGACACGAATGCCGTCCACATCAAAGTGAAAGGTGATGATTACGTGATCGACAAGGTGATTGAAGGGGAGACGGTGGCTGACGTGTTGGAGTACGTTCAATTTATGCCGAAAAGAATGGCTCGTACGGTAGAGGTGTGGGTAACTTCTTCCGTGAAAAAGGGAATTATCTCGGCTGAAGAAGGACGTGAGTTCCTGTCCAATTATCGTTCCGGACTGTACGGGTATACCTATTTGGAATAATTCGATAGTTAATAATAAAATTGGAAGGTCGTGCCGAATGTGTTAAATGTCAATCGAGCACGATCTTTTTTTGTAAACACGCTATCGTGTAAATGTTAATTCCGATTTTGTTTTATCAGACAATCAGTGTGTTGGTAAAAATTCGTATTTTAACACTATTAAAATGCATGCAAGTGTTTGCAGGTAAAGAAAGATTTGTTAGTTTAGCATCGCTGAAAGAAAAAAGCCTCGTGCTGTCACAGCAGGAGGCAACCAATAACAAATTTATGAAAAAAAATTGAAGTCTTTTCTTGAAATCCGATACAAAGGTATCGGCTTTTCTTTATATACAAAAAAATTGGTAGTTAAATTTCTGTTATATCGATTAATTTTCGATATACACTTTATATACGAGAACCGAGAGACAAAGGTTTGGATTGGCTCACGTGAAAAATTCTTTTTATGATGATAATCGACCGAATTCTTAGGCTATAAAACAAAGGTAGTATGTTGGCAATGATTATTTCAACAACTTTCTCTCTCCATTATCGCCGTTTTGCAGTACGCTCATCTGATGAATGGCTATCTGATTGAGTTTTAAAAGACGCTCTCCCTGCGGCATGCCCTGTTCGATGAACACAGCATTGAGGTTTTCCATGTTTGACAGACATATAAGTTCGTTGATGGCGGCATAATCCCGGATATTGCCTTTCAGGTCGGGATTGGCTTCACGCCATTGCTTTGCAGTCATGCCGAACATCGCCACATTCAACACGTCGGCTTCGTTGGCATAGATGATGCTTGCCTGCGCCCGAGTAACTTCTGCCGGGATAAGGTTTTGTTTTATGGCATCGGTATGTATGCGGTAGTTGATTTTCGACAGTTCACGCTTTGCCGACCAGCCGAGCAGTCTTTGTTCTTCGTTCTTCAGCCGCTGAAACTCTTCTATAAGATACAACTTAAAAGGCACACTGATTGCAGAACCGAATTCAAACGCAATATCCTTATGAGCGTATGTTCCTCCATAACGTCCTTTTTTCACAACGATACCAATGGCATTGGTACTTTCTATCCATTCGGATGCACTCAGTACGAAAGACGGCAGCCCCGCACTTTTCCTAAAGTGGTCGAATTCGACCACTTTAAAACCAGGATTATGAATAACCTCCCATGTGCCAAGAAATTCAATTGTATAGCGACCTCTTATCCAGTTCTTAATCACGTCTGCCGCTCTGCTGTCACCCTCTTTGGCAGAAGCCATGTCGGTAAGAGAGATATAATCCTGCTCTTCAAGATTGAGAACTGTAATCGGTGTATTTTGAACGATAATTTTCGCCATCGGGTCTATGCTTTGGTTTTCAGTCGTAAAGGTAGCTATAATTCACGAGATGATCTTCTTTCCAATGAATAATTTACAACGGATGGAAAGCAAAAATACGATAACGGACATTGTTTTTTTCAGGAATTGTTATGCCTTTTATCAGAAAGAGTTATTTGACAGCATAACACCGCAAATCGCTGAAATTCGCACGGTCGCCAAATCATTACCTCTGTTTCTCAAACGCTCTGCTAAAATTTATTCTTCAAATGGTTGTGTTAAGCCGTTGAAAATTTAAAATAAAAATGGTCCGCGCTGTCTCAGCGGGGACCCAAAATACCAATAACAAATTTATGAAAAAAAATCGAAGTCTCTTTTGAAATCCGATACAAAGGTATCGGTTTTTCATCGTAACCTTGTCACTTATGTATTAAGTTTCGGTTACACTATGATTACATTCAAAATATATGCCTATATACGGCACATGAACGTAAAGGTTTCATAATTAATCAAAATTAATTCTTAATTGTAAAGGGTCATCGGTGATTAATTCTTCGAAAGGATTTGACACAGAGAGACCTAGAAGGCGTATTCTAAATTGCGTAAGTTCTAAATCTTTGAGTAATTTTTTGGCTAGGGGAAGAATATCCTGTTTTGTTCGTAACTCGTGTGCCATAGTGATACTACGTGTCTTTTGGGTAAAATCGTGGAATTTGATTTTCAAGGTTAGGGTATGTCCTTTGAAATCAGACTTTTCTAGCCGGAAAATTAATTCTGTTGTCACGTGGTACAGTTCTATGATGACAGCGATATAGTTCGTCAAGTCATTCTCGAAAGTACTTTCACAGCCTACGGATTTACGGGTTCTTTCGGGGGTAACCATTCTGGGATCGATGCCATTGGCAAAATCGTGATATAGGGTACCGGCTTTCCCGAAATTGCGGGTAAGGAATGTCTGTGTACATTTCTTGAGGTCAGCCCCCGTGTGTATGCCTAGTGAGTGCATTTTACGAGCCGTGACTTTGCCGATACCCCAGAATGCCTCGATCGGGAGTTTGGAGATAAAAGCGGGGGCCCGGTTTGGGTGTATGGTGTAAAGCCCGTCGGGTTTCTTGTAATCAGATGCAATCTTGGCGAGGAATTTATTGTAAGAGATCCCGGCGGAGGCCACGAGCCCTAGTTTTTCTTTAATCTCTTTCTTGATTTCTCTGGCGACATCGACGGCTAACGGGATGTTTTTTTTATTCTCGGTCACGTCTAGGAAAGCCTCATCGAGTGCCAGGGGTTCGATCATGTCCGTGTATTCGTGGAATATTTCGTGAATCTGCATAGATACCGATTTATAGTATTCCATGTGAGAACCAACGAAAATGAGGTCGGGACAAAGCTGTTTGGCTTTCAGGGACGACATGGCAGAGCGTATGCCATAACGGCGTGCCTCGTAGCTGGCGGCAGCCACGACCCCGCGTTTCT
>ERZ773243.3744-NODE-3744-length-10335-cov-6.702237_pt1 | contig 10335 bp, 9 predicted proteins | sample MGYA00580520_ERZ773243 | MGnify/ENA primary metagenome ERZ773243 (study PRJEB29015, sample SAMEA2737747) | human gut metagenome | biome: human gut; feature: human-associated habitat; material: faeces | place: China | collected 2012 ... | reverse complement strand
AGTAATTTAACCCCTTCTCTTACCGTTCTTTCTTGAACATCAAGAGGTCTGCACCACAAGGTGCAGGCCTCTTTTTGTATCTCTCCGTGAAAAAAGGCTTCAGAGACGCCCACAGACGTTTCTGAAGCCTAAAATCAAATTCCGCTCAAAAAAAGGCTACTGCACAAACCTGTGCAGCAGCCTTTCGTATTATTCTTCCGGTGCAGCCTTGCACTCCTCCACATAGGCTGCAATCTTGTCGATCTGAATCTGTGCCACGGCACGACCGGTCTCGTATACGCGGCGCAGCTGGGCAGGATCGCGCTCCATGGAGGGAATCTCCAGCGGGATGGGCGGGCGGATGACGAAGGCCCGGCCGGACTGCTCCAGCATGGAAATATAGGCCAGCGTCTCATTGTAGCGCTGGTGCCGGTCTGCCACGGCCTCCACAAAAGCGGGATAGCGCACATACCTTGCCCGGATGAGGGGCAGCATCTTGTTTTTCTGCTTTACAAAACCCTTGGGCTGGGTCAGGATGATCAGGTTGCGCTTGTAGCCGATAGACTCGAAAAAGCGCACAGGAATGGAATCCGCAACACCGCCGTCCAGCAGCTGATAGTGGCCGATCTTCACGATTTTGGCCGCCAGCGGCATGGATGCCGAAGCCTGCATCCACTGGATATCCTCGGCGTCGCCGGTGCGGCACTTGCGGTAGATAGGCTCGCCGGTGCGTACATCGGTGCACACCACAAAAAAGTCCATGGGGTTCTCCCGGAAAGCCTCGGTGTCAAAGGGATCCAGCTTTTCCGGCACGGTATGGTAGCAGAACTGCTCGCTGTACAGGTTGCCGGTGCGCAGCAGGTTGCCAAAGCTGGCGTAGCGCTTGTCGGTGCAGTATTCTGTGTTGTAGCGGATGGTGCGCCCGATTTGGTGCGACTTGTAGTTGCAGCCGAACACTGCCCCCGCCGACACACCAACGGCACCGTCCAGCTGGATGTTATGCTCCATCAGCACATCCAGTACGCCGGCGGTGAACATTCCGCGCATAGCGCCGCCTTCCAGCACAAGTCCTGTTTTCATACCATTTTCCTCCTCGTCCGGTCAAAAATCCCGGATATGACCCTTCTCCTATTAAGAATAGTATACTCAAAAACCGCGAAAGAACAAGGGAGGATAAACCAAAAATGACCCGACAACCTCACGAAGTTTCGGTATTTTTGGACAAGGTCATACTTTTAGAAAAAACGAAGAGGTTTGGTGTCGTAATTTTACGAATTTTGGCATGAAAACCCCTTGTCAAAGCGGGATGCTTCCGGTATACTAGGTGAAACATTATATCATGGGTGCGTGTGGCGCGCGCCCGGGAATGGAAAACAGGCGGGCACTTTTCGCGGCGGGCGAGCCGGAGGCAGAAAACGCGCCTGCAAGGGTTGGAGGATATATTTTATGAAGATGCTGGAAGATCGTATCCGCAAGGACGGCATTGTGCGCGAGGGCAACGTGCTCAAGGTGGACAGCTTTATCAACCACCAGATGGACATCCCGCTGTTCCGCGAGATGGCGCGGGAGTGGAAGCGCCTGTTTGCGGGCAAGCCCATCAACAAAGTGCTCACCATCGAGGCCAGCGGCATCGGCATTGCGGCTGTGGTGGCCAGCGAGCTGAACGTGCCGGTGGTGTTTGCCAAAAAATCCATGAGCATCAATCTGGACTACGACAACTACAAGACCCAGATCCAGTCCTTCACCCACAAAAAGATCTACAACGTCATCGTGTCCAAAAAGTTCCTCACCCCGGAGGATCATGTGCTGATCATCGACGATTTTCTGGCCAACGGCTGCGCCTTGATGGGCCTGCTGGAACTGGCCGAGGAAGCCGGTGCCACCGTAGAGGGCATCGGCATCGCCGTGGAAAAGGGCTTCCAGCAGGGCGGTGAGCTGATCCGCAGCAAGGGCATCCAGCTGGAGAGCCTTGCCATCGTGGACGCCATGGACAGCACCACCGGCGAGATCACCTTCCGCCCCCAGCCGAACCAGAACTAAAAATCATTATACATTTCAGCGTAACGGAATGTCTGCGGACGTTCCGTTATTTTTTTTGCGGCTGAATAGCAGCATTTGCAGCGGCGCTGCGGGTAAAGGTATCTGCTTGCTGCAAGCGTGCAAAGACGCTCCGCTGGGCCAGAGGCAGGGAGGGGGGTTCCGAGTCCCCCCTCCCTACCTCTGGACTCCACCCACCCCGCAACAGGTCAAGGGCTACACGCCCTTGACAATCCTAAAGAAGAAGTCGAAGCACAAAAAAGCTAGCGCTGCGCCAGTCGGCGCTATCGCTTTAACGCTTTTTTCGCTTCTCCATTTATAGCCCCTCAGTCGCTGCGCGACAGCTCCCCCGAGGGGGAGCAAGCGCTCGCCCGCAGCGCCGCGCTTTCGTAGAAAGCGGCGCTGCAAATGCAGTTTGGGGTTACGACCCCTCTCCGTGAAAATAGCGTTTGGAGCGCTCCGCAGAGCGCGACAAACGCGAAATAAAAAATAATTTTCCGCTGAATATGCCCAGAGCGCAAGCGGAGGGCATTTTCAATCGTTCTATTTTACAGGAGGTACTCGCGCGATGCAGCGCACAGAAAAATATTTTGAGCAGGACGCTTTCCGCACCGAATGCGAAAGCGTCATCCTTGCCGCAGAGCCGGACGAAAAGACCGGCGGCGGGCGCATTGCGCTGGACGGCACGGTGTTCTACCCGGAGGGCGGCGGTCAGCCTGCCGACCGGGGCACCCTGACCCTGCCGGACGGCACCACGCTGAATGTGACCGATGTGCACGAGCATGACGGCATCCTCTGGCACAGCGTGGACGCTCTGCCGGAAAGCGCTGTTCCCGGCACTGCCGTTTCCGGCTGCATCGACTGGGAATGGCGGTTTGACAAAATGCAGCAGCACACCGGTGAGCACATCCTTTCCGGCATCCTGCACCAGATGTTCGGGGCCGAGAACGTGGGCTTCCACATCGGTTCCGAGGCTGTGCGCATGGACACCAGCGTGCCCATTTCTGCCGAGGGCCTGCAGGCAGCCGAGCTTGCCGCCAACCGCATCGTGTGGCAGGATGTGCCGGTGCTGGTCAGCTACCCCACCCGGGAGGAGCTTGCCGCCCTTGTCTACCGCTCCAAAAAGGAGATCGAGGGGCAGGTGCGCATCGTGACCATCCCGGGCGCGGACGTCTGCGCCTGCTGCGGCACCCACACCCGCACCACCGGTCAGGTGGGGCAGATCAAGATCCTTGCCAGCGAGAACTACAAGGGCGGCGTGCGGCTGAGTGTGGTATGCGGTGCCCGTGCGCTGGCGGCGGCGCAGGCCATGCGCGCCCGGCAGGCAGAGATCGGTGCACTGCTCTCTGCCAAGGCCGACCAGACCGCTGTGGCGGTGCACCGGGTCTACGATGAGTATACTGCACTCAAGTTTACACACTTTGGACTGTGCAGCCAGCTGTTTGACGCCCTTGCGCAGCTGACCGCACCCGATGCGGATGCCATCCGTACCCTGCCGGGGCTGGACCCGGACGGGCTGCACCGGCTGGCTGTCCGTCTGACCGAAGCCACCACCGGCCTGTGCGCCGCCCTGACCCCCACCGAAAAGGGCACCGGCTACTGCCTTGCCCGGCGGGACGGCGATGTGCGCGCCCTGACCAAAGCACTGAACGCCGCCCTGAACGGACGCGGCGGCGGCAAGCCCGGCATCTGTCAGGGCAGCTGTGCCGCCACCCCGGAGCAGGTGGAGAGATTTTTGAAGGAGAACAACAAACTATGAGAATGCGTTTCAAACCCTATGCCCACGACGAACTGATGGCCGCGGATTTCCATGTGCACGAACCCCTGATCTGGGGCGGCAAGTGGCACGGCCAGTATGCCCGCCCGGAGCAGCCCTTTATTCTGGAGTTGGGCTGCGGCAAGGGCGGCTTCATCTCCCAGCTGGCCTGCGCCCACCCGGAAAACAACTATCTGGGCATCGACATCACCGATAAGGTGCTCATTCTTGCCAAGCGCAAGATCGAAGCCGCCTATCAGGCAGCCGGACGCCCCATCGACAACGTGAAGATCATGAGCACCGATATCGAGCGCATCAAGGGCGTCATCACCCCGGAGGATGAGGTCAGCCGCATCTATATCAACTTCTGCAACCCGTGGAGCAAGAACGACTCCTCCCACAAGCACCGCCTTACCTATCCGCGCCAGCTGATCGCTTACCGCGAGTTTTTGAAGGACGGCGGCGAGATCTACTTCAAGACCGACGATGATGATCTGTTCCGGGACAGCGTAGAGTACTTCCCCGCTTCCGGCTACGACATCGAGTGGATCACCTACGACCTGCACGAGAACGAGCCGGAATGGAACATCCGCACCGAGCACGAGGGCATGTTCACCGAAATGGGCATCAAGATCAAGGCACTCATTGCCCGCAAAAAGCCCGGTGCCGACAGCGTGACATGGGTAGACCCCAAGGTGCTCAAGCGGATGGCGCGGGAAGCTGCCGCCGCCGAAGCCGCCACGCAGGAAGGCGAAGGAAATGTCTGACCCCTGTGAGCTGTGCCTGAATAATGTTCAGGACGAATACGGCAGCTATTACTGCGCCCAGGGCGCTGCGCTGGACGAGGACGAGATGGCACGTTATCTTGCCCACAATACCGCTGCCTGCCCCTTTTTTGAGCCGGGGGACGAATATAAGATCGTATCCAAACAGAACTGAAGAACGGAGGTGCCTATGGTAAGCTTTCTTACCGATACCGTGGTATGTGGCTTTTCGCTGTACCATATTCTGGCCTATTTCCTGATCTATTCCTGCATAGGCTGGTGTCTGGAGGTCATCTATGCCGCCGCCACCACCGGTCAGCTGGTGAACCGGGGCTTCCTCAACGGCCCGGTCTGCCCCATCTACGGCTTTGGCATGATCATCGTGCTGTTTGCCCTTACGCCCTTGCAGCACAGCATCCTGCTGCTGTATATAGGCGGCGTCATCCTGCCCAGTGCGCTGGAACTGGTGGGCGGCTGGGCACTGTATAAGATCTACCACACCCGCTGGTGGGATTACAGCGATTTTCCCTTTAATATCGGGGGCTATATCTGTCTGGAATTCTGCCTGCTGTGGGGTGTGGGCACGCTGGTGGTCATGCGTATCGTGCACCCGGTGGTGGCTGACCTTGTAGACCTGATCCCGCCCTTTGTGGGGGTTATCCTCATGTGCTTTTTGTACGCCGTGTACGCGGCGGACGTGGTGGCTACCGCCATTGCTGCTTCTGCGCTGGCCGATACGCTGGACACCATGGAGCAGCTGGGCGACAGTATCCACGCCGTCAGCGATGCCATGACCCAGCTGCTGGGCACCACCACCCTGAACGCCGACAAGAAGCTGGACGAGGGACGGCTGCAATTCAAGCTTGCCGCCGCCGAAGCGCGGGATGCTGCCGGAAAGCGCCCCTCTGCCCGTGAGACCATGGCTGCCATCCGCGCCAAGGCTGCCGAGGCTACCGAGGCTGCCCGCCGCGCCAGCGAGGACGCCCGCCTGAACGCTGCCGAAGCTGCCAACGCCGCCCGCCTTGCTGCCAAGGGCACTGCCGAGCGCGCCGCCGAGCTGCTGCAATTGGAACAGCTGGCCGCAGAGCTGCAGCAGCGCAGCGAGGAGATGCAGGCGCAGCTGCTGCGCACCCCCCGCATCGTGGGCCCGCGCCGTATGCTGCGTGCCTACCCGAAGCTCCGGCACGGCAGCAAGCTGCGCAGTCTGCCCACATTGCGGGAGATGCTGCACCGCGCCGAACAGGAAAACAAGGACGACAACAAGAATACCAAATGACCCCGAATGCCGCACCGGCTCCGCCGTGTGTGGCATTTTTGTTGCACTTCGCTCGAATAATGTTGTTAAAAAGTGTGAAAAAACTATTTCAAAACGACTTAAACCGTGTTATACTGATTATAAAGTATACAAACCGACCGCAATCGGCTTATCCGTATTGAAACTATCCAAATTGTGAGGAATCGTTATGTCAGAGGAACGAAAGACCAAAACAGATGCCGCCGCACCGGCATCTGCTGCGTTGGGGCGGATCGACCGCAAGGACGCATTTTTACAGGCCCTGCATACATTCCTGACCGCGCATCAGGGAACAGAATGGGCTGTTGCCGCTGTGGATATCCAGCACTTCAAGCTTTATAACGAGCTTTACGGCACCGAAAAGGGCGATGCTCTGCTGGAAACCGTGGCAAACTGTCTGCTGGGTTACAGCAAGCAGACCGGCTATCCTGTGGGCTATTTTGGAAACGATGACTTTTTCCTGTGCCTGCCGGACGAAAAGGCCGAGCAGACCGCCGTGCTTGCTACGCTGCAGGCCTGCATGGCTGCCGGAAGGCAGGATGTCACCTTCTTTATGGTAATGGGCGTGTGCCCTGTGCAGGCAAACCCCGGTGCAGATGCCGCCACCCTGTGCAACTATGCGCAGATCGCCGGTGTGACGACCGACAGCGGCTACCTGCACCGCTTTGAGCCCACCATGCTCAATGAGCTGAAAGAACAGCAGCAGCTGCTGGGCGAGCTGGAGCGCGCACTGGATAACCACGAATTCTGCTTCTTTTTGCAGCCCAAGTGCAACAGCATCACCCGCGCCATCGTGGGCATGGAGGCGCTGGTGCGCTGGAACCATCCCACCCGGGGCTGTGTTCCTCCCGCCGAGTTCATGCCGCTGCTGGAGCGCACCGGCCTTGTGACAAGGCTGGACCAGTACATCTGGGAATCTGTCTGCCAGACTTTGCAGAAGTGGCAGGAAAGCGGCAGCAACCTTGTGCCGGTGTCGGTGAACGTTTCGGTGCAGGATATCCTCAATCTGGATGTGCCGCAGATCTTTGCGGATCTGGTGGAAAAATATAAGCTGGAGCCAAAGCTCCTGCTGGCCGAGATCACCGAGACCATGGTAGCCGAGGACACCCAGATGGTGGAAAGCGCCATTCAGGGCCTGCACCGCAAGGGCTTCTCGGTGATGATGGACGACTTCGGCAGCGGGTATTCCTCGCTGAATATGCTCAAGGATACCAACGTCGATGCCATCAAGCTGGACATGAAGCTCATCGACATGAATCAGGAGAACCGCAGCAAGGGCGTGCAGATCGTGGAGTCGGTGGTGGATATGGCACACCGGCTGAACCTGCCCATCATCGCCGAGGGTGTGGAGACCCCGGAGCAGGTGTCCATGCTGCAAGCCGCAGACTGCCTGTACTCGCAGGGCTACTACTTCTTCAAGCCCATGCCGGTGGAAAACGCCGAAAAACTGCTGGCAGATCCCACCAATCAGGATTACTGGGATCTGCGCCGCGACCTGATGCGCCGCGACCGCCGGGTGGAGAACCCGGGCACCGAAAAGACCGCGCTGGCCTTGCAGGCCTACCAGATCTTTACCGACAACGTGCTGGAGATCTCGTTGCTGAACCTTGCCACCGGTGCGTACCGGGTGATCAAGCGGGACGCCCGCCTGCTGGGGGCAGATCTGGAAAAGGAAGAGGATTTTGTCAACTACTGCGACCGTTTGGTGAACGAGAAGATCGTGCACGAAGAGGACGCAGACCTGTTCTTGGAGCAGACCGATCTGGAGGCCTTGCGCTCTGTGCTGTACCACGCCACCGCGCCGGAGTTCTACCGCTACCGCGAGAATGTGTCCGGCCAGTATATCTGGGTCACCACAGAGGTGCTGCCCTGCCGTGGCTGCTGTGCCCAGAACCCGTGGGCGACTGTGCTGGTGCGCAACGACGCACAGGCCGACCAGCTCAGCGAGGAGCTGGACTTCTCTTACAGCCACGACACCCTGACCGGCCTTGCCAACCGCAGCCGGTACGAAGCCGACCTGCGGGAGCTGCCCAACAGCGGGTACGAATCCGTGGTGTTCACCTACATTGATGTGGTCGGGATGCACGAGGTAAACGAGCATCTGGGCCACCGCAGCGGCGACACCCTGCTGTGCTGCTTGGCCAACGCCGCCCGCAAGTTCTTTGCCACCAGCCGGGTGTACCGCATCGGCAGCGATGAATTTGTCATCCTGACCCCCAACGAGCCGCCTTACAGCGTGTGGAGCACTGCGGACCGGATGCGCGCCTTTTTGAAGGAAAAGGACTATGTTATTTCCGTAGGCATCCAGCAGACCGCCGACCTGCGCCATCTGGACGAAGCTGTCGCCAAGGCCGAGGCTGCCATGCGGCAGGACCGGCAGGCTTACTACGACCACAACGGCCGCGCCCGCCAGCTGGAAGGCCTGAATGAAAAGATGGAGCGCACCCTGCAGGAAAAGCGGGATGCCGAGCACTTTTTAAAGGTGCTTGCCCCCAAGTACAAGACTGTAATCGTGGTGGACTTGCAGGAGGACACCGTGCGCCCCGTTATTGTGCCGGACGACTTCCAGTCCGTTCTGGACACCTGCGGCGGCTCTTTCCGCGCTGCGTTGACCAACTACCGCGACAAGCTGGTAGCGCCCGAGGACAGAGAAAACTTTGCAAAGTTGTTCGATTTCGGCCTTGTGCGCAGCACCGTGTTCAGCAGCAACCTGCTGGAGCACCGCTACCGCAAGACGGATGGCCGCAGCTTCTGCATCCGTGTGACCCCCTACTCCCGCAGCGGCTCCCACATCAACGAGGTGCTGTGGATCTTCGCAGATGAAGATGTAGAGTAAAAGATTCTTGTATGCTATAAAAGCAGCCAGACCGCCCGGTCTGGCTGCTTTTGCGTTTGACGCTCGCAGGAGCGCCCGGGAATTACCCCTTCCGTCTTGCCGCTTCGCGTCAAGCCACCTTCCCCAAGGGGACGGCTTTTGGTGGCGGCGGCAAGGTTTCCGGCATAGCACAAAGGCGTCCCCTTGGGGGAGCTGGCTGCGAACGTAGTGAGCAGACTGAGGGGGTGCCCGCCGCGCGGCTGTTTCCGCAGGAAACAAGCGCGGTAGCTGCCGTTTCCCTCCACGACCCCACCCGTGAAAATGCGTTTGGAGCGGCCCGCAGGCCGCGACAAACGCGAAATATAAAATATTCTTTCCGCTGATTATGGCCAGAGCGCAGCGGAGGTCATTTTAAATCGTCCCGGCAGCAAGAAGTCGCCGCCTTGCAAAAGCGCCGGGATGTGCTATAATAGAAATCACTTATTTCATACAATATATGTGGGTATATGGGCGCGCCGCCCGCTGAACCTGCAAAGCAAGGAGCTTTTCTATGCAGCATCTGTCCCGAACCGTTTCTCCCGCCCTGCCGCACCCCTGCCTGCGGGCGCTGCGGGCGGCTTTTCCGCAGACCATCCCGGTGCTGGCAGGTTATTTTGTGCTGGGGCTGGGCTACGGCATCTATGTGCAGTCCTTGGGTCTGCCGGTGTGGATGCCCATGCTCATGGGCACTGTCGTGTACGGCGGCTCGCTGGAGTTCGTGCTGGCAAGTTTGCTGCTGGGCGCGTTCTCGCCGCTGTCGGCCTTTCTGATGGCGCTGATGATCCAGGCGCGGCACCTTTTCTACGGCCTTGCCATGCTGGAGCGCTATAAGGGCTACGGCTGGCGCAGCTTTTACATGATCTTTGCCATGAGCGACGAGACCTTTTCCATCACCTGCTCGGCAACGCCGCCGGAAGGGGTGGACAAGGGCTGGTTTATGTTCTTCATCACCCTGCTGGATCAGCTTTACTGGGTGGGCAGCGCCGGGCTTGGGGCTGCGCTGGGCACCGTACTGCCCTTTAGCACCGAGGGTGTGGATTTTGTCATGACCGCAATGTTCACGGTCATCTTCCTGAACCAGTGGGAAAAAGATCAGCAGCACGGCAGTGCCCTGATCGGGCTTGCCGTGCCGCTGGTGTGTCTGATTGTATTTGGTTCCGGCAGCTTTCTGCTGCCGTCCATGGCTGGCATTCTGGTGCTGCTGCTGGCTTTGCGCCGTCCGATGGAAAAAGCAGCCGGGGAGGTAGAAGAATGACAGCAGTTCAGATGGGGCTTACCATTGCGGTGTGCACCGCCGCCACCATGCTTACCCGTTTTTTGCCGTTTCTGATCTTTTCCAGCAAGGAGCAGCAGCCGCCGGAGGTGGTGCGGTATCTGGGGCGGGTGCTGCCCGCCGCCATCTTCGGGATGCTCATCGTTTATTGCCTGAAGGGCGTTACCCCGTTCTCCGGCAGCCACGGCATCCCGGAAGCCCTTGCGCTGCTGGCTACCATCGCGCTGCACAAGTGGAAGCACCAGACCCTGCTCAGCGTGGCGGGGGGCACTTTTTGCTATGTACTGCTGGTGCAGCTGGTATTCTGAAAAATGGCTCAGTGATAGAAGGTGTCAAAGTTCACCTGACGGTAGAACCGCTGCTGCAGCTGGTCAAAGC
>ERZ773243.3740-NODE-3740-length-10355-cov-17.550971_pt1 | contig 10355 bp, 8 predicted proteins | sample MGYA00580520_ERZ773243 | MGnify/ENA primary metagenome ERZ773243 (study PRJEB29015, sample SAMEA2737747) | human gut metagenome | biome: human gut; feature: human-associated habitat; material: faeces | place: China | collected 2012 ... | reverse complement strand
CCCTAAGAAATGCCAGATATTCGTGGCTTGTCCACTTGCTGTGCAGCGGAAAGCCTGCCAGCCTCATAAAAAATGCTTTGACCTTTCCGAAGAAGGCGTTATCCGCATGGGTAAAGGTGGGCGCGACCAACACGCCGTCGTCCTTCAGCACGCGACGAATTTCAGAGAGGGCTTTCTCCGGTTCCGGTACAATGTGCAGCGCATTGACCACGATCACCACATCGAAAGACTGGTCAGCATAGGGCAGATGGAACATATCCTGCACCGAAAAATAGAGTTTCGCAGATTTTACGCCCTGTTTCGCCTGCTCGATCATCTCTTGGGATGCGTCGGTAGCTTCAATATGGTCAGCATAGCGGACGATATGTTTGGCAATCAGCCCTGTGCCGGTCGCCAGGTCCAGCACGGTTTTTTGCCGCACCACAGGGCGCAGCAGCTCGTACAGCTGCTCGTAAGCCGCTGCATCCTTGCGCATGAAACGGTCGTACCGCCCGGCGTTTTTATCCCAGAAATTTTGACTATTCCTCATGATTTCACCCTCACAACGAGATGTTAAATTTCTCTAACTCATATAGATGATGCAAGCAAGTTAGAAAAAACTAACTGTATCCCTTTTGAAAAGCCGCATCACTGCGGCCTTTCCGCTTATGCAAATAGCTCCCGGCAGGCGCCCCGCACCAGCGTTTCCAGCACCTGAGGATAGAGTACCCCAATCTGCTCCTGATGGGAGACGGTTAAAATCAGGCCCCGCACTGTGGCGGCAGCCAGCGCCATACCGCCCTTGGGCTGCAAGCCGCCCAATTCCAGAAGGGTACGGATGTGTGTCTCGTCATCGTGGTAGTGGGCGGTTTTCACTTCTTCCGGCAGCCGGTGCAGAAGAAAATCTGCGTCATTTTCGATGAACACAAAGGCTTTTGTCTTGGAGAGCCAACGGCAGGCAGCCAGGATCGCCGCTGCCGTGCGTTCTGCAGGAAGCAGGGTTGCGTTCTCCTGCAAGGACTTCTGCGCTGCCGCAAAGCACTCGGTATGGATGTCCTCCAGTACGGCGAAAAACAGCAGTTCCTTGGATTCAAAGAATTTGTAAAATGACCCCTTGGAAATCCCAACAGCCTCCGTCAGCTGCCCCACAGAGGTTTTCCGCATCCCGATGGTAATGCCGCAGCGTCGGGCCGCTCGGATCAGGTCCTTGCGGATTTGTTCATTCTGTTCGTCTGTAAAAGCCACTGCGCACGCTCCTTGGATTTATGACCACATTTACTATTTCAGTCAAATTGTAGCACGGTTCGAAGATGTTGTCAACGGCGTCGTTTTGCTTTCCATCTCAAACGGCGCAACAGCACCTTTTCCAGTCAAGATTTTCGGATTAATCATAGGTGATTCACTCTTGGGCTATTGGCTGGATTCAAGGAGAATTTCGCTTTTGTGGGCAAGGTGAATCAACGGTAGATTCTTTCTGGGAAATATACGACTTTGTACGCGCATCGGGATGGGTTGCTATCGTTTCTTGGAGGAACGTGTTTTGCAAGCATAGCGTTTGGATATCCACAACGCATTTTTGGGGTGAACCCAAAACCCTCGCGGCCACGCAAATGTTACAATTTTTTCAATTCTGGGCAGTTTTTATTGAATTTCCATCAAGATTTGCGGGGAAAGTGTACCCTTACGCCAGAACAGAAAATAGATAAGAGGCCCGGAGGGCTTTACCAAAATCGGTAAAGTCTTCCGGGTCTCTTTTTTCTCCCCGGAAGGTGTATTCGAAAGTGTTACACGAAACAACAGAAAAGGAGATGAGCAAATGGCAAAAAGAAGTGTTCATTATGCCCGCGAACCTCCAGAGTGAATCAGAACTGATTCACTACCTCTTGTGACTTTCTGCGGACGCAGAAGATTTTGCCTCTCAAAAGATTGGGGGACCAGGAATGTATCTCCCTGTCTTTTGCCTGCTGTGCAGCCTGGTCCAATGCTTTCTGAACAGCGGCAAACAGTTCTCTGCTGATGATAGCTTCATGGTGCCTCGTACTGTTGTCCATTCATCGGCGCTGGCTCTGACCTGTTTGTGGTCAATGATTTTAGATACCCCTTGCACCAGATCACCGGTATAAACCTCTGCGCGGAGAATTTTGGCTACGGTGCGGGTTTGCCAATGCCCATTGCCTACCAGATTTTCATGGGTGATTTCTCCCAAAGTCCTTTTGTAGTGGCTGGGAGAGAGATACCCGGCCTCGTTCAATCGTACCGCGATAGTGTTTAATCCTGCGCCCTCGGTGGCCCATTGGAACATGGTTTTGACTACCTCAGCAGCCACCGGGTCAACGATCAGCTGGTGGCAGTCATCTGGAGCTTTCAAATATCCATAGGGTGTACGCCCGCCAACATACTTGCCGTCTTTCATGGCCTGCCGCTGCTGGGCTTTGATTTTTCTGGCAATATCCATCGCATAGGCTTCGTTAATCATGTTTCGCAGCGGGATGATGATACCATCATGGGCATTATCCGGGGAAGAAGAATCGTAGCGGTCATTCACGATAATAAAGCGGACTTTCTGCATGGGAAAGTAACGCTCGATATAGTAGCCGGTGTCTATGACATTTCGCCCCAGGCGAGAGAGGTCCTTTACAATGACGCAGTTGATAAGACCCGCTTCAATATCGGAGAGCATCTGCTGGAAGCCGGGACGGTGGAAGTTCGTACCCGTTGCGCCATTGTCAATGTAAGTCTGTACCACAATAATCTCCGGGTTCTGCTCCAGATACCGGGCGATAATCAGCTGCTGGGTTTCGATAGAGGCGGTGTGAGTATGCTTATCCTCAACGGAAAGCCGCACATAAACTCCTGCGCGGCAAGTAGTATCTATCTCCAGTGCAGGAAGCACCACAGTTTCTTTTCTGCTTTTTCTTGCCACAAATCATCCCACCTTTCTTTGGCTTGTTTGCTCTGCCAGCTGAATCAGCTGGATCGCTTTCTGGTATTCATCCTGGTATGTAAAGGTGATCTCCAATTCCTTTTTCCCAATCACCTTGATGCTCTGTATCATGTGAACCACGGCTTTGCGGTCCAGGGTCTCCATCGTAGAGAACTGTGTGAAGTGGGAAATCCAGAGGTTCCGTTCACTCCGGTTCTCCAGAACATCAGCCAGCTTTTCCTTTAAGACCCGAATGCTCTCTTTTGCATTTTCCGCAATCCTTGTGTATCTGGCCTTATAGTCGGTATATTCCTCTTTGCTGATGGTGCCGGTAATCAGGCTTTCATACAGGCGGGCCTTAAATTCAAGCGCCTGTTCCACCTGCTGCTCATTGGCGGCAATGTGGGAGGCGTATTCATTGGCAAGTGCTTGGTTGATGCTGCTCTGGTCGATGCCATCCAGGATGGCTTGCAGGCAGCTCACATTGTCGATGTAGCCTTTCAGACTGTCCTTGACGCACTCTACAAGATCGCTTTCCTTGAGCATTACCGGGTTGGTGCAGCCATGCTTTTTCCCGGTGGGGCAATAATAATAGTGATATTCCTTGCCCTTGACCCGGTTTGTTTTTCGCGTCATGCGGCTCCCACAGCACCCGCAGATTAAGACACCGAAAAACAGATACACCGTACAAACGATAAAGATGTGTTTGCCTTTGGTGAACCGCTTTGCAAACTCCACGCCCAGCCGGTTGGCTTCCTCCGGGGTGATCTCCCCAGGGCAGAAGGACTGGCGGACATGGTAGGCGATCACATCGTCCGCGCCCCGGACCCGCCCGGTGGCGGCGATATACTGGCGCTTGGCCAACATAAACTCGGCGTCGGCCACACGGCTGTCGCACTCATAGCCGGTGATAAGCCTGCCGTGGTCTGTTTTTTGCGGATTGGCTACATAGTCGATAATCTCGCTGATAGCACGGCTCTCAGTCCGGCCCTTGCCGATATGCAGCGGCATGATGCGTGTGGTTGCCATTACTACGATACCTCCTTTGAAAAAGAATAGCGGCCTGCTGAAGCAGACCGCCTAATCGCTCATCTAAACTAGTATACCAACATTTTTTGATTGAGTAAATCTGTTATTTCATTACAAAAGATGAATAAGGTTCAATGCTATTCACTGTTCGGATAGTACGGAAAATCCAATGTCCTGAATCCTCTCGATAAAAGCCTCTTTAAACTTTTTAACCTTGTTTTCATCGACTACAACAATAAGGTTTTTCCTAGCTCGCGAACATCCTACATAAAATAATTTATAAGCAGTTAAGATTCCTTCGATTTTTGTTATCTTAAAAATTTTCTTGGCGTTACCAACGTTTTGCTTGGATAAATACGCAATAAAGTCATCTTTACATAGCACATTAAATATCGGATTATCCCGATATGCATCTAAAACCTGGTTGCTGTATTTGGCCAAAATAGTCCTGTTCTTTTCATTTTTATTATGCGTTTCAGCTGTAAGCTCATTAATTTTCATTCCAAGTTCTGCTTCAACTGTTTTTATTGTACTACTATATGAATAAAATAGGGCCTCGAATTCAGGGAGCGAAAAATCCAATTGGGACCACAAATCAAAAAAAGCATACATACGCACATTTGGAGTACTGTTATTATCAGCAGCAACAAAAATTACGGATTGGTGGCTTTCACCTTTTACACCATGCTGTGTAGAGATATGGGGCATACTTAAATAGTTTGCTAAATTTTTAACCTCTATAAATTCAATATCTAGCACACGCTGATACTCCGCACTCTCTTCAAAACCATTTTTAACGGCTTCTGGTATAAGCGCATTATCAAACAAACATTTAATTACATCTCTAATTAAACATCCATCCTTTTCATATACTTCTTTGACCGCATCCAATTTATCCTTTATGTGTTTTTTATCAATATGCCTTTTTATTTTAAATTGAGAAGTATTAAAGTATCTGTCCTCCTTCTTACAAGCAGAAATCACCATACCATAGTTTCTGTTTGAATAAAATTGCATTACATTGTTTACTAGAAAAAGGAATTTAATTAATGCATCTGGATTGTCACTTGACATATCAGACAAAATATCTGTTGGAGAATATTTTCTTCCAAATGAATATGCCTCCATATTTTCATATGTATGGTATAGATTATTAGCTCCTATTTCTTCATATTTTTCTTTGTTCATCAAGTATAATGTTAGTATTTCGGGATATGTATTTTGTAATTTACAAACCAAATCCTTAACATTGGAGGTAAAAATTACCTGAGGAACTACATCCGGTGTAACGCCAACATTATTTTCAGATGGTTGTTGTTCAAAAAAACGGTCATTGTATATCTTATTTAATATGGATACGATTTTCTCTATCGAACGAAAGTTTATTTTAAGTCGATCTGAAGTATCAAATTCTTTCAGTCTTTCTTCAAACGATCCATCATAGTTTTGATATATTTGCTGCATCCTATCGCCTAACAAATACAATTGGACATTTTCTCTATCTTTAACTGCATCATAAAAAATATCAAGTATATAGCCTGAGGTATCTTGGTATTCGTCAATAAAAATATAGTTATACTTATCTCCGATTTTTCTAAGCAAGACTGGATATTTTTTTATCAGTCTATTTGCAAACATAAGCAAATCGTCGTGCGAAAGTTTACCTGTATATAATGAGGTGAATGGCATTTCTCCATATGATACTGTGGACAAATTTTTGCGAACAATATTTTCTGTTAATTCTCCGTATCTTTCGATATAGTTCTCATTACTTTCTCTAACATGATCATCATTGGCAACATTCATTATCCTTTCATTTATTTTTTGTCCATATATTTCCCAATATAAATCCAGAGTTTCTTTGTGAGAATAGAACGGGCTAATCAAGTCATTAATATAAGAGTGTATTGTGTTTACTGTAATGTTTTCACTATCCGAATTTTTCTTGAGTTCATCCGCAGCTCGATTTGTATATGTTATACATAAAATTTTGCTTTTCGGGCTGTTAAGACAAATGCTCTTTAACTGCTCTCGTATATATGTAGTTTTTCCACTTCCTGCGGGAGCATTTATTAAATGTTTATTATTTTTCTTTATTTCGCTAGCCATAATAATCCTTCCTTTATGTAATCTGGAAGCATTTTTTCTTCATTTCCACTCAAAATTACTGAATACATAAAATCGGTTTTATTATTAGATGTTGCTTCCACAATTTTGCGAATGGAATACTCACTGTCCTCTTCGTCTTCTTTATTGTTGGGTATAGTAAAAGTAAGTTTATGTTTTTTTCGTATTGATTTCCACTCACTTCTTTTCAGCTTTTTAAATACATCAGTTCCTAATAGTTTATTAAGCATGGCTTCCTCTAAGGTTCGTGCTGTACTATTTTCATCTTGAAAAACGAGATAAACTAAACCACCATACAATACAGTCTTATCTTTCTTTTGAAAATCATATAGTTCATCAATTGTTGGAGAATACTCTGTACCCTTATCTGGACAGGATAACCTGTAACAATGGTTTATCGTTGCATTTGTACTGATAGAGCTTTTCGCATCCTCTAGTGTTATAGCCGCTTTGTCATAATCCAAATCGGTTATTATCAAAGTTTTCATTTTGAGCATAGTAAGCATTGGTAGATAGTTGTGGGCATATGCTCCGCCGACTTGAATAAAAGCTATATAGCTATCATACAAAGATGAGAAATCTGATAGCCCGAGTGATTTTCTGATATATAGCCGTTCTGAATCTCCCTCATATAGAACAACCTTATCTGCAAAAATTAACTCAGAATATCCTATTTCAAAGAACCAATCAAAGAAATTTTCTAAAAGAAATTCCGATTCGGCATCAACATTTTTGACTTTTTTACTCTTGATTGCGTTCCTAAATTTACTCAGATTAAATAGTTCGCTTTTAGCCTTTTCTGTTTGTCTCATAACTCTGAGACTATCAAGGCCAACCATCCTTGCGATCTCGTTAGAATGTGTTGTAATAAGCCCCTGCAACTTCTTGTCAGTATAATACTTTTTGAGAAACCTTATAAATATATTTTGCATTTGAGGATGCATATGCGATTCTGGTTCTTCTATGAAAAACACATTTACTTTATTATTATCAATAGATTTATAAAACTCCTCTAATCTCATATGCAAATAGATCAAATTACTAAATCCTAACCCTTGAGACTCTTCGTTTAAAAGCAATCCGTCAATATCATATTTTGCTCGGGTGATTCGTTGAATAAAATCCTCTACATCTTGTTCGTCAACATCCATTTCCAACTGAAGTTTTCCAATATGACCACCACTAGTCTTCGAAATGTCTCTTATAGTATCATCTAAGGACTTAATTGATGAATTTTTAATTTCTTTTTTGGCTCCAGAATTTTCTATATCACTCAATAGCAAGTCAGGAAGTTTTTTGGTTGCTTTGACCCACATATCGTTATCTTTTAGTAACGCAATAACTCTTTTGCTGATTCCTTTAGAAGAATCAGATTCACTATCGTCCAGTTCTCGTATTGCTGGTATATTTTGAAAGTTAAACAGCTTTTTAAATGCGGAAACTTCCATGACATTTGCATTTTGATAATCCGAATTGCAAAAATAACACTTTTCAACTGATGCATTACAGTATAGCCTAAGTAATTCTTCTTTTAAAAAATAAAGCTTCGTATCCTTTTCAATACCTTCTGGGTTCTCAATATCCCTGAATCTTGCGGCCATCTTATCATAGTACTCATTTAGAACTTTTTCAAAGGAGGATATACTTGGCTCATATGTATAAAGAAAATAAAATGAGTGTTTATTTTCGTCTAGATCCATGAGATAATCTGCGAAGCATTGGATGTCATCACTCACAGGATCGTAATCCACTTGAATTTGTGCTTGAAAACTTTCCATGACATAATTAGCAGCAAATGCTTCATTAGAAGATATTTGCTTAACTATCTCACGGATACCTGTTTCTTTATCATGTTTAGTCATAATTGTTTGAAAAACAGGTAGTATTTTATCTAACCAAGCTGTTGATAAGTTTGTTGGAATATCACTGTAGTTAAACCTGAGTTTTTTGTCATAAAACATCCCTTTTAAGACAGAAATCAAGGTTGTCTTTCCACTATTATTTGGTCCCGCCAACACGGTTAAAGAATCTTGTAAATCCAATTCAACATTCTGCAATTGTCGATAATTGATAATTTTAACTTTCACTAAATGCATGTTGATTATTCCTCCAATAAAAGATTGCTATGCTTCAATGAGTTACTACTTATAGGTGTAACTCAATTTTTTCAATTCCCTTTTACAGTATATCCCTTTTTTGTATCTTCTTCAATATACTAGTATTAAAGTAAAAAGCTAAATCATCAATTTTGAAAACATATAAAATAGAAGTGACCTCTTTGATTTATTTTGCCAAGAACAAATCAAAGAGGTCACTTCACCTATAAATTATACTTTGCAGTAGATGTTGAAAATTTTGCACCTTACTAAGCAGCCAGATCGCTGCCATCGGCAGGCCATAGGGACTGATAAGAAATGCCATCACCAACAAAATAATACCGTTTTGCGGGGAGTAAGTAATCAGGACTGCCACGCCCAGCAGAGCAACCACCATGCTGATAAGCCCCAGCGCCAGCGCGGAGATATAGATGATCCCCACACAAATCCAGATGGCCACAGTAAGCAGCAGAATTACAGGAGCCACTAAGATCTTCAGCAGTAGCTTTAATGATTGTGATTTAGGGGATGCGGCTACCCGCCATATGTTATTCTCAAATTCAAAATGCGATTCTGGGAGAAATGAGGCTTGAACTACAGCCAAAGTACAGTCTTGAAATTGACGGTTGTTAAAAGTAACTTCCGCACAGTCATTCATTTGTGCAAAATTGTTGCATCCAATAAAATAGCAACCGGTGAATGATATACGGCATCCGCTATTGCCGATTAGAAACAAGCCTGAATGGAATCCTTTTTTGAAGGTACATCTGTTGAAATGTATTTCGCCAGAAGAAGAAACCGTGATATAGAAATCTGTCTGTGCAACATTGCAGAGAAACTCACAGTCATAAAACTCCGCCTTTCCGTTACACAGAATGCTTCTGCCACTATTGAAACGCCTTGGACGTTTATTAAATCGGATGTGTTTTGGATGAGGGATTTCTGCTGTGTGATATATGCGGTACAGCTCGCTTGCTAACGATTCACAGGGTAATTGCGAAGAAACGGACATTATGATTTCACCTGCCAATGATTGATTACATTCAGTATAGCAAGCGAGATGGACAATTTGCGTCCATTATTACGTCTGGAATACCTATTTTCAACAAAAAATAGCCGCCAGCATTACAACGCTGGCAGCTATTGATTTAGAAAATTATTTATTATACCCTAATAGCTTTTCAGCTTCTTTTGGTGAAGCAGAAATCGGAAGAGCTGAATCATAGGACCATTGCAGTTTCCATTCAAAATATTTGTCGCGGGAAATTTTCCCGGTGTGGTAGGCATCTTGCATGGCGGCAAAGGATTTAAACAGGTAATTCAGAAGATCGTTCTCAGACCAAAGCATAGCGGGCTGTGCGCCGAAAGGAGATGTTTTAGCGTTTGTCTGGATGACAGGTGCTGTGGCTGCATTTGCAGCTATCTGATTTTTGTCAATTGGTGAGGAGAGGGAAAATCTAAGCACATCCGGCATATCCTCGTCAAGCCAGAATAAAGTTTCCATAATGCCGCCAAGGTTGCCGGTATCCGGTTCAAGCAGTGCGCATTCTTTTATATGGAGCGCGTCTGCTATTTTTTTACCATATCCTCTTTCGGAACGCGAAACCCGGATTCGTACTGCGCGATACGGTTGGCAGCACCATCCGTAAAGCCAACCAGTTCACCTAATTCACGCTGCTTCATGTGACGATGCAGACGGACGCGCTTGATTTTTTCTCCGATTTTCATGGGATGACCTCGTTCGTTATTTTATGCTGTCATTATACCACATTAGAGAGAAAAATCAACAATTTAATAACATATATGTAAAATCATTGACAAGAATACTGCGGTGGCGTATTATCAATACAACAGATATGATGTAAATATTGGCAAGGAGGTTCCTATATGAAATCCATGATGCAACCCAAGAAGGGCTATACAGTAGCCTATTATGCTAAAGATCCTATTTGCAAGTAACCTTTGTTTACTTGCGCGAGGGCCGCCCACACAAAATGTTTTATCATTTTTGTTATAGTGAATCAAATCTGATTCACTATTCAGAGAGCAGGACGCAAAAGTGAATCAGTTCTGATTCACTCACAGAAAAGAGCCTTTTCCCGAAAGTGAATCAATGCTTGATTCACTCCCACATTTCACCCAGACGCGCCCGGTGTGGGGCAGATGCCACACGCAGCACACGGATACGAAACAGCCAGAAC
>ERZ773243.3737-NODE-3737-length-10360-cov-3.071131_pt1 | contig 10360 bp, 7 predicted proteins | sample MGYA00580520_ERZ773243 | MGnify/ENA primary metagenome ERZ773243 (study PRJEB29015, sample SAMEA2737747) | human gut metagenome | biome: human gut; feature: human-associated habitat; material: faeces | place: China | collected 2012 ... | reverse complement strand
CGTTCTCTCGTCTCTCGTTTTGCCGAGTGCTGCCGGAACGATTGAAAACGTATTTGAAATTCCGTCGCGGCACTGTGAATAGGGCATCTTGGCAACCGAGTTGAGCGATGCGAGCGCGCCGTTCTTTTCGCGATTATGCATGGGGTTGGCACCGGGAGCAAACGGCTCGCCCTTCTTTCTCCCGTCGGGCGTGGAGCCTGTCTTTTTGCCGTACACGACATTGGAGGTTATTGTGAGTGCCGAAAGCGTATGCTCTGCGTTTCTGTAAGCCGGAGTCTTGCGAAGCTCGGCTATTGTGTCCTCAAGCAATGCTTTTGCGATATTGTCAACACGGTCGTCGTCGTTTCCGTACTTCGGGAAATCACCTGTCGTCTCAAAATCGACTATATATCCGTTCTCGTCACGTATGGGCTTGACGTTTGCGTACTTGATAGCCGAAAGAGAGTCTGCGGCAACCGAGAGTCCCGCTACGCCGAATGCCATAAAGCGGTGCACATCGGTATCGTGAAGTGCCATTTGGATTTTCTCATACGCATACTTATCGTGCATAAAATGGATTACATTCATAGTATTGACATAAAGCCTGCAAAGCCATTTAAGGTAAGTCTTGTATCTCTCAACCACCTCGTCGTAATCGAGCCTGTCGCCCTCAATCGGGTTAGTCTGCGGTCCTATTTTTTCACAGTAAACATTGTCGTATCCGCCGTTTAATGCGAGAAGCAAAAGCTTTGCAAGGTTGCAGCGCGCACCGAAAAACTGCATCTGCTTGCCTACCTGCATAGCGGAAACGCAGCAGGCTATGGCGTAATCGTCGCCGTAAATCGGGCGCATAACGTCGTCGTTTTCATATTGTATGGAGTCGGTGTCCTCCGAAACCTCGGCGCAAAAACGTTTAAAGTTTTCTGGCAAGCCCTGCGACCAGAGAACAGTCATATTGGGCTCCGGAGCCGAGCCGAGAGTGTAAAGCGTATTGAGCATTCTGTACGAATTTTTCGTGACGAGAGTTTTACCCTCGTTTGTCATACCACCGATCCTCTCGGTTATCCACATAGGGTCGCCGCCGAACAGCTCATTGTATTCGGGAGTGCGAAGATGGCGAGCCATGCGCAGCTTCATAACAAAATCGTCTATCAGCTCCTGAGCACCGCTCTCAGTGAGTACGCCCCTATTGATGTCGCGTTCAATATAGATGTCAATGAACGTGCTTGTCCTGCCGAGCGACATAGCCGCTCCGTTCTGCTCCTTGATTGCGGCAAGATATGCAAAGTAAAGCCACTGAATCGCCTCGCGCGCGTTGCTTGCCGGCGAAGATATGTCATAGCCGTACATCTGCGCCATTTGCTTGAGCATTTCCATAAAGTTAAGCTGTTTTTGCAGCTCCTCGCGCAGCCTTATGACCTCCTCTGTCATATCCTTATTTTCAAGCGCGATTTTATCTGCCTTTTTAAATTCGATAAGCGTATCCATACCGTAGAGGGCAACTCTGCGATAATCTCCTATTATTCTGCCTCTTCCGTAGGCGTCGGGCAAACCGGTGAGCAGCGCAATATGGCGTGCCTTTCTCATCTCACTCGTATAGGCTCTGAATACTCCGTCGTTGTGAGTTGTCTTATATCTGAACTCGTCCTCGATTTTATCGGACAGCTCATAGCCGTAAGCCTTTGCCGCCTCACGCGCCATACGCATACCGCCGAAGGGATTTACACCTCGGCGCAGGGGGCTGTCGGTCTGAAGACCCACGATAAGCTCCTTTTCCTTGTCAAGATAACCGGGCGCATAGGTGACGAGAGATGAAACGGTTTCGGTATCGACCGACAAAACTCCGCCGTTTTCACGTTCCTTGTCAAGAAGCTTTGAAAACTTTTCCATAAGCTCCTTTGTACGCTCGGTGGCTCCGCTCAAAAAGGAGCTGTCGCCCGTATATTCCGTGTAATTCCTTTTGATGAAATCACTGACGTTTACTTTTTCGTTCCATTCGCCGGGATTAAAGCCTTCCCACGCTCTTGAAAACTCCATTTGCTATCTTCCTTTCACAGATGCCTCGAGGCATATATACATAAATAAATTACAATATAAAAGGGCAGCCCCCGAAAAAGAGGCTGCCCAGACGGTCGGCTATTTATACGCCGCGTTCCCCGGCAGTTTAGCCTGCCTGCCCAAATGGGCTTTCCGTCAGTTACACGGCGCCTATATATTGTGGTGCTATTATATCACCACACAATATATATGTCAACATATAAATTGAAAATGTTTATTCTGCGCTCTTCAGCGATTCAACCATATCTATCTTTTTAAGCCTGAAATACATAACAAAGTTGACTATCGCCGTAAACAGCACAGTAAGCAAAATACTTGCGAGATAGCTGAGAGCCGTCATTTCCTTACCGAACATAATATAGTCCGTCTCAATGGTGCTCATAACATACGCGTGAAGAATTATACCAAGAACTATACCGAATATCACACCGAAAATCGTCAGTACAATATTTTCGCGGTACACGTAAAAGGCAAGCTCCTTGTTGTAGAAACCGAGAACCTTGAGCGTTGCAAGCTCACGCCTGCGCTCGGTGATGTTGATGTTATTGAGGTTATAGAGAACCACAAACGCCAAAAGCCCCGCAGCAACTATCAGTATTACAACTATAAACAGTAGGCTGTTCATAACTGAGCTTATCTGTTTCTCGGTGGTGCTGTTCATGGTAACCGAATTTATCGCGCTCAAATCCATAAGCTGCTTTGACAGAGTCTCGTCGTCCACGGTACCGTCCGTTTTAATGAAGATGGTATTGAGCGAAGCCGTCTCGTTAAAAAGCTGCTTATATACATTCGGCGTCATATAAATGTAGTGGTACATATAGTTTTCGACTATTCCTGCGACCTTTACGGGTTCGGTTGCGGTGCCTGTCTCGCTCGTCTTGAAGGTCACGGTGTCACCCACGGAAACACCGAGAGTCTTGGCGAGCTTTTCGGTTATGATAACACCGGAATCATCCATAACATAGGTGTTTTTGCCGTCGCGCGACGAAAGGTTAACGTAATCCGCCATTCGTGAGGTATCCTGCGGAACTATGACATACGCGGTTTTTTCTTCACCGTTTGCGTCGGTATAGAGCATTGAGCGATATGTCTGCAAATACTCCGTAACACCGTTCATGGTATTGACCTCGGCAAGCGACTGACGTTTTTCCGCTCGTGTAGCCTCGGAATTTATACCTGCGGTACCGGCAAAATGCCACACCTTTTCAAACTGGTTGCCCGTCATTGATTTTATGGAATCGTTGAGTCCGAAGCCGACAAGCAGCAGAGCCATACAGCCCGCAACACCGGCTATTGTCATAAACAGGCGTTTTTTATATCTGAACAGGTTTCTGCAAGCCGCCTTCTGTGCGAAGTTGAGGTGCTTCCAAATAAATCCGACTTTTTCGAGAAGTATGCGTTTGCCCGCCTTCGGTGCCTCGGGGCGCATCAGCAGTGCCGGCGATGAGCTCAGCACGCGATAGCACGCAGCCAGCGTCGCTCCGGTCGTACAAATAATCGCAAGAAGCGAAGCGAGCAATGCGTCAAATACGTCCGGCTTCACCACGGTATTATGAAGCCCTATATACACAAGCTTATACGTGTTAACCGTGAGCAGAGGTATTGTGCTCTCGCCGAGAAGCACGCCGAGCACGCTGCCGATTGCGGTAGCAAGCAGAGCATAAAGCACATATTTTGCCGCTATCGCGCCCTTCGTGTAGCCGAGAGCCTTTAATGTGCCTATCTGCGTTCTCTGCTCCTCGACCATTCGCGTCATGGTTGTGAGAGATACCAAAGCGGCAACAAGGAAGAATATCACGGGGAACACCGAGCCTATTGAGCCCATACCGTCCGTATCACTCTTATATGCCGTGTAAGACGGAATGGTTTCGCGGTCAAGCACATACCATGTGGGCTTTTCCACGTTTAATATCTTATCCTCGGAGTCCTCAAGCTTTTGCTGCGCCGCTTCAAGCTCGTCGGCAAGGTCCTGTTTTGCCTGCTCGTACTCCTCATTTTTGCGGTCAAGCTCGATTTGAGCGTCCTGAATTTGCTTCTCGGCCTCTTCAAGAGCCGCCGGAGCCTCGTTGACCTTTTTCTGCGCGTCCTGAAGTGCCGTTCCGCCGTTATTTACGGCGGTTTGAGCGGCAGCTACCTGCTGCTTGGCATTATCTATTGTGTTTCGCGTATTGGCAAGCTGAGTTTTGTAGAACTGAAGCGTCGCCTTTGCGGCTATGAGATTATAGCTCTTTTGGAGATACTCATCAGAGGACATGGAGCCCTTGCCGTCATCGAGTTCCTTTTGCATTCTCTCAATCTCCGCCGCGGAATCCGAGACCTGCGATTCAAGCTCTTTATACTTTTTTTCCGCATCGACAAGCGAGGCCTTTGCGCTGTCTATCTGGCTTTGACTTACAACGAGAGTATTGGCGTTTGAATTGATAAGGTCCTGCGCATTCTGTATTTCAAGCTTTTTGCTTGCAAGATCCGCCTTACCGGTTTCTATTGCCGCCTGAGCGTCCAAAAGCTGCTGATACGCGTCGCCGAGCTGACCCATTGCGGTGTCCTTTTCCTCTTCGAACTTCAGCTTTGCATCGTTTATATATGTCGCCGTTTCGTTTTTATATTCGCTGTATCTTATGTCGCAGCGTCTGTCGGCTATGCCGTTTATTCTGTCTTTTACCTTTGAAATAAGCTCGGTGTAATCGCTTGAATAGCAGCCGAGTGCCATGGCATCCTTAACGGTTATATGAACGCTTGTATAGCAGGACATCGTAAAGGCCTGCTTCGGGACTACCAAAAATCCGTTTATTCTGCCCGTGCCTATCGCCGCGGAGCCTCTGTCGCTGTCCATATACATTGACGTCGTACCGACGCCGACAATCGTAAATTCATCGGTGGCAAGATATTTGCTCACCTTTTCATCGGTGCCTGTGGTGAGCTTTACCGTGTCGCCTATTTTATATCCCGTAGCGTCAAGAAAGCTGCGGTCTGCTATACACTCGTTATAGCCCTGGGGAAAACGCCCCTCGCTGACTCTTACAAGGCTTATGCCGTCGTTTAGTGACATTACCTTTGTAACGGCCTCGGAGTTGCCGGTATCGCAGAGGAAATCCTGCTCGTATGTGCCCTCCGCGTCCTGCACGCCGTCAACCTTTTTAAGCGCGTCAACATCCTTATCGGTCATACCGAGAGTCCCCGCGACTCTTATATCCATAAGGTTTTCACTGTCGTATTGCTTATCCGCCGAGGCCTGCATGGCCGGCTTTGCGGCGCGCAGTCCAGAAAAGAACGCTACGCCCAAAACAACGATAAGAGTTATAGACAGGAACCTGCTGAAATTCAGCTTTATTTCCCGCTGAAAATCTTTTCTCATTCCTTTTGTCATTTAACGTGTACCTCTCTCTGTCAAATATAATATTCGGTATTTTACCACTCGATATACTCGACGGGAGTCGGGTGCTCGTTGAGAAGAAGCTTGTCAACTCTGCCGTTTTTGACCTTAATTACCTTGTCTGCCATGGGAGCTAGTGCGGAGTTGTGGGTAATTACAATAACTGTAACTCCTTTTTCACGGCAAGTGTCCTGCAAGAGCTTCAGTATTGATTTACCGGTTATATAGTCGAGCGCACCCGTAGGCTCGTCACATAAAAGCAGCTTGGGGTTTTTTGCAAGTGCTCGCGCTATCGAAACTCTCTGCTGCTCGCCGCCGGAGAGCTGAGCCGGAAAATTATCAAGCCTGTTGCCGAGTCCGACATCCTTCAAAACATCCTTCGCACTGAGCGGGTTTTTTGATATTTGAAGCGCAAGCTCTACGTTTTCAATCGCCGTGAGGTTACCGACAAGGTTATAGAACTGAAATACAAAGCCGACGTCGTCGCGGCGGTATTTGGTAAGCTCGTTTTCGTTGAATTTGGTTATATCTACATTGTCAACGTAAATCGTACCGGACGTAGCGGTGTCCATTCCGCCGAGAATGTTAAGTATCGTCGTTTTTCCGGCTCCGCTCGGACCTACTATTACAACAAATTCGCCCTTGTCTATGCCGAAGCCTATTTCATCGACGGCTTTTATCTCAACCTCGCCCATTTTGTAGGTCTTGGTTACGTCTCTGACCTCAATAAATGCCATATTTCAAATCCTCTTTTCCTTGTCTGTAACTTAATTATTCTATGCCCTTGAGAGCTTCTATTTCGGACTTGTCCACCTGAATTTTCGCGTCCTTTAAAAGCTTCACCTCGTGGCGGTCAACCACAAGCGGAGCGGCGTCGGGACGGCGGTCGAGCCTTATCTTCAGGATTCCCGTTATAAGGTTGTTCTCTATAACGGTTCCTCTGCCCTCTCGCGTTTCCACAAATGCTCCGACCTTGGGGGTATGCCTTAAAAGATGCTCGTAGGCGTCCTGCTCGTATTTAAGACAGCACATAAGTCTGCCGCAGGTACCGCTTATTTTTACGGGATTCAGCGACAAGCCCTGCTCCTTTGCCATTTTTATAGAAACAGGCTGAAAGTCGCCGAGAAAGGTCTTGCAGCAAAACGGTCTGCCGCAGATGCCGAAGCCGCCGAGCATTTTTGCTTCGTCTCTCACGCCTATCTGCCTTAGTTCTATTCTCGTCCTGAACACGGACGCAAGGTCCTTTACAAGCTCTCTGAAGTCCACCCTGCCGTCGGCGGTGAAATAGAACAGTATCTTGCCGCCGTCAAAGGTGTATTCAACATTTACAAGCTTCATATCAAGCTTGTGCTTAAGTATTTTTTCTTCGCAGACGGAAAATGCCTTCTTCTCTTTTTCGGCGTTTTCCCTGACTCTTTCGAGGTCGGCCTTTGTAGCGGCTCTTATAACCGATTTGAGCGGCTTTACTATTTCGCTGTCATCGACAACGGAGTTACCCATTGTGACCTCGCCGCACTCCACGCCGCGCGCGGTTTCGACTATTGCCCTGTCGCCCTTCTCAAACGTCTTGCCGTCAGGGTCGAAGTAGTATACCTTACCCACCTCTTTAAATCGTATTCCGACAACTTCTGCCATTTGTATGTCTTCCTTTCGGAGCTATTTTATATTATTTACCCACAGCCTCTCGCAGCTTATAGCAAAGCGAGGTAAGCAGCAGATTTTGATTCTGATTCATTGCCGCGCCGTCAAAAAGCTCATCGAGCACGCCGCAGCATCGGTATAATTTATCGGCCGTGAGCACTGAGGACAGCTCTCCTGCCGTTTCGGAAAATTCCGGAGTCGCCGCCGCATGCAGTTTGATTTTAACGGCGTCGAGAAAAATGCTTTTGAGGCAGAGAACCGTATTTTTAAATCCCGTCCTGTCCTTTTCAAGAGGGCTCACCGCAGCCAAAAGAGACGTTTCCGCGGGACTTAACAGCGCCTTAGCTATTTTTTGCGCCAAATCGGCGGTATCCTCGTCAAAAAGAGCCGAGTCATTTTCAGACCCGAGCGAAAATACCGTCGCACGCGACAGCACCGTGTCAAGCATAGCCGAACGGCTCGGACACGTCATAATAAAATACACGTATGAGGGCGGCTCCTCAAATATTTTGAGAAGTGCGTTCTCACCGCTGTCGTTCATATTTTGAACTTCTTTTAAAATGTACACCTTTTTGTCACCGTCATTCGGCAGGACAAAGCAATCGGAGCGCACGGCGCGGCAGGCGTCAACCTTAAAAGCCGCGTCGGAGCTTATGTCTCCGTATTCACGCATATCCGGGTGCGACAAAGCCTCACATTTCACGCAGGACGGGCAAACACCGCACGGATGTGCGCCGCTGCTCACGCAAAGCAGGCTCTGCGCTATAAAACGCGCCGCCGAAAGCCGCAGCTCGGCAGAGCCGCCCTCAATAAGCATTGTATTAGGGAACGATAAGGTGTTTATATACGGCAAAACCTCTTTTTTGAAGCTCTCGCCGAATGAAGAAATGTCTGCCGTCATATCTTATAGAACTGCTCGACATCCACCACAAAGACCGTGGCTCCGCCAACCGAAACCTCAACGGGAACGGTCAGCATGGAATCGCCTATATATGTTGAATTAACGGGAGTAATCTGCTTGCGCTGACTTGAAAATTCCTCTATTACGGCAAGCGCGTCACCGACCTTTTCGTCCTCCACACCCGTGAGCATGGTGACGTTACCCGCACGGAGAAATCCGCCGGAGGTGGCAAGCTTTGTTACCATAAAGCCCGCCTTGTTAAGCTCGGAGATGACCAAGGATGCATCCTCGTTGTTGACAATAGCTATTAAAAGTTTCATAATGTCCTCCTTTCAATTTAAAACGACATATGAATTTATATTTGCGAAAGTGCTATAAACAGCGGCATTGTTATTATCGACAGAAGGCTTGCCACGGCGACGACCTGTGAGGCCGCGGCACTGTCCTTGCCGTACTTTGCCGCAAACATAACGGTATTGTTTGCACTCGGTGCCGACGCGGAAATTATAAGCGCCGTCAAAAGTGTTCCCTTTACGCCCATTAGCTTTAGCACCGCCAAAATCACAGCCGGCAAAGCTATGAGCTTTAAAAACGATACGAGATAAGTGTCCTTTTTTAAAAACATCGTTTTCAGATTTGTTTTTGAAAGATATGTGCCGAACATTATCATGGCAAGCGGCGTATTAAGACCGGCAACGTAATTCACAGGAACCGAAATAAGAGACGGAAGCCTGATATTAAAGAAAAACAGCGGCAGTCCCAAAAGCACCGACACTACTCCGGGATTGAGTATCAGCCATTTCGGATTGAAGCCGGTTTTTTTCGCGCTTTCGCCCGACATAAGATAGATGCCGTGCGTAAATGCGAATATATTAAACGGAATCAGCACGCCCGAGCAAAAGAACACGCCCTCTGCTCCGAGCTCTGCCTCGGCGAGCGGCAATGCCATATAGCCGACATTTCCGTATATCGCCGCATACTTATATATGCACGACAGATTTTTGTCGGTCCTGCGCCAAAACGGAATACAAATCACTATTGCAATGACGTGCAAAATCGTTCCTCCCAGAAACGACATCAGCATACCGCGAACATTTTCGCCGGACAATTCGACGGACGAAAATGACTGAATTATTATGGCAGGCGTAACTATATAAAAAAGCAGGTCGTTTGTGAGCCTTGCCGCTTTTTCCGTATAGATTTTAGTCCTGTCGCATATAAAGCCGAGAAGAACCAGTACATAGAGAATAAACACCTGCTTCGCGGCTGTTGCCACGTCGGAAAGAAACATAATTATTTACACCGCCGATATGTCAGTTGATTTTGTCAGCCTTGGCTGCCGTTTCGTCCTCACTCGGCGCATTGTCCTCGGACTCCGGTCTGCCGTGCTTCATCTGATGGCGTATATATACAATCGCAAAAAACGCAAATGCCGGATCGGTTACGGAAAATCCGAGCTCGGACGGCAGGCGGTCTCTTTTTCCGCACAGCGTAATTACAAGACGGGAAACGCCTATCACCGCCGCCAGCATCGCAGCCGGCATACCGTATGAGACAAGCTTTTTAAACTCACCCTTGTCGGCAACGTCGGAGGAAATCTTCGCAAACGACATAAAGAACAGCATCACAAGCGCAAGCTCAAGCATTTCGAGCATAAGCTCCGAAACGTTTATAAAGCTAATCTTGGTCATAAACCTTGTTATCATTTTGCACATAGCCCAGAAAAGCGGAGCCAGCACCTTATAAGATGTAAAATCGGCCTTGTCATTAAAATACGAAAGTGCAAAAACTATAAAATAAACACAGGCGATTATTCCGAATATGCTCTCAAAAAGCGACGCAAACATCCCGTTTGAGAAAAAATATCTCATAAACGACACGTCGAGATTACTCGAAAAATCGCTGCAGGACGCGGAGAACGACAGCATCGAATCCGCAGAATCATATGCCGTACCGACAGCCATAACAACGGCCGCCGCTCCGAGAAGCTTGTTTTTGCACATAGCGGGTCTTGAAGCTCTCGTATCATCGGAAAGCCTCGAAAACACGATAAGCAGTGCCGTAAACACAACAACCGCGACATACATAAAGTAAACGCTGAAATCGATTTTTTTGTAAAATCCCGTACTGCCCGTATCTATTATCGCAAACAGCTGATATATACGCACCGGCAACAGCACGGCCGCTCCTGCGGCAAGCGTTATGAGAATCTGTTTAAAATTAAAGCTTTTTTCGAAGCCCGTTTTTTTCATTTATAAGAGTCCTTCCGTTTTTATCTTTCCTCGGACGGAACGTAATCCGGCACTATGTGGTCAATATTGCGTTCGGCAATCGGAACAAACGCTCTCGGAAGAGCGACGCTCTTGTATGCGGGTCGCATTATGCGGCTGCCGGAGCACAGCTCCTCA
>ERZ773243.3729-NODE-3729-length-10377-cov-3.352160_pt1 | contig 10377 bp, 6 predicted proteins | sample MGYA00580520_ERZ773243 | MGnify/ENA primary metagenome ERZ773243 (study PRJEB29015, sample SAMEA2737747) | human gut metagenome | biome: human gut; feature: human-associated habitat; material: faeces | place: China | collected 2012 ... | reverse complement strand
CACTCGATCTGCACGCTCGAATTTGAAGATCAGCGCGCTTTCTACGATTGGGCGTTGGAGCGCATCGTTCCGGTTCTGCGCACGCCGCAGTTTGAAGAAGCCAAGCAAATCATTGCCGCAATGGCGAGCGGCGGCGACAACCGCGCTATGGCGTTTGTCTGTGCGGCTAAAGCGGCCGAGCAGAAACTGGGGCATTCCGTTCCGGAAGAACGCGTCCGCGACATCTTTGCGAAGTGGGAAACGATTCCTGACTCTATCGAAGATCAGAGCGTGACGACTTTCTTCGCGCTGTTGAAGGAATATCCGGAAAACTTCACGCCGCTCCTTCAGGCGGCTCTCGAAGTGGTTCGTCCGAACTTCTTCCTGCTGTCGCATCAGTACGAATTCAACCGCTTGAACCTCACGTTCGTTGTGGTGAGCAAGCGCAAACTCATCCAACTCGTGACGGAAGGCTACGTGGACGGTTGGGACGATCCCCGCATGCCGACCATCGTCGGTCTGCGTCGTCGCGGCTTCACGCCGGAAAGTCTGCAGCATTTCGCTGAACGTTGCGGTGTCTCCCGTGTGGCGGGCGGTTGGATTGACTATTCGGTTTTGGAGGCTTCGTTGCGTGAAGACCTGGAAGACCGGGCCGAACGCCGCATTGCCGTTCTTCATCCCCTTAAGCTCATCATCGACAACTATCCGGAAGATGCTTCCGAAATGTTGGTCGCCAACAATCATCCGCAGAAGCCTGAAATGGGTACCCGCCAGATTCCCTTCTCGCGTGAACTTTGGATCGAGCGGGAAGACTTTGCTGAAGTGCCGCCTAAGGGCTATCGCCGTCTGACGATTCCTGCTGACGGAACGCCTGCCAAGCCCGTTCGTTTGCGCTACGGCTATGTGATCGTTCCGACTTCCGTCGAAAAGAATGAAGCGGGTGAAATCGTGGCCGTGCATGCGAATTACCTGCCCGAAACCAAGTCGGGTACGGAAGGCTCCATGACGGTGAAGACCAAGGCCGCGATTCATTGGTTGGACGCCAAGACGGCTGTCCCTGCTGAGATTCGCGTGTACGATCGTCTGTTCCGCGTTCCGAACCCCGATTCGGGTGAAGGTAGCTTCTTGGACAACCTTACCCCCAACTCCAAGCAGGTGTTGAAGAGCTTTGTCGAGCCTTCCTTGGCGACCGTCGAAAAGGACGCTAAGTTCCAGTTCGAGCGAAACGGGTACTTTGTCGCCGACCGTGTCGATCACGAACCCGGCAAGCCTGTTTTCAACCTGGCGGTTGGCTTGAAGGATTCGTGGGGTAAGTAAAGCCTACTGAAGGAGAGAGGTGACTTCTCAAGATGGTCGCCTTTCTTCTCGTGAGAGGATGTACCACCTTTGACGGAGTCGCTCCGAGAGGAATAAAGGATTTCCTGTGGTATGATCCTTTCCAAGGCGGGAGGCCTCTAGGGGCAACCCGTTGAAAAGAATCCGTTCTTTGCGCCTCAATGAAAATTTGACTTCGGTTGATGGTGCATGGAGGCCGGATGGGTGTGGTCTCGTTTCAAAGGGATGGAAACGTTTGGGATGAGACCGCCTCTTACACAAAAATGAAGTTCCCTACGTCAAGGAAGAAATCATCATGAAGAAGTTGATCGTTCTCGCCGCCGCCGCTCTCATGGCCGCCGGCGCTCAGGCTGCCTACAAGGACGGTTCCTACACCGGTGAAGGCAAGGGCCGCGAATCTCAGATTCAGGTCCAGGTGGACGTCAAGGGCGGCAAGGTTGCCGCTGTTAAGGTTCTGAAGCACGGTGAAACCGAAATGATCTTCGCCGCCGCTGCCGAAACGCTCTGCCCCGCCATCGTCGCCAAGAACGGTGTGGACGGTGTTGAAAGCGTCGCCGGCGCTACGCTCTCGAGCGATGGCATCAAGGCCGCCGTCAAGGACGCCCTGTCCAAGGCCCAGTAATGATTTCGTTCGGACGCTCGTAACGGGCATCCGCTGACGAATGAGAGAAAGAGGGATTGACACGTTCGGTGCCGTCCCTCTTTTCTTACGTATGAACGCCATACGTAAGAAAAGAGGAGTTACAGAAAATATGAAGAGAAAAGGATATCTGGCCGTTGCCGCGATGGCTTTCTTTCTTGCCTGCGGTGGGTTGAGCACCGTTCAGGCTACCGAGGCGCAAGCGGCCTCGGTGCAAACGGAAGAATACGAATTGCCCTGGATGAGCCTTCACATGGGGACCATCATCTCCGGCAAAGTGTACGGTTCGAGCGAAGAAGAGGTTCTGAAACTTCGTCAGATGGTCGAAGACGAAATCGTTCGCTACGAAGACATGATGTCGGTGCACAAGAAGACCGCTCTGAACGAAGTGAACGATCGCTCCGGAGAGTGGGTATCGGTTCCTCAAGAAGTCGCCGAGATGACGCGTGAAGCACTGGAGGTAGCCAAGGATTCGAATCAGGCCTTCGAACCCACGATCGGTCCGGTCGTCAATTTGTGGAAAATCGATTTTGGTGGAGACAGCATCCCATCCGACGCGGCGATTCAAAAGGCTGTGGAGGCGGTCGATTATCGAAAGGTGAAAGTTCGCGAAACCTCGGACGGTTGGCAAATTCGTGTGGCCCCCGGACAAAATCTAGACATGGGCGGGATCGCCAAAGGTTACATCGGTCAGAAACTGGCAGAGCTCCTTCGTAGCCTGGGGGCCGAACACGCACTATTGGATTTGGGGGGAAACGTTGTTACACTTGGCGAGAAAGCTGAGGGGCATCCTTGGAGAGTCGGTTTGCAGCGACCAGATCAAGCGCGAAACACTTATTTTGCTGTAGTTAACGCCCGAGACGAGAGCGTAATCACATCAGGTGCCTATGAACGCTACTTCGAGAAGGACGGTAAGCACTACGGTCACATTTTGAGTGCCAAGACGGGCCGTCCCGTTTTGACTGACATTGCTTCCGTTTCTATCGTGGATGCTAATGGTGCAAAAGCGGATGCCTGGTGTACTGCCTTGTTTGCTATGGGATGGGAACAAGCCTTGAACACACTAAAAGATCGGAAGGATATTAGTGCTATTGTGTTAAATTCAGATTTGAAAAGGGTATGGGTAAGTATGAATTTGATAGATCGTACTTTATTTGTGGATAAGGATATTGAGATTATTTCGCAGAAGTAAGAAAAGAAAATGAAACTTTTTTTTGATGTGAGAGGGCTTGAGTGGGCTAGTTTTGCCAACCATCGAAGAGGCGCGTTTTGGGCAATATTAAATATGCTCCGTTGTTTCTCGAAGCGAAGAGATGTGGAGCTTGAAATTATTGACTCTTCGAATCGAAACATATATGAGATAAAATTAATTATGCAAGAATTTGGTCTTGCGGAATATGTACATGCCTATTCGAAGAAAGAAATTCTTTTAACATATCCTCGCTATAAGATGAAACATAGTTCAAAGATAGTGAGGATAGGCTGGAAAATTCTTGATCTGATGCAAAATGCGTTTTACGGAAGTAAAATAGAGTTCTTGGGTAAAAATGAGTCAGGAGTCTATTTTACTGCGGGGGAGTTTGATCGGCTTCCCGAAGACGAAAAAATTTTGCGTTGTGCTTTTGTATGGGACATGATACCGTATGTTGTCCCTGAACTTTTTGGTAGCAAGGAACATCGTTTTTTGAAAGAGATTAAGGAGAACCCGGGGCAATTTGATTTTTATTTTACAGATTCGCTTTCGGCTAAGGAAGATCTAGCTAGAGTTGCAGGAGTGGAAGAGGGAAAGATTTCTGTGGCTTATCTCGGGGCTAGTAATCAAACTCAAAGCGAAATTCCTGCCGAAAAAATATCGTTCGTGTTAGATAAATATTGCTTAAGTAAAAATAAGTATGTCTTCACGGTTTCATCATATGAAAAAAGGAAGAACTTTGAAAGGATGGCGCAGGCATTTGTTGATGCAGTAAATTTGACAAAAAGAAGTGATTTGAAGTTTGTGATTATTGGACATAGGCAGGATAAGCTTAGAAAGTCTTTGGATGAAATGATCTCGGCGGGGCTAATCTCTAGACAGGATGTTGAGAAATACGTGATCATGTTAGGATATATCCCTTCTGAAGATATTTCGATTTTGTCGGAAAATGCTTTGTTCATGGCGTACGTTTCGTTATACGAAGGATTTGGCTTGCCCGTATTAGATTCAATGAAGATGGGTATACCAGTGCTAACCTCTAATGTTTCTTCGCTACCTGAGGTCGCAGGTGACGCCGCTATAACTGTTGATCCTTACAGTGTTGAGGAAATTTCGAAAGCAATGATTCGTTTGATGAATGATGATAGTCTGCGAAAAAATATGGTAAATAAGGGGAAAGAGAGGGCTAAGCTTTTTACGTGGGAGTCTTGTGTAAACAGAATGGTAGAGGATTTTGAGTGTAGACTAAAGGAGCAAAAATGAGTGAGAAGAGCAAATTATCGATCGTGCCGGTGGTACTAGCAGGAGGAATCGGTAGTCGCTTGTGGCCTGTTAGTAGAACAAAGAAGCCGAAGCAGTTTTGTAGTTTTTTTGAAAATGCGAATATTACGCTTTTTGATGAGACTTTGCTACGAATGCGAAGCCTGAAGGAAAGCCCCTTCTTTAATGTTAAAAATTGTTTTGTTATGACTGGGGAGAAGTATGGAAATCTGATCCTTTCCTCGCATGAAATTCAATCTATCAAAAATACGGTGAAGATTTTTTTGGAGCCGTCCTCGAGAAATACGTTGGCTTCAATGACATTGGCGTCATTATACGCGGATGAAGATGATATCCTGATAATGCTCCCGTCAGACCATAATTTTGATGAACGGGCTTTTCAGTGTGCATTATTGGACGCAGTACGTACATGCGGGGAAAATGACGCTATTTGTCTAATTGGAATTGTGGCTTCAAACCCTGAGACTGGCTATGGCTATATTCAGGTTCGTGAACCTAAGAGTAGTCAATCGCAAGTGAGGGAGGTGTTGTCATTTCATGAAAAACCAAATTTTGAGATGGCTACACAGTTCTTGATGGATGGATCCTTTTTTTGGAATTCAGGTATTGTTGTTGTAAGAGCAGGTTCGTGGCGTGAATATTTGCAGCTTCTACGTCCTGATGTTTTGTCGATCGCTAAGGCGGTTGTTTCGAGTTCTATTGAGCGCACTGGCGGACAAATTGGATTTGATGAGAAGCTTTTTTCACAGTTCCCGAAGGAATCGGTTGATTATGCGGTACTCGAAAAAGTGGTCGGTTTAAATCTTCCTATGTATATGGTGCCGTGTTATGGTCATTGGAGCGATTTGGGAACCTGGAAAATGGTTTATTCTCATTCAAAAAAAGATTTTGATGGGAACGTACTTATTGGGGATGTAAAGGCGCGAGATTGTAAGGATAGTTATTTTTATTCCAAAGATCGCTTGATGGTTGGATTGGGCTTGAATAATGTTTCTATTATTTCTACGCCTGATGCGATACTGGCTCTGCCAACTTCTGATTCGGAGAGTATAAAAAGAATTGTTGAGGAATTGCACTCAGAGAATAGAGAGGAAGTGAATGAGTTTAGACAAGACGTTAAGCCTTGGGGGGAAGCTGTAACTTTTTATTCTGCGCAAAATGAGTGTAAAGTGAAACGGCTTGTTATTAATCCGGGGCAATCAATTTCGCTGCAAAGACATAAAAATCGAGAGGAACATTGGATTGTTGTATCAGGTTCTGGACGTATAGTCAGAAATGATGAGATGTTTTGTGTTAAGAAGGGAGATTATATCTACATCCCCAAAGGTTCGATTCATAGAATCGTTGCGGACAAAGATGTGGTTGTACTTATAGAGATTCAAATGGGAGCGGAACTTTCTGAGGATGATATTGAGAGATTGGATGACATTTACAATAGAAATTAAGGGGTTAAGATGAAAAAAGCTTTTGTTACAGGGATTACTGGTCAGGATGGCGCGTATTTAGTGAAATTTTTGCTTGATCAGGGATATTGTGTATATGGTGCAACCAGAAGACTTTCTTCGCAAAATTTTTGGAGAATTAATGAGCTTGGGGTTGAACGGAGTGATCGCTTTTGTCTAGTAGATTTTGATCTCACTGATGCTAGTGGTGCAGTTCGACTTATGAAAGAAATCCGCCCCGATGAAGTTTATAATCTGGCTGCGCAAAGCTTTGTCGGTGTTTCTTTCTCTCAACCACTAACTACCGCTGAGATTACGGGAATGGGTCCCCTTCATCTTTTGGAGGCGATTCGGATAGTTGATCCTGATATTAAATTTTATCAAGCTTCTACCTCGGAGCTTTTTGGAAAAGTTCAGGAAGTGCCACAAACAGAAAAAACTCCATTTTATCCGAGAAGTCCTTATGGAGTAGCAAAGCTTTTTGCTCATTGGGCAACGATTAATTATCGTGAGAGTTACGATATTTTTGGTGCGTGTGGCATTTTGTTTAATCACGAATCGCCGTTAAGAGGGCTCGAATTTGTTACGAGAAAGATAACCTCTTCAGTTGCCAAGATTAAGTGCGGCTCCAATGAAAGTATCGAATTAGGAAATCTTGATGCCAAGCGAGATTGGGGGTTTGCAGGTGATTATGTCGTTGGAATGTGGAAAATGTTACAGCAAAATCGCCCTGATACCTATGTTTTGGCTACAGGAAGGACGACGACGGTTAGGGATTTCGTGAAAATGGCCTTTGACTGTGTCGGGATAGATGTCGTTTTCGAAGGAACAGGCGCCAACGAGGTCGGTTATGAGAGGGTTACGGGACGTCAACTCGTACGCGTAAATCCTGAGTTTTACCGACCCGCTGAAGTCGATCTGTTGATTGGTGATGCGACTAAGGCGCGAGAAGAGTTAGGTTGGAGTCCTGAAGTGGATCTTGAAAAACTTACGGAAATGATGGTACAGGCTGATTTGGTCCGTGCCAGAGAAGGAAAACTGACTTTCTAAAAATGAGAAGACCGGCTTTCATACACCTTAGGTTTCATTCCGAGTACTCCATCATTGACGGGATGGTGCGCATCGATCCGATCATTGAAAAAGTGCTCGAGCACGGCGGTGTGGCGCTCGGGATTGCAGACATCATGAATCTCTTCGGCGGCGTGCGTTTTTACACGCACGCCATGAAGGCCGGTCTCAAGCCCATCATCGGTTGTGACATCCGTCTTCACAACCCCGCCATGCCGGACGAACCGGATCGTCTTACGGTGTACTGTATGCACCGAGAAGGGTACCGCCATCTGTGCGAGCTTCTCACCCGTGCCTATCTCACGAAGGAAGACCGCCTGCGCGGGCAGATCAAGCTTGAGTGGTTCGAAGGAAAACAGGGGGAAGGCCTCATTGCCCTGACGGGCGGCCCCGAAGGGGCGCTTGCGCGTCACTATGCACACGAATTGCCTTCTCTGGCCGTGACGGAACTGCGACGCTACAAAGAGATCTTTGGAGATCGTCTGTACGTGGAATTGCAACGCGCGGGACGCCCCGGAGACGAGGCACTCGTCCATGAACTCGTCAACCTCGCGATTGAAGTGGACGTTCCTGTGGTCGCAACGCACCCCGTGCAGTTTTTGCTGCCGGAAGACTACGAGTCCCACGCCATCCGTTGTTGCATCTCAGAAGGCTATACGCTTAACGACCCCCGCCGCAATCAGACGTTCACGGAAGAGATGTACCTCAAGACCGAGGAGCAGATGTGTCAGCTTTTTGCCGACATTCCTTCGGCCTTGGAAAACTCGGTTCAGATCGCTCTGCGATGCAATTTGGACGGCGTTCTCTCGAAACCTCAGTTGCCGCTTTTCCCGACACCCGACGGCATGTCCTTGGACGACTACATCGACTATCTCGCGAAACAAGGTCTGCAAAAGCGTCTGGACTTCCTCTATCCCGACAAGTACGAGCAGGCGGAAGTCCGCAAGGAATACGACGAACGTCTGGAGTACGAACTCGGCATCATCAAGAAGATGGAGTTCCCGGGCTACTTCCTCATCGTTCAGGACTTCATCAACTGGTCGAAGCGCAACGACATTCCCGTGGGACCGGGGCGCGGCTCCGGTGCCGGCTCGCTCGTTGCCTACGCGCTCGGGATTACCGACCTGGATCCCTTGGAGTTCGATCTCCTTTTTGAACGCTTTCTGAATCCGGAACGCGTGTCGATGCCTGACTTTGACGTCGACTTCTGTCAGTACAACCGCGACCGCGTAATCGAATACGTGAAGGCGACCTACGGCGTGGATGCCGTGAGTCAAATCGCGACCTTCGGTACGCTCGGCGCTAAGGCGGTCGTGCGCGACGTCGCGCGCGCTCTCTCCATTCCCTACGGGAAGGCGGACAATCTCGCGAAGCTCATTCCACAGCAGCCCGGCAAAAGCATCACGCTCAAAGAGGCGCTCGAAACGATTCCCGAGTTCAAGGAGGCTGTCGACAAGGAAGAGGACTATCAGGAACTCATTCGTCTCGCCATGCCTCTCGAAGGCATGACGAGAAACCTCGGCATGCACGCGGGCGGCGTACTGATCGCCCCGGGGAAACTGACGGACTTCTGCCCTCTCTACAACTCGGACGGCAAGCCTGAAAACACGGTCAGCCAGTACGACAAGAAGGACGTCGAAAACGTCGGCCTCGTCAAGTTCGACTTTCTGGGGCTTACGACGCTCTCTATTCTCAAAAAAGCTGTGGAGTACATCAAGAAGCTCCATCCCGATCTGCCCTTTGAGCTCGCCCGCATTCCGATCAAGGACGAGGAAACCTACCAGCTCTTCCAGGACGCCAATACTGCGGCCGTCTTCCAGTTTGAATCGGAAGGGATGCGTACGCTTTTGAAGCAGGCGCGTCCGGACCGTCTGGAAGACCTGGTGGCGTTGAACGCGTTGTATCGTCCGGGCCCGATGGACCTGATTCCTTCCTTCATCAACCGTAAGTTCGGCCGGGAAAAGGTGAACTATCCCGACAAGCGCATGGAGGAGGTGCTTGAAGAGACCTACGGCATCATGGTCTATCAGGAACAGGTGATGCGTGTGGCGCAGGTGATCGGCGGCTATACGCTGGGTGGCGCCGACCTGCTTCGTCGAGCCATGGGTAAGAAGAACGTCGAAGAAATGAAGCGTCAGCGCGACGTCTTCATCAAAGGTGCTGGTGAGCGAGGCGTGACGCCCGAAACCGCTACCGAAATCTTCGACTTGATGGAAAAGTTCGCGGGCTACGGCTTCAATAAGTCGCACGCCGCTGCGTACTCCTACGTTGCTTACCAGACGGCTTACCTGAAGGTGCATCACACGGCGGCCTTTATGGCGGCCAACCTTTGCATGGTGATGGACCAGAACGATAAGGTCTGCGCCTTGATTGAAGACGCCAAGGAAAACGGCGTCGCCTTCCTCGCTCCGGACGTAAATGAGAGCGACTGGTTCTTCACGGTACCGGACGAAGGTCACATTCGCTACGGGCTCGGCGCCGTGAAGGGGGTGGGCGAGCAGGTGGTGGAAGAAATCATGCGTGTCCGCAAGGAAAAGGGGCCCTTCAAGGATCTCTTCGACTTTACTGCACGCGTGAAGGGCATGTCCGCCCGAGTGCTTGAAAACCTCATCAAGGCGGGGAGTTTCGATTCGCTCGATGAAGACCGGGGCAAACTCTTCGGAAACATTCAGCACGCCTTGAATCTGGGGCGTGCCGAACAGGAAAACGACACGCAGGACAGCCTCTTTGGCGACATGGAAGAAGAGGTCGAACGCCAGGTTCAGTGGGTGGACGCCCCCTCTTGGAGTGATCGCGAACGTCTGGTGAATGAAAAGAAGATGCTCGGTTTCTGCTTTACGGGACACCTTTTTGACGTCTACGAACGCGAAGCCCGTCACTTTACGACTACCACGCTCAACCAACTCAAGGCCGGTCGGGAAAAAGTTCGCCTCTGCGGCGTCGTGACGGGCCTGCGTGCGATTCAAGGAAAGCGCGGCCGCATGGCCGCCATCACCATCACCGATAAGACTGCGGTGATGGACGTGGTGGTCTACAGCGAAATCTGGGACCGCATTCGCGGGTCCTTCGACGTCGACGACCTCATCTGCGTGACGGGGCGCGTGCGCTACGACGAATTCTCAAAGCGCTTGGGCGTCACGGCCGACGAAGTGTGGAACCTCATGGAACTTCGCCGCCGTGTGGCGCAATACCTGGAGGTGGAGGTCACCAAGGACAACCTTCCCAAGCTCGAAGAGCTCAAGGACGTGTCAGACGACCTTCGCATCTACCAGCGCGTACCTGTTCGCTTCAAGATTACCGCCGACGGCAAATCAGAAGGGGCGCTTTACGCCACCATGAAGGTCTCGAACGAATGGGTGGATGCCCTGCGAATCGCCGGGTATCGTCCGCACTTCGTGTATTGAGCAGACGTTGGAAAAACAAACCGTAAAGAAGAGCGG
>ERZ773243.3712-NODE-3712-length-10423-cov-3.604842_pt1 | contig 10423 bp, 5 predicted proteins | sample MGYA00580520_ERZ773243 | MGnify/ENA primary metagenome ERZ773243 (study PRJEB29015, sample SAMEA2737747) | human gut metagenome | biome: human gut; feature: human-associated habitat; material: faeces | place: China | collected 2012 ... | reverse complement strand
TCATGGGTTCATGAGGTGTATACCGAAGAAGAGTTGGCTAAAAGGGCAGAGTTTAATGATAAAAGAATTGAAAATCTTGTTAGAATAGCAAATGAGAATAGCGATATAATTAATGCAGTATCTATAGGAAATGAAAATACACCTGAATGGGGAGCAAATAATGTTCCTATAGAAAGATTGATTTCTTTTGCAAAAATATTGAAGTCAGAAACAAATGTACCTGTAACATTTAATGAGGGCGCATTCGAATGGGTAAAACTTCAGGAACTTGCAAAATATCTTGACATTATAAGCGTACATTCATATCCGTTGTGGTATGGAAATACAGTTGAAGAAGCGTTAGATGTAAACAAGGAATGGTACAAAAAGATATGTGAATTATATCCGGATAAACCTGTAATTTTTTCTGAAGTAGGCTGGGCTACAAACTGTGCCGATTTTTCACAAATGAAAGAAGGCGAGGCTAACGAAGAAAATCAGAAGAAATATTATCAAGAATTCTGGAATTGGTCAGACAAAGAAAAGATAATATCTTATATGTTCGAAGCTTTTGATGAACCTTGGAAAGGCGGAAACAGACCGAATGAAGCAGAGAAGAACTGGGGAATATTCAGAGTAGACAGAACACCAAAGTTAGTAATGCAAAAATAAATTAAAATCTCTCTTACTGAAAATCAGTTAGAGAGATTTTTAATTTAAAGGAAATTTTGCACATTTATAGTGATGCCGGAGTTTATTTTATAAATGATATTTTTTAATCGACATAATTAGTAATGTTGTAGCATTACTTGAAAATAAAATGTAAATATAAAAATGTTTCAATAGTATTTTACAAAAAACGAAACAGATAAAAACAAATATGCCGTGCAATTATACTAATTAAATTGTGAAAATTACAATATTATTGGTTGTAATGCATAAAACAATATGCTAGAATGAAATATGTAATAAAAAGGTTTTTATAACCAGAATATTGAAAGGAGAATAAAATGAAATTTAATAAGATTTCAAGAAAGGTATTGGCATATGCGTGTGCAACAGCAATGGTATTTTCAAGCGTATCTGCTTATCAGGTGTTGCAGGTAAGTGCATATGAAGAGAGTGATTACACAACTATAGGTGACGACAAGACTGTAACTGTAGGTGATTGGACTTTATATGCAGGTAAATGGGGATCAAATACAGGAGAAATGGCTTATGCAGGAAGTACAGTTGACGACTTAAGCTTAAAGGTTATTTCATCAGATGGTAACTCAGGCTGTTGGAAATTACAGGCTAAGCACACTGTTACAGGATTAACAAAAGATACTACATATGATTTAAAATTAAAAGTTAAAGCATCTCAGGCAGGAACTCTTTATGAAAAAATTGAGACACCTGAAGTAATAAAGACAGGTATTGAAATTAAAGAAGGTGAAAATGAAGTTACAGTTCAGTTTAAAGCAACTTCAGAATCAACAGGAATGGTACTTGAATTGAGCGGAATTCCATCTGGAACAGTACTTGATTTTGGAGGAATTACATGTACAGAAGCAACAGAAATTGAAACAACGACAGAGCAGCAGGCAGATGCAGAAGGATACTATTCATCAGCAAAGGGTAAGTGGACAACATCATTGCCATGGCAGGTATTTACTGTTGGCAGCATGAAATATAAAGGAACAGCAACTAAGAATGCTGTAACAGCTGACTTTAAATTTTTAGAAGCAGGCGGTGGAGACTGGAATACACAGGCAAGAGTTCCTGCAGATAAACAGGTATTTGGACCATTAGAAGCAAGTGGAGATGGAGTAAATTATAAGGTTAAAGTTGCTTATACTTCTACAGCTACATTTGGAGCTAACCTTCAGTTAAACGGAGCAAATAATGATGTTACATTTGAAGAAGGAACACATGAATTGAATTTAGATTATGTTTCAAAGGCAGATTATCCTGTAATCTTTATGAATTTAGGAAATGCTGTAGCTAATTCACAGTTGACATTTACTATGACATTTACAAAGGATGGAGAGACAGAACCAACAACAGAAAGTACAGAAACAACAACAGAAGCAGTTGAAACAACAACAGAAGCAGCTGAAACAACAACAGAAAGTACAGAAACAACAACAGAAGCAGCTGAAACAACAACAGAAAAGCAGGAACCTGTTGAAATAACAATGGATCAGGAATTCAATGCAGATGGAGATCGTGAATTAGGCGGATATACAATTTATGTTGGTCAGTCATGGAATGGTTCAACAGCAGTTGCAGGTGTAGATGCAGAAGACGCAGATCACATCAAAGTTCAGCAGAAGACAAGTAACTGGGGTCAGGCATGGGGCTTACAGGTTAAGAAAGAATTTAGCGGACTTGTACCGGGAGCAAAATACTCAATCTCATGGAAGATAAATGCAGAATCAAATGACGGAAAAGTTTTAGTAACAAATAATGAAGCACAGATTGCATTAGTAGGTGGAGAACAGGTATTAACCGGAGAATTTACAGCAACAGAATCTGGAACAGGAGAATTCGTAGTAGGAATGGGCTGGGTAGGTTTAACAAATCCAATCGAATTCTTTGCACCTGAAATTACAAAAATTTCAGACCCTGAAACAACAACAGAAAATACAGAAACAACAACAGAAGCTCCTGAGACAACAAAGGCTCAGGAAGAAACAACTACAAAGTCAGCTGAAACAACAACTGCAAAAACAGCAACAACTGCAAAAACAGCAACAACTACAACAGTAGCACCAACAACAACAGCTCCTGCTACAACAGTAGCACCAGCAAAAGTAACAGTTAAGAAAGTTGCTATTAAGAAAGCTACAAAGAAGAAATCAGCAAAGAAAGCTTCAATTGTACTTAAGAAAGTAAGTGGAGTAGCAGGATATCAGGTTAAGGTATCAACAAGCAAGAAATTTGCTAAGAAGACAACAGTTACAGTTAATGCAAAGAGCGTAAAAGTAACAGTTAAGAAATTAAAAGCTAACAAGACATATTACGTAAAAGCAAGAGCTTACAAGAAAGTAAGTGGAAGCAAAGTATATGGTAAATGGAGTAAAGTAATAAAAATAGCTAACAAGTAATTTAATACAACCAAACTAATTTAGGAGAGTAGTTTTTACTACTCTCCTTTTTTTTGAACTATTTTTATTTGTGGAAAAAATATAATAAAACAGAGAAAAATACTGATAAATCTTTCACTAATTGTGTATTTTATACAATAAAACAAAAAATAAGTAGTAGCAAAATATATTGTGCAATGTGCACAATAAAAATGTTTTTTAAACTGTGATATTGTTGAAATGTGCACATAATTATGATAAAATTTAAAACAACATTGGGGCACATAATAAATGTGTAGCACATTATGAAGGGAGACAATAAAATGAAAATTAGGAAAGGAATTAAGTTAGCCTGTTCATATGGTCTTGTGGCAGCAATGGTTGTTACAAGCGCTACAGGCTATCAGGTAAAGAATGTTAGTGCGGCAGATCAATATGGAATTGCTTTATTGAATGGAGAAGCAGCTGTTCCTGAAGGATATACCTTACTTAATGAAGGATGGAATCCATTGGGAGAGAATTTAATCTACAAAGTTGGAGACAAGAATGATGTAGATGGTTCAGAATGGAATCTGTATTCAGGCAATTCATGGTCAGGAGTTTCAGCAGCAGCTAAAGATGGAGCTGATGGACAGAATACAGTATCTGTATATGTTATAAATACTGCAGCTCAGGCTTGGGGACTACAGCTTGAAAAGGTTTTTGGTAATTTAGAAGGTGGAAAGTTCTATAAATATAATATTAAGTATACAGTTGATGGAACAGAAAATTCATGGGAAGAAACGGCAATAGCTGATGAAAACGGACAGATTAAGGTTACTAAAGATCTTAGTGGCGTAGTTAAGGCGGGACAGACATTTACTGTAACAGATGTTACTGTTGAAGAGGCAACGGTTAGTGATGAAGTAAGATGGCTTACAACAGACAGAAACCTTGCATATCAGAAAACATCATCAGTAAGCAATTATAAAGAGGGAAACAATGACTCAACAACACTTACAGATGGCATTTGGGATAAGTGGAACGGCAATTATGTTGGTGTTACAACACCAGGATATTTTGAGATAGATTTAGGAGAGTCATATGCAGCTTCAAGTATTGATGAAGTAGTAGTATGGTTTAGAAATGGTCAGGGAGAATTATATCCTTCTAATGGATTTGATATTCAGTTTGGTGACACAACATTTAAGATGGTTGCATCTGTAACAGAATACCCGGCAGGAGCATCTACAGACCAGAAAGATGGCTCTCAGTACATGGTCGCTAAGGTACTTGACAAAGATAGCCTTAAGGGAAATGTTAGAAAAGTAAGAATAAATGTAAATCAGGCAGTTAATTGGGGAACACAGATTACAGAAATTGCTGTATTCTCAGAAAATCCACAGGGACCTGTAGAAATGGAAAAGGCATCTGCTCCTGCAGGAGTTACAGCAACATCTGATGCATACAATTCAATTACATATTCTGTTGAAGCAGCAGAAGGTCAGGTTGAAGCAGGATATAAATATATGGTATATGCAGGTGACAAGGTAATTGGTGATAATGTTGAAGCCGGAAAGTCATACACAAAAACAGGTGTTGATGCAGGTGAATATACAATTACAGCAAGAGCCGTATGTGATGATATGGATGTTTCAGATGCGATTGAAGCAACAGAAACAGTAAAAGTTACAGATATCTCTGAATTAGTTACAGGAGCAAATAATATTGCGAATATTAAGAATAATCCGGAGGCTAAGATAACAGAAGTTTCATCATATTACAATGACGGATATACACTTGAAAATGCAGGCGTTGCAATTGATGGAAACATTGCAAGCGGTGAAGGTAGTGACGTTGCAATCAGAACAGCTGCAGGAGAAGAAGCAAGTGTTGTACTTGATTTAGGAGATGCGTATCTTCCATCACAGTTTGAAAAATTAATATTAGGATATTCTAATCCAAGAACATATGCAGCAGATACTAAGGTTGAACTTTCATTAGATGGTGAAAACTATACAACTGTAGCAGAAAATAATGGTTATTCATGTAAGAAAGACAATGCAGGAACAGCTGACTTAAATATTATTAATTTAGATAAATTAAGTGATTACACAGAAGCAGGAGTAAGATACGTTAAGATTTCTGTTTCAGGCGGTAGCAACGGATGGGGTTATGTAATTAATGAAATCGGTGTAGGCTTAAATGTAACAGTTGATGATGCTAAAGTTTATACAACAAAAACTCCAGTTGATGCACCTGTAATTGAAAGTAAGACATATACAGGTGAAACAGTTGTAGCAGATATTGAAGATACAGATGATTACACAGTAACAAAGAATGAAGGTGGAGTTGATGTAGGAACATATGATGTTGAACTTACATTAAAAGATGCTGACAATTATTACTGGAGTGATGATAACAAAGCTAAGGCAACAACAAAGACAGTTAAATTTGAAATTACTAAAGCAGACAGAACTGCACCTGAAGGAATTGAATCAGTTGCATCTACATTAGAAGAAAATGCTGATGGTAAGATTACAGGCGTTACAGATGAAATGGAATATAGAGCTGAAGGTGAAGAAGAATATACAGCAGTTACAGGAACAGAAATTGCAAATGTAAAAGCAGGAAAGTATTTTGTAAGATATGCTGACAGCAAGAATTACAATACATCTGAAGATGCAGAAGTAGAAGTTGGAACAGGTAGAAAGTTAAATGTTACATTAACAAATGGAACAGGATATACATTAACAACAGAAGATGAAGCAAGTGTTGTATACGGAACAGAGTATACAGTTAAGCTTGAATTAGCAGCAGGATATACAAAGGATAGTAAGCCGGTTGTTAAAGCTAATGGTGTAGAAGTAGTTGTAGCAGAAGATGGAACATACAAGATTGAAATTAAGAAAGATACAGAAATTACAGTAGAAGGTGTAATTGAAGATATTCCTGAAACAACAAAGGCTCCTGAAACAACAACAGCAGTACCAACAACAGCAGCACCAACAGCAGTACCAACACCAACAGCAACAACAGCAGCAACAACAGCAGCAGCTCCTTCAAGAGTTACAGTTAAGAAAGTAGCTATTAAGAAAGCTACAAAGAAGAAATCAGCAAAGAAAGCTTCAATTGAACTTAAGAAGGTAAATGGAGCAGCAGGATATCAGGTTAAGGTATCAACAAGCAAGAAATTTGATAAGAAGACAACAGTTACAGTTAATGCTAAGAGCGTTAAAGTAACAGTTAAGAAATTAAAAGCTAACAAGACATATTACGTAAAAGCAAGAGCTTACAAGAAAGTAAGTGGAAGCAAAGTATATGGTAAATGGAGTAAAGTTGTTAAAGTTAAAAACAATTAATTTCTAAATATTTCATAAATCTATAAAGCTATCGGCACAGTTTATGCCGGTAGCTTTATTATTTTAAAAAATTACACTTTAAAGTTTATCATATAGGTAATTTAGCAATGTAGCATATGGAGAAAAGTAGCTAGGATATTTTATAACCAAGAGATAAAAGCGAAAAGTTATAATATTTGTATAGAATCATTGTGATTAAGTATGCTAAAATATAGTTGGCGAAAAAAGGAGTTCGACAAATTAGGAGGAGTTATGACTTTAACACAGTTAAGATATGCAATAACAGTTGCTAATTCAGACTCAATGAATGAAGCGGCTAGAAATCTGTTCATATCACAGCCTAGTCTTTCTGCGGCTATTAAAGAATTAGAAGAAGAAGCCGGAATAGAAATATTTAGAAGAACTAATAGAGGAATATCTGTTACTCCGGAGGGAGAGGAATTCATAGGATACGCCAGACAGGTAGTTGAACAATACAATTTAATAGAAAATAAGTATATTGATAAAAAAGAATCAAAGAAAAAATTCAGTGTATCAATGCAACATTACACATTTGCAGTAAGTGCATTTGTGGAAATGGTAAAGCAGTTTGGTATGGATGAATACGAGTTTGAAGTTCATGAAACGAAAACTTATGATGTAATTGAAGATGTAAAAAATTTCAAAAGTGAAATCGGTATTTTATATATAAATGATTTTAATAAAAAAGTGTTAACTAAGCTTTTTAAGGAATCAGGTGTTGAATTTCATGAAATATTAAAGTGTCATATATATGCATATTTGTGGAAAAATCATCCATTGGCAAATAAAAAAGAGGTTACGCTTGAAGAACTTGAAGAATATCCATGCTTATCATTTGACCAGGGAAAAAATAATTCGTTTTATTTTGCAGAAGAAGTATTAAGTACTTATAGTTATAAAAGGCTTATTAAGGCGAATGACAGAGCAACATTTCTTAATCTTATGGTTGGGCTTAATGGATATACACTATGCTCAGGAATTATCTGTGAGGAATTAAATGGAGAAGAGTATTGTGCGGTAAAGTTAAAGTCAGATGAAATAATGACTATAGGCTATATCGTAAGAAAAGGAGTAACGGTAAGTCCTTTGGGAAGGAAATATTTGGAAGAAATAAGTAAATTTAAAGATAAAGCATTAGAATAACATGATTAAATACAGCTTGCTATAGACAAAACCTATAACAAGCTGTATTTTTTTTCGATTAGCACAATTTCTACTAAGGTGTTATACTTTGAAAACATAAGGAATAAAACAATTGAAACAAAGAAAATTAAGTCACAATATATAATAGCTTAATAAAGTTAAAAAAGTACATAGAAAGTGCTAATTTAATTATATTAATAAAACAAGTTGATTAGATACAGAAAAATGTATATATGCTGATTAGATTGAAAATGGAAATGAGGTGAGGGCATGTCAGAAATATTAATTCAAAATGTAAGTAAAACATATTCTACAAAAGATGGAAATGTTCAGGCTTTGAAAAATGTAAATTTATCAATAGAGCAGGGAGATATATATGGAATCATTGGTATGTCCGGTGCAGGAAAAAGTACATTAGTAAGATGTATTAATTATTTGGAAGAACCAACAGAGGGAAAAATTTTTATTAAAGGAAAAGAACTTGGTAGTTTTTCTAAGAAAGAACTTAGAAAGCAAAGAGAAGATATCGGAATGATATTTCAACATTTTAATTTGCTTATGCAAAAGAGTGTTCTTGAAAATATATGCTTTCCACTTTATATACATGGGAAGAAAAAGACAGAGGCTAGAAAAAGAGCAAAAGAATTACTTGAAATTGTAGGACTTAGTGATAAGGCAAAAGCATATCCGGCTCAGCTTTCAGGAGGACAAAAACAGAGAGTTGCAATTGCAAGAGCATTAGCATCAAATCCTAAAATTCTTCTTTGCGATGAGGCTACAAGTGCATTAGATCCGCAGACAACAGCATCAATACTCGATTTGCTTAAAGAGATAAATCAGAAATTTGGAATAACGATTGTAATTATTACACATCAGATGTCAGTAGTCAGAGAGATTTGTTCGCATGTAGCAATTATGAAGTCAGGGGAAGTTGTTGAGGATGGAAAAGTATCAGAAATATTTACACACCCTAAATCAGATGTAGCGAGAGAACTTATTAGCAGAGATTTGGGAAATGATATTGAAAATACAGGAAAGGTGGCAGCAAAAATCAGCAAAGGGAAGAATGTAAGAATTGTATTTTCAGAGAATTCATCATTTGAACCTGTAATTGCAAATATGATTTTACAATTTAATGAACCGGTAAATATTCTCAAAGCCAATACTAAAAATGTTGGTGGAGTTGCTAAAGGAGAAATGATATTAGGATTTCAGGAAGATAGCAATAATGTAGAAAAGATGAAAGAATATTTGATAGAAAGAGGTTTAGAGATAGAGGAGGTGGACAATTATGTGGAGTAGTGAAGTAAACAATATGATTTTGAATGGAATATTGGAAACGCTTTATATGACATTGTTGTCTACAGCCGTTGGATATTTATTTGGACTGCCGATGGGGGTGTTGTTAGCAGTATTTGACAAAGATGGGCTTAAACCAAATAGAGCTGCATATAAAGTGATAGACATAATAGCAAATATTGTAAGAAGTATTCCTTTTCTTATTTTGTTAATTTTAGTAATTCCATTAACAAAATTAATTGTGGGACAGAGTTATGGCTCGTCGGCAACAGTTGTACCGTTGGTAGTAGCAGCAATCCCATTTATAGCCCGAATGGTTGAATCTTCATTAAAGGAAGTAGATTATGGAGTTATAGAAGCGGCAAGAGCTATGGGAGCAAATGATTTTACCATAGTTGTCAAGGTGATGATTTTAGAATCAAGAACATCACTTATAACAGGAGCAACAATTGCAATAGGAACAATTCTTGGCTATTCGGCGATGGCAGGAACTGTCGGAGGCGGAGGCCTTGGTGATATTGCAATTCGATATGGATATTACAGATATGATTCAGCAATAATGATTGTAACAGTTGTGTTATTAGTAGTTCTTGTGCAGGTGTTTCAGTCAGTAGGAATGGTAGTTGCATCAAGACTTGATAAAAGAAAATAGACAAAAATATAAAATAAAAAACTAATTAGTAAAAATAAATTAATAACTTAAACAATTTTGCAAAATTAATTAATATAAACAAATTTTAAATAACAAATAGTTAATAACTTTTAAGTTTGAGAATAGGAGGAAAAATATATGAGAAAGAAAATTTTAGCAGTAGTATTAACAGGAATTTTAGCAGTAGGAGCATTAACAGGATGCGGAGCAAAGAGTGATAGTAAAGATTCAGCAAAGGCAAGTGATGATAAAAAGATAACAGTTGCAGCTTCAGCAACACCTCACGCAGAGATTCTAGAAGAGGCAAAGTCTTTGCTTGAAAAGAAGGGTTACACATTAGAGGTAAAAGTATTTGATGATTATGTTCAGCCAAATAACGTAGTAGAAAGTGGAGAATTTGATGCAAACTATTTTCAGCATATTCCTTATTTAGAGCAGTTCAATGAAGAAAAAGGAACACATCTTGCAATTGCAGGAAAGATTCATTATGAACCATTTGGAATTTATCCGGGAACAAAAAAAGATTTAAAGGATATTGCTAAAGGTGACAAGATTGCAGTTCCTAATGACACAACAAATGAAGCAAGAGCGCTTTTATTATTACAGGATAATGGCATAATTAAATTAAAAGATGGAGCAGGCATAAAAGCTACAGTAAACAATATTGTTGAAAATCCGTATGATGTTGAAATTGTAGAATTAGAAGCAGCACAGGTACCAAGAGTTGTAGATGAAACAGCATTTGTAGTATTAAACGGAAATTATGCACTTGAGGCAAATTACACAGTAAGCAAAGATGCATTAGCTTATGAAAAATCAGACTCAGAAGCAGCTAAAACTTATGTAAATGTAATAGCCGTAAAAGAAGGAAATGAAGATAGCGAAAAGATTAAAGCATTGGTTGATGTTTTGAAATC
>ERZ773243.3711-NODE-3711-length-10425-cov-2.740116_pt1 | contig 10425 bp, 10 predicted proteins | sample MGYA00580520_ERZ773243 | MGnify/ENA primary metagenome ERZ773243 (study PRJEB29015, sample SAMEA2737747) | human gut metagenome | biome: human gut; feature: human-associated habitat; material: faeces | place: China | collected 2012 ... | reverse complement strand
TATCGGCATTCTTCAAATATGCCGGAGGACTGGCAATGGGACTGATGGTTCCGGTACTCGCAGGTTACATCGCATACTCGATCGCAGACCGGCCGGGACTTGCAGTTGGTTTTACAGGCGGTTTGTTAGCCTCGAGTGGTAATGCACTTATCACCGGATATAACTGGGCAGATTCTACGACTGGTTTCCAGAAGTTTATCGCAGACTTTGCATTCCAGGGTGCCAACGGTGGTAACACTGTTTCCGGTTTCCTTGGCGGAATCTTAGCCGGATTCCTTGCCGGATTTATTGTACTGTTCCTGAAAAAAGCGTTTTCAAAACTGCCGGCTTCCTTAGACGGAATCAAGCCGACTCTGATTTATCCGTTGCTTGGAATTTTAATTATCAGTATTTTAATGTGCTTCATCTTTAACCCATTGATCGGACTGATCAATACCGGACTGAGCAACGGACTGACCGCAATCTCTGATGCGGGATACATCACCGTACTCGGACTGATCCTCGGAGCAATGATGGCGATCGACATGGGTGGTCCAATCAACAAAGCCGCTTATGTATTTGGTACCGGCGTACTGGCAACTGCAAGCCAGATGCTTGAAAAAGGTGCACAGCCAGGCGACCCGGCTGTTCAGGCATGTTACATTGCCATGGCAGCGATCATGGTCGGTGGTATGGTTCCTCCGATCGGAATCGCGCTTGCCTGCCAGTTCTTCCCGAAGAAATTTACAAAGGAAGAGCGCGAGGCAGGACCGACCAACTTCATCATGGGTCTGGCATTCATCACGGAGGGCGCGATTCCATTTGCAGCGTCCGATCCGGTACACGTGCTTCCAGCCTGCATCGTCGGTTCGGGTGTTGCGGGAGCGATGAGCATGTTATTTAACTGTACGCTGATGGCGCCGCATGGCGGAATCTTCGTATTCCCAGTCATGGGAAATCCGCTGTTCTACCTGCTGGCACTGGTGGTTGGCACGGCGATCTCGACGGTACTCTTAGGAGTTCTCAAGAAGAATGTAGAAGAATAGATAAATAATTTTTTTTGACGGAATGTGAATCTTTATTAGAAATTTTTTGGTCAAATCAATCAAAATAGGTTATAATGAGAAGGAGAACATCATCATGAAAGAGTTTAAATATACCATTACAGACCCGGAAGGAATCCACGCACGCCCGGCAGGTGAACTGGTAAAGGCGGCAAAACAGTTTACGAGTACGATCAAGCTGGCGAAAGATGGAAAGAGCGGCGACTGCAAAAAGATTTTCGGTATCATGGGACTGGCGGTAAAGAACGGACAGGAAGTAACCCTGACCTTTGAGGGCGAGGACGAAGAAGCAGCTTATGAGGCAGTCAGCCAGTTTATGAAGGAAAATATGTAGTTTAACAAAGATGCCGCGATGTAAGGGATTATTACATGGCGGCATTTTTCGATAATGGATCAATGGAAAGGGGAATGATCATGCAGACGTATCGTGGAAAAAGTGTATTTGGCGGTGTCGCAGTTGGAAAAATATGTGTGTATCAGAAAGGCGAGCAGACCGTAAAACGGACGAAAATAGAGAATACAGAGCAGGAAAAAGCGCGGTTTAATGCGGCGGTTCAGGAGTCCATCCGCCAGCTCGGCGAGTTGTATGAAAAGGCGGTAAAAGAAGTTGGCGAGGCGAATGCGGCGATTTTTGAGATTCATCAGATCATGCTGGAGGACGAGGACTATCTGGACGCGGTTCAGAATATCATCGATACGCAGAAGGTCAATGCCGAGTATGCGGTTGCGGTGACCGGTGACAATTTCGCCCAGATGTTTGCGGCGATGGAGGACGAATATATGCGCGGGCGCGCGGCGGATGTCAAAGATATTTCGGAGCGGATTGTGCGCGTTCTGTCCGGAGGCGCAGGTCAGGGCATCCATACGGACGAGCCGGTGATTATTCTGGCAGATGATTTAGCACCGTCAGAGACGGTACAGCTTGAAAAGGACAAGGTGCTATCCTTTGTGACGGTACACGGTTCCGTCAATTCCCACACGGCGATCCTGGCGCGTACGATGAGCATTCCGGCGCTGATCGGAACGGACGTGGCGCTCGATGAGACGGTAGATGGGAAATTTGCGGTTGTGGATGGTACTAACGGAGTCCTGTATGTGGAACCGGATGAGGAGACATTGGAAACAATGCGCCGCCGGCAGCGGGAGGAACAGGAGAAGAAAGAACTGCTGCAAACACTGAAAGGGCGCGAAACAGTCACTCTGGATGGCAAGAAGATCCGCCTGTATGCGAATATTGGCAACAGCAAGGATCTGGCGTCGGTCATTCATAACGATGCGGCGGGCATCGGACTGTTCCGCAGCGAATTTTTGTATCTGGAAAAAGAAACATTTCCGACGGAGGAGGAGCAGTTCCAGGTATATAAACAGGTAGCGGAAACGATGGCGGGCAAACCGGTCATTATCCGCACGCTGGACATCGGCGCGGACAAGCAGTGCGATTATTTTGAACTGAAAAAAGAGGAAAATCCGGCGATGGGCTGCCGGGCGATCCGTATCTGCCTGACAAGACCGGAGATTTTCAAGACACAGCTTCGCGCGCTGTTTCGGGCAAGTGCCTATGGCAATCTCCAGATCATGTATCCGATGATCACAAGTGTCTGGGAGGTCGAGGCGATTGCGAAGATTGTCGAGGAGGTCAAGACGGAGCTGACCGCACAGAATCTCCAGTTTGGCGACCCGAAGCAGGGCATTATGATTGAAACCCCGGCGGCAGTCATGGTAAGCCGGGATCTGGCGAAAAAAGTGGACTTTTTCAGCATCGGAACGAACGACCTGACCCAGTATACGCTGGCAGTTGACCGTCAGAACCCGGAGCTGGATGCATTTTACGATCCGCACCATCCGGCGGTGCTGGCGATGATCCGCATGGTTGTCGAAAATGCGCACGCCGAGGGCATCTGGGCAGGTATCTGCGGCGAATTGGGTGCGGATCTGAGTTTGACAAAAGAATTCCTGAAAATGGGTGTGGATGAGCTTTCCGTATCGCCGGGGCGTGTGCTGCCGATTCGGAAGGTCATTGTCGAAAGCAGCTGCAGTTGATAAGAATATTAAGACAGAGAGAAGTGAAAAATTGAGCTAAAAAAAGTTCAACCACAGCAGAAGATGAAAGGAAAAGAGTCATGCTGACAGAAAAAAGATACGAACTGATTTTGGAACTTCTGGATAAAAAGAGGAGTGTGACAGTTCCTGAGATTAAAGAGGTGCTGGGAGTTTCGGAATCGACGATCCGGCGGGATCTGAATGCGCTTGACAAGGCGGGGCGCCTGACTAAGGTGTTTGGCGGCGCGGTGTCCTCAGACGGGACATTTACGGGAACCGAACCGTCAGTGGCACAGAAGATGGAATTGCAGCAGGAGGAGAAAAGGAGAATCGCCCAGTTTGCGGCGGGACTTATCCAGCCGGATGATTTTGTCTATCTGGACGCGGGCACGACGACCGGGTATATCTTAGACTATCTTCCGGCGCGCAGCGCCACGTTTGTGACGAATGCGGTATCACATGCCAAACGGCTGGCAGCCGCCGGAAACCGCGTAATTCTGATTGGTGGTGAGTTAAAGGGCACGACGGAGGCGGTCATTGGAAGTCAGGCGATCCTGACGATCCAGGGCTATCATTTTACAAAGGGATTTTTTGGAACCAACGGCGTCAGCAAGCGCCACGGTTTCACGACGCCGGATCCGAATGAGGCATTAGTCAAGCAAGAGGCAATGCGCCAGACAGAGCGCTGCTATGTGCTGGCGGACAGCCAGAAATTCGGCATGGTAAGTTCGGTGACGTTCGGGGTGTTTGAAGAAGCGACGATCCTCACGGAGACAGAGCCGCCGGAAGGATTTAGCGGCAGCAAGAATATCCGGGTGGCAAAGTAGAATAGTGAGCAGTAACAATCGTGTTTTTCTAATGAAATCCTAACATATATACGATTTGACAAACTATTAGAATATTGCTATATTTATAGAAAATCAATAGGGCGGCAAACGGGCAGGATTATGTATGACGATCGGGAGGAACGATGGATCCGAACCGATCGCAGTCAGCATGGATCCTGAATCGTTATGCCGCCCTTGTTAGTGTTTACAGTTATGTAAAAGGAGAACTTTCTAAAAGGAGAATTTACCATGCAGCAATTTCACGGCAGTGACGAATACATCGCTTCGGATGAACTGATCCGCAGCGTTAACATTGCGGCGGCGCTCAAAAAGCCGCTCTTAATCAAGGGAGAACCGGGCACTGGAAAGACGATGCTCGCGGAGGCGATTGCCAGATCCCTCGATATGGAACTTTTGATCTGGAATATTAAATCGACGACCCGCGCACAAGACGGTCTTTACGTGTACGATACGGTACAGCGTCTTTACGACAGCCAGTTTGGTGCGGACGGCGTTGATGATATTGCCAGATATATCCGCCTCGGAAAGATGGGAGAGGCATTTGAGAAGGAAAAGCAGACGGTTCTTTTGATCGATGAGATCGATAAAGCGGATCTGGAATTCCCGAACGACCTGCTCTGGGAACTTGACAAGATGGAATTTTACATTCCGGAGACGGGAAAGACTGTCAAAGCGAAGCACTGTCCGATTGTGATTATTACCTCCAATGCGGAGAAGGAGTTGCCAGATGCGTTTCTGCGCCGCTGTATCTTCCATTATATTGCATTCCCGGAGCAGCCGATGATGGAGAAGATCATCAAGGCACATTACCCGGATCTCGACCAGAAGCTGATCGACGGCGTGCTGGACGCCTTCTACCGGGTGCGCGATCTGCGCGGCCTGCAGAAGAAGCCGAGTACCTCCGAGGTGTTGGACTGGATTCAGGCGCTTGTGATCGGCGGCGTGCCGGTGGAGAAGCTGGAAAAGGAGATCCCGTTTGCGGGGGTACTTTTAAAAAAGACAGAGGATTTAAAGCTGGTGGAGAATAACCGATATGTTTACTGATTTTCTGTATCTACTCCGTTCTTACGGGATGAAGACGAGCCTCAATGAGTGGAACAGCCTGATGGATGCGCTGGAAATGAACCTGAACGACGCGAGCCTGACGGAGTTTTACTATATGGCGAGGGCGGTTCTGGTCAAAAAAGAGTCCGAATATGACAAATTTGACCAGGCATTTCTGGCATATTTTAAAAATGTGCAGACGTTTGAGGAACTTCCGAAGGAGGTCTTAGACTGGCTTGCCAAGGCGCACGCGCAGACGCCGTATGATAAGGATGAGGTCGATGCGCGGTTTGCGGGACTTGATCTGGACGATATCCGTAAAATGATGGCGGAACGACTGAAAGAGCAGCATGAGCAGCACCACGGCGGCAATAAGTGGATTGGAACCGGCGGTACGTCGGCATTTGGACATTCCGGTTACAGCCCGAAGGGCATCCGCGTGGGCGGACCGGGCAAAAACCGGAGCGCGCTGCAGGTGGCGGAACAGCGGAATTACCGCGATTTCCGCGACGATGCGGTCATCCAGATCCGGCAGTTCCAGGTGGCACTCAAAAAGCTGCGTCTTTTATCCTGCCGTGAGGATGGACCGAAAACGGAGCTCAATGTGGAGAAAACGATCGAGAAGACCTGCGACGAAGGCGGACGTCTGGAGCTCGTCATGGAGCGCCCGAGAAAGAACCAGACGAAGCTTCTGCTTCTGATGGACAGCGGCGGGTCGATGTGGGCATATGCGGATCTGTGCAACCGGCTGTTCCAGGCGGTCAATCAGTCGTCCCATTTTAAGGATTTGAAGATTTATTATTTCCACAATTGTTTCTACGATCAGCTATTTACGACGCCGTCCTGCTCCTGGAGGGATAAGATCTCGACCGAGTGGGTCTTTCACAACCTGAAACCGGAATACAAGGTAATTCTGGTTGGGGATGCGTCGATGGCGCCGTCGGAACTTCTGTACCGCGGCGGCAGTCTCGACTATTTCCACAGCAACGAGCGGACGGGCATTTACTGGCTGCAGGAGATGCACCGGCGTTTTCCGTCGGCGATCTGGCTGAACCCGATGCGGGAAAATAACTGGGCATATGCCTACGGTGCGTACACGATCAGTCTGATCCGCGAGGAGATTCCGATGTTTCCGCTGACGGCGGCAGGACTTGAGGCTGGAATTAAGGAATTGAAAAAATAAATATGGAAAAAGGGGCGGTTCCCGATATTGACAACAAAGTAAATTTGTGCTATTATTCATCATAAACTCTTTGCACTGCATATCAAACTACAGTACAAACTGAGCAGACCGTGAATATCATGGGGTCGGGTCGCAGAAGCGACAGTGGAAGTTAGTTTCATCCACGGGACAGTAGTTACTCATACTGGTTCGTGGGTGTTTTTTTATACTTTTTTATGGGTTTGCAGCACCCACCTATCGTTAGTGCCATGAGATATTTTTTGGAGGTAACGAATATGAAACAGAATGATTTTCAGAAGGTGGCAAATCAAGTGTCTTTTGTAACGATAGTAGTGAACATCCTTTTGGCGTTTATGAAGCTGTTAGCCGGCGTGTTCGCACATTCGAATGCGATGATCAGTGACAGTATCCATTCGGCGTCCGATGTGTTCAGCACGATGATCGTGGTGATTGGAATTAAGCTGTCGTCCAAACAGCCGGACAAGGAGCACCCGTATGGACATGAGCGGATGGAGTGTGTGGCTGCGATTGTCCTCTCGATGGTTCTCTTTATGACAGGTCTGGGGATTGGCGTGGAGGCGCTTACGGACGTGCTCAAGGGAGAATACAGTCACCTGCAGGTTCCGGGAATGCTGGCGCTGGCAGCGGCTGTTATATCCATTGTCAGTAAAGAAGCGATGTACTGGTACACCCGATATTATGCGAAAAAGATTGATTCCAGCGCACTGATGGCAGATGCATGGCATCACCGTTCCGATGCGTTTTCCTCGATCGGTGCGCTGGTCGGAATCGTGGGCGCGAGAATGGGATTTCCGGTCATGGATCCGATCGCGAGTCTGGTTATTTTCGTCTTTATCGTGAAAGCGGCGTATGAGATTTTTAAAGATGCGATGGATAAAATGGTCGATCATTCCTGTGATGAGAAGACCGAAGAACAGCTGCGCGCCTGCGTTCTTCAGAATCCAGATGTGGCGCGGATTGACCTGCTTCAGACGCGGATCTTTGGCAATAAAATTTATGCGGACATTGAGATTGAGGTAGATGGTTCCATGCCGCTGCGGGAGGCGCACAAGATTGCCGAGTTGGTGCATAACAGCATTGAAAAGACATTTCCGAAGGTAAAACACATTATGGTGCATGTCAATCCGGAAATTGACCGGAAATAGAAAGAAGGACTGCCGCAGACTGGCATATTTCCTTTTAAGCAGACCAAGATAACAATAAAAATCTTGTTTACTTAGAAGAGGGCATGCCAGATGCGGCGGTCCTTTTGGCGCTTTTGGGAACATGAAAATTTTAAACATTTTTAAGGACGTCCTGAAAGTTATACTTCCCATTTGCAATGAATACCATCATACTGCAAAATGGAAAAACTACAATCATGAATATGGAAAAAATGAAAGAAAAAGGAAAGAAAAAAGGAACCGTTAAGAAATTCTTACGAATCGGATCTTTTGGCGATCTTTTTTAGAATCGATCTGGACTTTTTTTCCGACTCTGCTATAATAAGGATTCAGAATCCATATATACAGGCCGCAGCCAGATGGCGCGGCAGAGAGGTTTGTGAAAAAATGAAAAATAAAAGTATGAGTATACTTAAAATGACTGGTGCGGCAGCTGCACTGGTGCTGATGTTTGCACAGCCAGTACTGGCAGATGGCAGTTTTGCAAATGGAACAAGTGTAAATGGCGTCGCAGTCGGCGGCATGAGCAACGAGGAAGCAAAGGCAAAGCTGGAGCAGAATTACGGTTCTTATAAATTAACGATCAAAGAACGCGGAGGCAAGACAGAAGAGATCACCGCAGCGGAGATCGGCTATAAAGTAGTGATTACAAATGAGCTGCAGGCAGCGATTGACCAGCAGGCAGCAGGGGCAGCTGGAGCAGGAGCGCTGACGATCGCGATGCCGCTTTCCTGCGATCAGACGATGCTTGCAAACCGCATTGCTTCCTTAAATTGTATGTCAGATAGTGCAGCACCGACGGTAGATGCCCATATATCCGCCTGGGAAGAAGGAAAAGATTTCACGATTGTTCCGGAAGTAAAGGGAGAATCTGTGGATAAGGCAAAGGTACAGACGGCGATCAATGCAGCGATCGCCTCCGGCATGACAGAGATTGATCTGGAAGCCTTGGGATGTTACACACCGATCCAGGTGACTTCCGGCGATGCATCCTTAAAAGCACTCTGCGCCCAGATGAACCAGGCTAAAAATGCGACCATCACCTTCCATATCGGTGATGCAACCGAGACACTGTCCGGTACTGAATATGTCAGCTGGTATACAGGCGGCGAGAATGGTGTCATTACTGTAGATCGCGATAAGGCAGCTGCCTACATCAAGGCGCTGGCAGCGAAATACGACACAGCTGGAACTACCCGTACCTTCCATACCACTTCCGGAAAAGAGGTTGCCTTGACAGGCCCTTATGGATGGAAGATTGACCAGACTGCAGAGACAGACAACCTGGTTCTGATGGCGCAGACAGGCATTAATCAGGAACGTGAAGTCCAGTTCTCCCAGCAGGCAGCCAGCCATTCAGGCGCAGACTGGGGCAATACCTACGCAGAAGTTGATTTCGGCGCCCAGCATGTATATATGTATGAAAACGGCGCCCTGACCTGGGATGCTCCGTGCGTAACCGGAAACGTGTCCAAAAACTACACAACCCCGGAAGGTATTTACAGCCTGACCTACAAGCAGGCCGACCGCGTTCTGCGCGGCGCCAAACGGGCAGACGGCACATATGAATATGAAAGTCACGTAGACTATTGGATGCCATTCAACGGCGGCATCGGTTTCCATGACGCAAGCTGGAGAAGTAAATTCGGCGGAACCATCTACCAGTATTCCGGCAGCCACGGCTGCATCAATCTGCCGGTTGATAAAGCAAAACTTCTCTACGAGAAAGTATACAAGGGAATGCCAGTTCTCTGTCACAACTAAACATTTCCTCTAAGCGCACATTCGGTATTTAGAAGAAAGACATGGGGTACTTTCTTGAATATAGTTAGATAAGAAAGTAGATGGTGGATAAAGTAATTTACCATACGGAACGAAAAAAGATCCTACGTCGTCATCCAGCCGCATTCATGCGCTGGATGACACCAGGATCTTAAATTTTACCAAGTTATCATCCAATAAACAGGAGAAAAAGCCGCCCGAGCAAAAATGGAATTTTCGGGACTGTGGATTTACTTGGCAGATTCGGATTTGATGTTGAAAGAAACCGCAACAAACTTGCTTTGTGAGGATTTCTTTTTGTTTTTAATCAAACCGAAGATGCCTAGAAAATCCCAGTCCTCGAAACCTGATCATTTTTGCCCGGGCGGCTTTTTCTCCGTCCCTCTCACGAAAATCAAACTAATTATCTATTTTCCTTCCCCAATAATCAATTCTTCCCCATACGGCAAAGTCTTGATCCAGTCACAGAATGTATGCCACTCCGCCAGCTTATGATCCTTTCTGGCATAATAAATATTAATCAGTGTCTCATAATTAAACGAACAAGTCCGCATCTGATTATAACTGCTCGGCAGCAGCTGGATCATATCATACCAGTCATCCTTATTCTTTGTCTCCAGATAACGCAGGCGGATTTCCTCCAGCTTGGCGATAACTGTTTCCATAAATGCGCGTGTTCCGGCTGTCATGTGGTCGCAGCTGAAATCGTCCATCGAAAACGGTTTGCTGGCGATTTTGTGCATCGTGCTGGTTGAATTGGCGACGGTCGCTACTTTATAAGTATCATATTCTTTCCACCAGTAGAGAGGTGCGGTCACATCGACTGAGACAAATACCTGGCGCAGAAACTTGCGGTGGTCGCTGCCTGCTTTGCGGAGACGTTTCGCAAGGTCTAGATCGTTCGGTCCCAGTTTATATTCGCCATTCTCATCATAAAAGCTGTCCATCCGTCCCCAGCTGTTCATCGGATTGCGGGCACCGCGCATGGCATTTTCCAGATTCATGACGCTGGTACGTTCTAATTTAAGCATAATCAAACTCCTTTTTTCATATAAGTGAATTATTTTCAGGATAAACTCACTTTTGTGAGTTGTTTCGGGCGGGATCAGTATACCACAAAAACCATGTCCCGTAAACAAAGCATAAAAAAACATACAGAATTACAAGAATCGATAGTTACTGTTCCCGGGGGGGCACTTTTGGAAGCAGAAGTGCCGTAAGAAAACGTGGTGGCAGCAGGAATTTACCGTATTTAAATGCGAAGCCACGGCAAATTCCGTTACTGGGCACGTATGCGTGAA
>ERZ773243.3706-NODE-3706-length-10438-cov-2.408745_pt1 | contig 10438 bp, 5 predicted proteins | sample MGYA00580520_ERZ773243 | MGnify/ENA primary metagenome ERZ773243 (study PRJEB29015, sample SAMEA2737747) | human gut metagenome | biome: human gut; feature: human-associated habitat; material: faeces | place: China | collected 2012 ... | reverse complement strand
CCTGCTGGGCCCCGCCGAGGAGGACGAGACCACGCGGCTGCCCGGCCAGCTCATTCGGTGGGGTATACTGGGTCAAAAACCAGCAGTAACGGCCCTCACCACCCCAGGTTTTGCCGGTGGGGCGGGTTTCGGGCACAGCGGCCAGGGTGGCATCCGGCACAGTCTCCAGCCGGTCGACAGTTTCGTACATCGTATAGGGTAGCTGGGCGATTTTGGTGAACACATAGGGTTCAAACACTTCCAGCGCGCGCTTTAGTTTGCCGATCAGTTTGCGGTTCTGGGCATCGTTCAGCATGGGGCGCCTCCTTCTCTCTTTTCCTGGGTTTCCGTTTGGCTCGTTTTTTGCCGGGGCAGCGGGCGGCCCGGCGTTGTTTCATGCTTCCATCATACGGGTTTTGGGGCTTTCTGCAAGGCATTATAAAGAATTGATGATGCGATATCAACAATTCGTTATGTTGCAAAGTGGGTAAAATCGTCTATAATGGTAAAAACGCACGAATTTTGTTCAAAGGAGGCCCGCCCCATGCCGCAGGACCGCACCCCGCAGCTTTCCTTCAATTTGTCCCGCAGGCTTATCAGCATCTTTCTGGTTTCGGTGCTGGCGGTTTACACTGCCGGCATTACCGTTACCCTGCGCCTGCGCCGCAGCGCTATGCAGGACTGGCAAGCCGCCTACACTGCCCAGGCTGCGGATTTTACCGATCAGCTGAACACTGAGCTGCTGCGCATCCGCACCCAGATGAAATATACCCTGACCCGTTCTGTCACCCTGCGGCTGACCCTTACTCCGCGGCAGGCCAGCTTTCCCGCGCTGTATGATTCCATCCAGCGTATGACAGAGCAGGTATACACCATGCAGAATACCAGTAGTCTGATCCAATCTACCACAGCGTATTTTCCCTCGCTGAATAAAACCATTCATTCTTCCGGCACGTACAACGACCCTACCGCCCTGGAGCAGCAGCTGATTGAAGCATATTACGCTGCGCCCGGCCACAGTGCTGTGCTGACGGTGGGCGGGCGGCTGTATCTGGTATCGGACGCCACAAGTTTCAACAATAAAACATCCACCGCATTGGTGTGGGCGGAACTTTCCACCGCCGCACTGACCCGCCTGTGCAGCCAATATGCGGAAAACGGCCAGACCACGGCCATCTATTGTACGGACGGCAGCAACATCTTTACGGTGCGCAGCCCCGGCAGCGCATCAGCCCCCGCCGCCCTGGTGGTGGATATCCAGGATGCCGTGTTGAATGAATTCACCGGTAGCACGGAAACCAAAGTGGATGCTGCTGAATATCTGCGCATCGTGCAGCCTGTTGGTTCGTGGAGCTTGTGGACTGCCAATTACGCTGGAACCGATGCACTGCAGGAAGTAACAGCCTCCTTTGCAGTGTGGATCGGCGTGCAGACGATAATTATGCTGCTGGCGGTAGGAATCTTTCTGTTTTTGGTCTGGCGGCTCATCACAAAACCGTTCCGCCAAATCGCCAAACAGCTGCAAACAATGGAGCAGACCGGGATGCTACTGCCGGACCCCAAGGGCGGGCCTGCCATCAGCAATGATATGGACTTTTTGCATTACGCTTTTGCCCAGCTGGGCAGCCAGCTGCAGGCCACGCTGGAACAGGCATATCATAATAAAGAGCTCGCTTATCAGTCCGAGATCAAATACTTACAGGCGCAGATCAATCCGCACTTTTTGTACAACAGCTTTTACCATTTGTACCGAATGGCCAAAATGGAGGACACCGACGGCATTGCCGAGATGAGCCTGAAATTAAGCTCTTACTACCGCTATATTACCCGCAGCGCCCAGCCGGTTGTTACCCTGGCGATGGAGTACCAGAACATTGTGGATTATACCGAGATACAGACCATCCGCTTTGGTGACCGCATCACCGTGCAGCTGCAGCCCCTGCCGGAACCTTACCGCGAACTCGCCGTGCCGCGCTTTATTTTACAGCCCCTGTTCGAGAACGCATATAACCACGGCGTGGAAAAAATGGAGAACGGTCTGATCCAGCTGCGGTTTAAGATGAAACCTGAATTTTTGAATATTTATGTTGAAAATAACGGCAGCTGCCCAGATGCCGAGCTGGAAAAACTGACCCAGTACTTGAACAGCACTGACCGCAAGGCCGAGTGCACCGCCCTGAAAAACGTAAAGCTGCGTATGCAGATGCAGGGTGGCGACTTGCAGGTGAGCCATGGCACGCTGGGCGGCTTTGGGGTCAGCCTGCGGCTGCCGTTGCATCCCGCTCACTCGCTGAACACCGAACAGCAAAACGGGCAACCCCAAAAGGAGGAAACCAGCCATGCAGACACTGTTGCTTGTGGATGATGAACCAAATATTGTAGAGGGCCTTGCCAGCCAGTTTGAGGGCCGGTACGGCGGTGATGTGATCGTGCTGAAAAGCTTTTCCGGCCTGCACGCGTTATCCATTCTGCAAAACAACAAGGTGGATGTGGTGTTGTCTGACATCCGCATGCCGGATATGGACGGCCTGACTTTGCAGCGGGAAACGGAAGCGCTGTGGCCGCACATCCATTTCGTGTTTTTGAGTGGCTTTGATGATTTCCAGTTTATCCATCAGGCGTCCAAATCGCCGCTGTACCATGGGTATCTGCTCAAAATGGAAGGCGACGAGGTGGTACTGAACAAAATCGATCAGGAGATCGCCCAGTGCGCAGCCGAAGCACGCGCCGAGCTGGAGCAGGGCGAAATGCAGCGCCGTTATGCCCGCATGCAGGGCTTTTTGCAGCGCGCTGCGCTGGAAGGTTTTGTGCGTGGCGGCGGCAGCTGGCAGCAGATCCAGCATAGCCTGCCCAATCTGGAGATGACGCTGGACCCCACCCGCCCCGTGGCCATGGTTCTGGGCAAAGATACCGCAGCCGAGGCAACGGAGCATCTGCAAAGCCTGATGCTGGCGGATAACATCCTGGCCGCGCAGTTCCCGCAGCTGGTGTTTGAATCCCTGATGCCGGAAAGCGGAACCTTTGTGTGGTTGCTGCAGGGTGCTGCGCCGGAAAACCCGCCTGCAACCAATTATCTGTATGCTGTGTTTGAAGCGTTGCAGCAGCAGTTGAGCGATACCGCCAACTGCCCGGTCAGCGTGGTGGTTGGCAACGCCGGACCGTTTGAGAATCTGGCCGAGCAGTACAGCCTGCTGAACCGCATCTACCGCATGGTGGACCAGAGCGCCGGCCGCCTGCTGATCGTGGATGAAAATACTTACGCGGATCTGCTGCTGGGCACCGGCAGCGCTTCCATCCAGAACCAATTCCAGTTTTCGGCACTGTTGCAGCAGTTGGACCAGTTGATGCGCACAGGCACTGCGGATACTGTATGCACCATGATGCAGACAATATTTTTCGATGCTGCCGAACCGCCCCAACTGGACAGCGAACAGCAGCTGCTGCTCTTCACCCTGCTGCTGAACGTGCGGCGGGAAATTTTTGCCGAACAGCTGGGAGAAGAGCCCGCCCGCGATACGGCCTGCTTTGACCTGTTTAACGCCTACCTGCGCAGCGGTGCCGCCACCCAGCTGGAAATGCTGCACCGCTTTACCGACCTGTGCGCCGAAACCTGCCGCCAGCGCGAGGAAAACGAAACCCACAGCACCCAGGCCATCATCAAGCGGATCAACCGTTACAAAGGACATAGGGTTATCGGCGATGTCCATCTGGGCGACTGGGGACTGCAGATGGGTCTGATCATTACCGAGTTAAAAGCGCGCAAGCCCGAGCTGCCTTATTTTGATGAAAGCTTTACCGGGGAATATCCGCAGGAGGCTCCCTTTACCGTATCCGAGCTGGAAGAAATCTATCCCACAGCCAGTGGCAAGTCCAAAGAAGATCCTGCGTATAAGGAGGCAGCGCTGGAAGCAACGCTGCGCCTGCAGAGCGGTGACCGTGGCTACCACGCCCTGTGGAAGCATATTATTGCGGTATCTGTAGCCGATCTGAAGAAAAACTATAGCAACCTGGATGTGGAATTTGATCTCTGGAAGGGCGAATCCGATGCAGACCCGCTTATTCCGGGACTGGTAAAGCGTTTAAAAGAGTCCGGCCTTGCGTATGAAAGCCAGGGTGCGCTGGTTGTAGATGTTAAAGAGGATAACGATACGAAGGAAATGCCGCCCTGCATCATCTTAAAATCCGATGGCGCGGCGCTGTATGCAACGACTGACCTTGCAACAATCGTGGACCGTATGGAGAATCTGCATGCGGATTCCCTGATCTATCTTGCATCACCGGAAGTGGCAGCGGCAAGTGCAATCGCAGGATGCATTGCAAATCCGGAGAAAGTGGGTGAAAAGTAATGGAAAAAGCTTTAGGACATGTATTTAAATATGGAGATAATGTGGATACGGACGTAATCATTCCGGCAAGATATCTGAACTCTTTTGATGCACAGGAGCTTGCAAGTCATGCGATGGTGGATATTGATCCGGATTTCGTAAAAAATGTGAAAAAAGGAGATCTGATCGTTGCCAATAAGAACTTTGGATGTGGTTCATCCAGAGAGCATGCTCCACTTTGCCTGAAGACGGCAGGAGTAAGCTGTATCATTGCAGAGACATTTGCAAGGATCTTCTACAGAAACGCGATCAATATCGGACTTCCGATCATTGAATGCCCGGAGGCTGCAAAAGAGATCAAAGCCGGAGATGAAGTCGAGGTAGATTTCGACAGTGGTAAGATCTATGACCGCACGAAAGGCACAGAATATCAGGGACAGGCGTTCCCGGAGTTTATGCAGAAGCTGATCGCAGCAGGTGGACTGGTAAATTATACCAATCATAAGAAAAATAAATAAAAGCAGAAGATGCAGACAGAGGATGCGGGAGTAAAATCGTCGCATCCTCATTTTAAGTTTAAGAAAGGAAACGATATGAATGATACAATGACAAAAGGAAATGCGGCGGCACTTTTGCCAATCGGAGTTTTTCTGCTGATCTTTCTCGGAGCAGGGATTGCTTTTGGAGACTTTTATGCCATGCCGGCTGTGGTTGCATTTCTGATTGCTTTATTTGTGGCTTTTATGCAGAACAGACAACAGAAGTTTGCAGATAAGATCAAAGTGATCGCAAAAGGAGTCGGTGAGGAAAATATTATCACGATGAGTCTGATCTTTCTCTGTGCGGGTGGATTTTCCGGTGCGGTAACAGCAGCAGGAGGAGTGGAAAGCACAGTGAACCTGGGACTTTCTCTGATACCGACCCACTTTGCGGTGGCAGGACTTTTCGTGATCGGCTGTTTTATTTCAGTTTCTATGGGAACATCCATGGGAACGATCGCCGCACTTGCACCGATCGCAGTGGGAATCAGCGAAAAGACAGGATTTGAACTGTCTGTCTGTATTGCTTCTGTTGTATGCGGAGCAATGTTCGGGGATAATCTATCCATGATCTCCGATACAACGATCGCAGCAGTCAAGACACAGGGATGCGATATGAAGGACAAATTTAAAGCCAATTTTCTGCTGGTACTTCCGGCAGCAGTCCTCAGTATCCTGATCTTCTGGATCATGACAAGAAATGTCAGTTATTCTCTGGAGGGAGACCTGAAGTATAACCTGTGGGAAGTTTTTCCTTATCTGATCGTACTGGTGGGAGCTTTGGCGGGAATCAATGTCTTTCTTGTGCTGATCAGCGGAATTGTTATTTCTCTGATCGTCGGGGTGGCAGCAGGAAATATTGCAGTGACAGAGATGTTTAAAGTGGTCGGGGACGGAGTGACTTCGATGTACGATATCACTGTGATCTCAATCCTGGTTGCCTGTATCGTGTCACTGGTGAAAGAAGCTGGTGGTATTCAGTTTATTCTGGATCTGATCAAAAGCAGGATCAGAGGGAAAAAAGGAGCGGAACTTGGAATTGCACTGCTGGCATTATTTGTGGATATATGTACGGCAAATAATACGGTTGCAATCGTGATGACAGGACCGATCGCCAGAGAGATCAGTGAAGAATATGGAGTAGATCCGAAACGTTCGGCATCCCTTCTGGATATGTTCACTTCAGTTGGACAGGGAATGATCCCTTATGGGGCACAGCTTTTATCAGCAGCGACGCTGACAGGCCTGACACCGGTTGATATCTTGCCGAACCTTTATTATCCGGTTCTGATGGGAATCTGCGGAGTTGGTGCAATTTTCTTGAGGAAACGGTAAAGTTGTGATATACTTGCAGAAAAAGAAGCAGAAAAAAGTTTTAAAATATGAAAAAGAGGGCAAAGCGATGAATCTTTTATACAAAAGTACAAGAAATGCAGACAAGACAGTAACAGCTTCAGAGGCAATCTTAAAAGGACTTGCAGATGATGGTGGTCTGTTCGTACCGGTAGCTGTTCCGAAGCTGGATGTTACGATGGACGAATTGAAGAGTATGTCTTATCAGGAGACTGCTTACGAGGTTATGAAAAAGTTCCTTACCGATTTTACGGAAGAAGAACTGAAGCACTGCATTAACAGTGCCTATGATTCCAAGTTTGATACAGAAGTGATCGCTCCGCTTGTAAAGGTGGGAGATACTTATCATCTGGAACTGTTCCACGGAGCAACGATCGCATTTAAGGATATGGCACTTTCAATTCTGCCGCATCTGATGATCACTTCCGCAAGAAAGAACCAGGTGAAGAATGATATCGTGATCCTGACTGCCACTTCCGGAGATACAGGAAAGGCGGCACTTGCAGGATTTGCAGATGTTCCGGGAACAAAGATCATCGTTTTCTATCCAAAAGGAGGCGTCAGCCGTGTGCAGGAGCTGCAGATGGTAACGCAGAAGGGAGAGAATACTTCTGTTGTTGCAATCCACGGCAATTTTGATCATGCACAGAGCGGAGTGAAGGCTCTTTTTGAAGATAAAGAACTGGAAAAAGAACTTGCAGCAAAAGGTTATCAGTTCTCTTCAGCCAATTCAATTAATATCGGACGTCTTGTTCCTCAGGTGGTTTATTATGTGTATGCCTATGCAAAGCTGCTTGAGAATGAAGAGATCCAGGCAGGCGAGGAGATCAATGTTACTGTTCCGACCGGAAACTTTGGAAATATTCTTGCAGCATATTATGCAAAGCAGATGGGTGTTCCGATTGCAAAGCTGATCTGTGCCTCCAATGAGAACAAAGTTTTATTTGACTTCTTCCAGACCGGTGTGTATAACAGGAACCGGGAGTTTGTACTGACCTCTTCTCCGTCCATGGATATCCTGATCTCCAGTAATCTGGAACGCCTGATCTATACGATCGCGGGACAGGACGCAGAGAAGGATACAGAGCTGATGAATGAACTTAAGGAAAAAGGTGTCTATGAGATCACCCCTGAGATGAAAGAAAAGCTAGCTGATTTCAGAGGCGGATATGCAACAGAGGAAGAGACTGCAGAGATGATCCATGATACTTATAAGAAGACCGGGTATGTGATGGATACGCATACAGCAGTTGCAGCATATGTATGCAAGAAGTATCGGGAAGAGAGCAAGGATACGAAGAAGTGTCTGGTTGCTTCTACGGCAAGCCCGTATAAGTTTGCACGCAGCGTGATGACTGCGATCGATCCGGCTTATGATGCGATGGATGAGTTCCGATTGATTGATGAGCTGAACAAGGTTTCAGGATTCCCGGTTCCAAATGCGATCGAAGAGATCAGAAATGCAGAGATCCGTCATACGACAGAGTGTGATGCAGATAAAATGAAAGAGACTGTTAAAGAGATTCTCGGAATCTAAAATAAAAGAGATCAGGGGCAGATGTCAGGAGCAAGACCGGATATCTGCCTTTTTTGTTCTGAATTAGACAAAAGAGAGGGGGGAACAGGTGGATATTCACAAGAAATAAAGAGAAATTTTTGGTACAATATGCGATAGGGGGCAGTGCGTCTGATGGTACTGTCTGCCGACGTGGAGAACGGAAAATCGAAAAAGGAGGAACAGGCATGAAAAAGAAGAAGCGGTGTACGCGTGTGGGAGCAGGTGCACTTGCTGCAGTTCTTGCAGTAACTGCAGCGGGAGTTTCAGTTCCGGCACTGGCACAGCAGGCGGTGAGAACAGAATCCCAGTCTCAGATGAGTTCGGATCCTGAACTGGTGTATGTGAACAACTACAGTTCTACTGCACAGCGTTCCCAGAATTTTAACAGTAATTGGAAATTCTACTTTGGGGATGCAGGAAATGCACAGGGAGCAACCTTTGATGATTCCAAATGGGAACAGGTTTCCTTACCGCATGATTACAGCATCAGCCAGGAATACTCTAAATCTATGGAAGCGGAAAGTGCTTATCTTGGAGGAGGAACAGGCTGGTACAGAAAGAACTTTACATTAGGTTCTGATACGCAGGGAAAGAGAGTCCGTATTGATTTTGACGGCGTATATATGAATGCGACAGTATGGGTGAATGGTCACGAAGTTGGAACTCATCCGTATGGTTACACTTCATTTTCCTTTGATATTACAGATTATGTAAAGTATGACGGGGAAAATACGATTGCAGTCAAGGTGGTAAATAATACACCATCCAGCCGCTGGTACTCAGGAAGCGGTATCTACAGAGATGTAGATCTGACGATCACCGATGATGTACATGTAGATCTGAACGGTACAAAGGTTACAACTCCGAATCTTGAAACCGAAAAAGGCGGTACAGTGAATACCAATGTAACTGCAACGGTTGCAAATGATTCAGATACTGCAAAGAGTGTAACTGTCAGACATACAGTATTTCCAAAAGATGGAAGTGCAGATCAGAATATCGGTACAGTAACAACCGATGCACAGAGTATTGCAGCAGGTGAGACAGCAGAGATCAGGGCTACCGTACCGGTTTCCAATCCGGAACTCTGGAGTGTAGATGATCCGAACCTGTATACAGTCCGTACAGAAGTACTGGTAGATGGACAGGTAACGGATACTTATGATACAGAATACGGATTCCGTTATTTCAATTTTGACAGTAATACAGGCTTCTCGCTGAACGGAGAGAATATGAAGCTGAAGGGTGTATGTATGCATCACGATCAGGGGTCTCTCGGAGCAGCAGCTTACGACAGTGCGATCGACCGTCAGGTGAAGATCCTGAAAGAGATGGGATGTAATTCCATCCGTGTAACACATAACCCGGCAGCACAGGATCTGATCGATGCCTGCAATGAACAGGGAATTCTGGTCGTTGAGGAAGCATTTGATACATGGATAAAACCAAAGAATGGTAACAGCAATGATTATTCTGTATGGTTCAACCAGACCGTAGCTTCAGACAATGAAATCCTTGGAGCAACGGATGGAGAGACCTGGGCACAGTTCGATCTGGAATCCATGATCAGCCGTGACTACAACGCACCGTCAGTGATCATGTGGTCTCTTGGAAATGAGGTTATGGAAGGAATCAGTGGCGGAACAGATGCTGAATATGAAGCAACCGCTACAAAGCTCATTAACTGGGCCTATGATGCAGATAATACAAGACCGATGACCATCGGTGATAATAAGCTGAAAGCAGACTGGCAGATTTCCAAGACTTTTGCAAACCTTCTTGCAGCAAAGGGAGGAACTGTTGGATTTAACTATGCAGACGGAAGAGTACTTGACAAGTATCACTCCAGCAATTCCAACTGGTTTATCTATGGTTCAGAAACTGCATCAGCGATTAACAGCCGTGGAATCTATTACCGTACAACAGGCGGTGGTCAGACGAGCGACAAGCAGCTGACATCCTATGATAATTCTAATGTAGGCTGGGGAGCTACAGCAAGTAATGCATGGTACACTGTTCTGACAAGAGATTTTGCAGCCGGTGAATATGTGTGGACCGGATTTGATTATCTTGGAGAGCCAACTCCATGGAACGGAACCGGAAGTGGAGCTGTTGGATCATGGCCTTCACCGAAGAACTCTTACTTTGGAATCATTGATACAGCGGGATTTGCAAAGGACAGCTACTACTTCTACCAGAGCCAGTGGAATGATGATGTGACAACATTACATGTTCTTCCGGCATGGAACAACAACGTTGTAAGCAAAGACAGCAGCGGAAATGTACCGGTTGTTGTATATTCCGATGCAGCATCTGTTGAGTTGTTCTTCCAGGCAAAAGGAAGTGATACAAAGACTTCTCTTGGAAAGAAGACATTTACGCAGAAGACAACAGACGCAGGATATACCTATCAGATCTATGAAGGCTCTGATAAAAACTCAACAACAGACAAGAACCTGTATCTGACATGGAATGTACCGTATGCAGACGGAACTGTTTCTGCAGTTGCATATGACAGCAACGGTCAGAAGATCACGGATACAGTCGGACAGTCAAGTGTAACGACAACAGGAAAAGCTTCCAAGCTGAAAGCTTCAGCAGATAATAAGAAGATTGCAGCAGACGGAGAATCACTTTCCTATATTACAGTAGATGTAACAGATGCAAATGGAAATATCGTTCCG
>ERZ773243.3678-NODE-3678-length-10513-cov-2.908587_pt1 | contig 10513 bp, 6 predicted proteins | sample MGYA00580520_ERZ773243 | MGnify/ENA primary metagenome ERZ773243 (study PRJEB29015, sample SAMEA2737747) | human gut metagenome | biome: human gut; feature: human-associated habitat; material: faeces | place: China | collected 2012 ... | reverse complement strand
CTCGATAATATACGCACACTCCCGTCCCCCGATTAGCGGCGTAACCATGTCACCCTCGATGTCGACCACGGAAAAGCCCTGTTCCTCCACGGCTGCAATCCCCTCAGGTTTCATGTAAGGTTTAATTTTCCTATAATTCTCCCCGATCTGTTCCGCCTCCCCTTCTTCCAAAGGAGCCCCCGAATCCCCCTCCACGCAGCAAATTCCCTTGCAAACTGCTAAATCACAACAAAACTTCTTCTCGAAAATATCCAGACTTATAATCGTATCTCCTATCTGTATCATGTTTTAATTGAAAATTGATGAAAATGATTCCGCAAAGTTACAATAAAAAAGATAGAATCGTTGATCTCTCGCCACCATTACAAGCGATAGGGAACGACGCAAGTGATCGGTTTTCGGAGTAATAACCTGGGGATAATAGGGTATCTCAGTATACTCGCACCGGAATCTCGTTAATTAGTCAACGGAAAGTCAACCGGAAATCAACGAAGAGGATTAATTATCCTTCATCTTGGTTTGATCCATGCATGAGAATTTAACGAGAGTACCCTTCAATCTACTCGAAATACACTCGTAATCTCTTACCGGGATATATCCTGGAGAATCAAAAGATGTGGTGACGTTGGGCTAGATCGTCAATATCCCCCATGACTTCCTCAATTAACTGCCTCATCTCTTCCGACTTTTTATGAATCAAATTATCCATCGTGTTAATTAACCGTATTTTATCAATCACTTTTCCCAAACTCACTCGCAATTCCCTCGTTTGCCCGACTTGCCCGGCTTGTTCCAGTTTCCGGTAACATTCTTCTAATTGACGCTGATAGATTTTCATTTCCTCTACACCATTATTTATAACACCTATGCAAATAAAGCCCAGAATTTACAGGTAAACTACAATCAAGCCTTGTAAATAACTCCCGAAATGGTGTAATTTACAACCCATAATAAACAATTATTTCGTATATTTGCCCGTACAACTGAATATAAACAACTATGAGTACAGAGACTATACCTATGAGCAAAACACACCACGGACACAGTATAAAACGCGTACGCGATATGCTAGGGATTAAACAAGAAACCCTCGCGGCCGAATTAAACATGACGCAACAAGCATTTTCAAAATTAGAGCAAAAAGAACAAATTGAAGACGAAATGCTTGATAAGATTGCGAAAATATTGCACGTTTCCACGGAGGCCCTGAAAACGATGAGTGAAGAGGCTACCATCAACTATTTTAACACGTTTACTAATAGCGAAAACGAACACTTCTTTTCCCAAAATTGTCAATACACGTTTAATCCAATAGACAAAATTGTAGAACTCTACGAACGGCTAGTCAAAGCCGAACAGGAAAAAGTCGCTCTACTCGAAGAACAGTTGAAGAACAAGTAACAACAAGATATTTACAAAAAAGTCTTGCAAGCATAGGTAAATTCATGTTCCGCTTGCAAGACTTTTCTTTTTCTCACAGTCAACTGCAAAAATCTCAAATACACGAGAAACTACAATATCATTATCGGGATGTTGACCTTATCAAACAAAGAACACTGGCCATTTACTTGACCAGCGTTCCATTTTTATATCAAACTAATAACGATTTTCCCGTCATTTCCTTGGGCTGTGGAAGTCCCATAATCGCGAGAACCGTGGGGGCGACATCGGCCAGAACCCCGTCCCGCAAGTGATCACACTTGGAATCGGTAACCCAAATACAAGGCACCGGGTTCAGCGAGTGAGCCGTGTTCGGCGTTCCATCCTCGTTCACCGCGTTATCGGCATTCCCGTGGTCGGCAATAATCAACACGTCGTAACCGTTAGCACGTGCGGCAGCCACGGTCTTACCCACGCACTCATCCACGGTAGCCACGGCTTTCTGGATGGCCTCGTACACCCCGGTATGTCCCACCATATCCCCGTTCGCGTAATTCAAGCAAATGAAATCAACACTCTTTTCATTCAACTGTTCCACGATCTTCTCGGTCACGATAGGGGCAGACATTTCAGGTTGCAAATCGTAGGTAGCCACTTTCGGAGAAGGTACCAAAATACGGCTCTCTCCCTCGAAAGGCTCTTCTCGTCCCCCGTTCAGGAAGAATGTCACGTGAGCATATTTCTCTGTCTCGGCAATACGCAACTGCTTCAACCCCTGCTTGGAAATATATTCCCCGATCGTATTCTCCACGTTCTCTTTATCAAACAGGATATGTAAACCCTTGAATTTCGCATCGTAAGGAGTCATCGTACAATAATACAACGGCATGGTCTTCATCCCGAAATCCGGCTTGTCTTCCTGTGTCAGCACGATGGTCAACTCCTTGTCCGGACGGAAATTGAAGAAGATCACCATATCTCCCGGTTGTATCGTTCCCACGGGCTTTCCGGCCTCGTCCACGCAAACAATCGGTTTGATAAACTCATCGGTCACACCCGCGTCATAAGAAGCCTGCACTCCTGCCTCGGCGTCCGTTACCGGGGTACCCACACCATCCACCAACAAGTCATAAGCCTCCTTGATACGCTCCCAGCGGGAATCACGATCCATGGCATAATAGCGTCCGATCACGGAAGCGATCTTACCCGAGGATTGTTTCATGTGATTCTGCAACTCACCGATAAAACCCTTTCCACTCTTCGGATCCGTGTCCCGGCCGTCCATAAAACAATGAACAAAGGTTTTCTCGATCCCGAACTCCTTCGACAAATCACACAAGGCAAACACGTGATCGAGCGAACTATGTACCCCACCGTTAGAAACCAGTCCCATGAAATGCACCTGTTTCCCGTTCTCTTTAGCATAATTAAACGCCTTCACGATCTCCGGGTTTTGGGCAATGGAATGATCCCGACAAGCCCGGTTGATCTTCACTAAATCCTGGTAAACCACCCGTCCGGCCCCAATATTCAAATGCCCGACTTCGGAATTCCCCATCTGACCGTCGGGCAACCCGACATTCTCCCCGCTCGTGTACAACAAAGCACGGGGATTATTACTTGCCAATTCCGTGATGTTAGGAGTCGGAGTACTCCCGATCACGTCTGAATGATCGTGTTTCCCAACACCCCAACCATCCAGTATCATCAACAAAACTCTCTTCATATCTATTTCATTTTTTGTTATTTACTTTTCTAAATTCACAGCAAAGTTAATCTTTAATATCCAGTTTAACGCCTTACAATCAAGGAAAATCAACGAAAACGTTTTAAAGCACCCCAGCCGTTTACTCCAGTGAAAAGAATAAAATAACGCCAGTTCGATATAAGGATTAAATTATTTTTTTGAGTATTACAGGCATAGTGATAAAAGTATTCGGCGTGCATTGTACCATTTCATACTATATAGAGCCTCTGTTAAAACAACAAAAGTATAACAAATCAGGATCACTAGCAGATCACTACCGTGTACAAAATTTTTAACAAGCTATTAGAATGCTATTAGAACGCTATTCTGTATAGCGTTTTAATAGCGTTCTAATAGCGCTTTAATAGCGCTTTACATGGTAGTGATCCGCTATTGATATTGAAGTATACCACATCCCGTTATAAAAAACGTTATGAATAACTATTTAACTGTCAAGCTATTCGCAATGCCAACAATAATCGCTCGAAAAAAAATCAAAATACGTTCCCCCAAAAAGCATTTAAATCGTCTATACATCTCCTCGGAAAGAAAAATAGAAATTTTGAAACTTTATATATAAAAATACGAAAATAAAACAGTACATTAGTAACTTCATTTAAGAAGGGCAAGCGTTCTTTTAGCGCCCACACCCGATATTTTACGATTTAGATTATGCCAAAGAAAGAGAAAAAAAGCAAGAGAGACATCGGTAAAAAAGAATTACACCGATTATTATACGATATATTTTCCGGTAACCCCGATCAAAACTTCAATTACAAGCAACTAGCTCAAAGATTAGGCATCAAGAACATGAATGCCAAACAATTGATCATGACGGTTCTCAACGAGATGAAAAATGACAACATGCTCACGGAGGAATCAACCGGGGTATTCAAATTCAAGGTAAACACCATTTACGTTACCGGAATCATCGACCTAACAGCAAAAGGTACTGCCTACTTGATCTCGGACGACTGCAAAGAAGATGTTTTCATTCCGCAAGTCGGTCTGAATCATGCCTTAAACGGCGATAAGGTAAAAGTGTTACTCTATGCCCGAAGTTCCAAAAGACGCCCCGAAGGGGAAGTGGTGGAAATCCTCGAACGCAAGAAAGAAACATTCGTGGGCATCATACAATGCTCCAAACAATACGCCTTTCTCGTTCCCACGGGCAAACAATTACCTTACGATATATTTATCCCCTTGGCAGACTTGAACGGTGCCAAGGACGGGGAAAAAGCCATCGTCAAGATTACCGAGTGGCCGGAGAACCAGAAGAACCCGGTGGGGAAAGTGCTGGAAGTTCTCGGAACGCCGGGAGACAACGACACGGAAATGAACGCAATCATGGCGGAATACGAACTGCCCGTACAATTCCCGACAAACGTGGAAAAAGCCGCTAAAAAGATAAAAGATGCCATCCCGGCAGAGGAAATCAAGAACCGCAGAGATTTCCGGGAAATCACGACATTCACGATCGACCCGAAGGATGCCAAGGACTTCGACGATGCCCTCTCGCTCCAAAAGTTGAAAAACGGGCATTACGAGGTCGGCGTACATATCGCGGATGTCAGTTTCTACGTGACCCCGGATTCCGTGCTGGACAAGGAAGCCTACACCCGCGCCACATCCGTGTATCTCGTGGACCGCACGATCCCGATGTTACCGGAACAACTGTCCAACGGGTTATGTTCGCTACGTCCCGACGAGGAAAAACTTTGTTTCTCGGCAGTTTTCGAGTTGAATGACAAGGCGGAGGTTATCAATCAATGGTTCGGACGGACGATTATCAAGTCAAACCGCCGATTCACTTACGAGGAAGCACAAGCCATGATCGAGGGCGGCGAGGGCGACTATAAAGAAGAGATATTAACCCTTAACGATCTGGCCCAGAAACTACGGGCCGCCCGTTTCCAGAATGGCGCCATCGCTTTCGACCGGATCGAGGTTCGCTTTGATATTGATGAGAAGGGGAAACCCACGGGCGTGTACTTCAAACGCTCGAAGGAGGCCAACAAGTTGATCGAGGAATTCATGCTTCTAGCCAACAAAAAAGTAGCGGAAAAAATCGGGAAAGTCAAGGAAAACCAAAAAGCCAAAACGTTCGTGTATCGTATTCACGAGCAACCGAACACCGAAAAACTGGAAGATTTCAGCCGTTTTATCGCCAAATTCGGCTACCGTCTACGCACAAGTACTCCCCGACAAATATCCTCTTCCATGAACAAATTGATGGAAGACGTGCAGGATCGCCCGGAACAGAACATGATCGAAACTCTGGCCATCCGTACCATGGCAAAGGCCGTTTACTCAACGGTGAACGTGGGACACTACGGGTTGGCTTTCGACTACTATTCGCACTTCACGTCACCAATCCGCCGGTATCCGGACGTGATGACCCACCGCCTGTTGCAACGTTATCTTGACGGCGGACGTTCTGCCAATGCCGAGAAGTACGAAGAGATGTGTAAGCATTGCTCCGACATGGAACAGATCGCCGCTAACGCGGAAAGAGCCTCCATCAAGTATAAGCAAGTCGAGTTCATGAGCGACAAGCTAGGCGAGAACTTCATGGGAACGATCTCCGGCGTGACGCAATGGGGTTTCTACGTGGAACTGAATGACACCAAATGCGAAGGACTTGTTTCTATTAATGAACTGGAGGGGGATTATTACGAATTCGACGAAGAAAACTACTGCATCGTGGGCCGTCATCACCGGAAAGTCTACCAACTGGGTGATCAGGTACTCGTGAAAGTGGCAAAGGCCAATCTGGTTGCCCGCCAACTGGATTTCGCTCTCGTGGGAAGTGAAAGCACCACAACCGCCGCCCCGGCAAAGGTGGTTTCTTCTAAAACCAGAGGCAACCGCCAACGCCCGGAACGCAAACTCCGGCGAGGAAGGCGGGGAGACGCTCCAACGAAAAGGAAAGAGAAGAAGAGTAAAAAGTAATTACAGTAGGAATATTTCTGAAATAAAAAATCAGCCAACTAATTCATTGAAAATTAGTTGGCTTTTTTTGTAGGGATATAACCTGCTCTCTGGTACGAGAAGAGAGAGACCTGATTATTTTATCTTTACCCATTTAACGGCATCGGCTACCACCAGTTGATGATATGTACTCCGAAATTTTTCATCTGTAATAGGAGCTACACCCCGGTCATCCAACACGACACGTGATTCGCCTGCAGATAAAGTAAATGTACCTAAAGACACCCAAGCTTCTTCTGCCGATAAGGAATACTCGTACACCGGCATTCCATCATTTTCTGGGACCTCCAAGACAATTTCCCTCTCTCCCTCAAGTGTATAAACAGTATAGTAATTTTTCATCCCGGGATAATCTGTTGTTCCCAAATCTTCCCCATACGTAACAATATGAGGCCGATGGATAAATATTTCATACTTCCCCGGTTCCGGAAGGTTTGCCACCCATTCCGCCTTGCACTTCCCCGTTCCGTTTTTTTTTATGAAACCGCTACGAATATGCCCGCCACAAAATTCCTGAGATAAAGTAAGATTCCACGCGTTAGCCTTAATCTTGTGCAAAGTAACGTATTTTTCACCATTCTCTTTTTTGATTAAATCGGCCAATCGTTTCCGATTGTTTGAGGAGTCAATCACGTGAAAGTTTTCATCCTCGTTGTCAACTACAATTTCTCCCGGGGGATAGAATTGATTTCTTTCGAGCAAGGTAACACTTTCGGCCGGCACGGCACCAGAGCATGGAAAGTTTCTGTTATCGAATGAAATATCCCGTGGGAAGCATCCGGAGAAATTCGTGGTCAATTGCAGGCGCTTGCCTATGTCTTCATGCATGACAATTCGTTTACACTCCCCGGGTTTGATCAGGTAACTTCGACAATAATTTATCATTTGGCCACCGATTTGATACTCACCGGTCGTAATGGAAACAACGCCTTCCGTATCGCTAAAGTTTCCTACTTTAAAATCAATGATTTGCATCTCGTCTGTTGTTTTTCGAGATATATCTTTTATCGTTAACAAGGGTATCCGTTTACTCGTGTACCACTCGTCCAGGTAGGCTTTAATGTCCTGCCCGAAACGCTGTTCAAATCCCTCGATAAAGGAATCGAAATGGACATCCCGGAAACGCGTACCCGCGTTAAATTCCTGCATAAAGCGGGTTAAAGAATCCCACGTGGTAATCGTTGTGAGATAGCCCAATAAAGATGAAACTTTTAAGGTAACGAGCGTGCCTTGTTCCCCGCTATACTCTCCCGAGATCACTCCTTCCAATCCTTTTTCCGCGATATGATCTAACATTTGCGGGGTTATTTTATCCCGAATACTTCGAGAGTTTATCATTTCTTTGAATATCAACTCTATGCCTTGATAGGTGTCGGACGTGATGCTACTACTGTAATTCGAGAAAAGATGATTTACACCCATCATGCTCAAATCGAAGGGAATTTTGTTATCCAACAGAAAATCTTGCACGCTCACTCCCCTGTCAGGTTCACCGGTATAAAAACCGGGATGAGGTGTCTCCACTTTACACAGCCGTTCACTAAAGAACACGATCTCCGGTTGAACATTATTACTGAACGATCTTGTGACGAGCAAGGATAAGGACGAGGGGGCTTCTATCAACTTTAGGTATTTGAAAGGATAGGGGTTAGGTTTGCCACCTTCGACGACATCTTTACTCCGTTTCACGATTTCCAGCAACTTCTTTTCCCGATCCGGATTATCTTTTCTCAGGTCATCCCATTCATCGAAATACTTCAGGTAGAAATCATTCCCCGGGTAGGTATAAAACTCGATGGTAACAGAATCGACGGTAACCGCTCTTTTCTCGTACATTCCCATGCAAAGGCTTAAGCCCGTCAAGTTTTGCAAATTATTGAATGTAATGTTATCTCCTTCCCTCGTGGGGGTTCCTTGAGATAAAACAGTCATTTCCCCCGGATTCTTAACATGGAGAGTATAATCCGTGAAATTAATCTCTTTGGATGCCTGTAATTCCACCGGGGGAACAGTCATCGGATACCACATCACTTCCGGTACAAGCAGCGTGAACCCACTCGACACGAAAGCCCTGCGTCTACCATAATTTTCTTTTTGTGAATACCGAGCAGCAGGAGAAAAGAATTCATCGTCGGGGATGTTTACTTGATAAATATCCTCGTCAATACGTCCCTCATATTCGACCTCCAATTCAATCTCTTCGCCGGGCGCCAAAGGATGATCAATGACGATCACCTGGTAATCCCTGCTAAAAGAAAGACTTTGCCCATTGGACTCAATTTTACCGATTTCCAGTCCCGGGTTTAAAAAGAGTAAAAGCTTGTCCATTTTTACCTTTTTCCGGTTTTGTATGCTCATACGACTTGTTGCCGAGAATTTTTCTCCCCCGGGATGATACGTAACGTCGTGGGTAAGCACGCGTGACGTGGGATATTCATTGTATTTAAGAAACGTTTCACGGTACGCTATTCTATTTTCCAAGCGAGCTTGAAATTTCCCGACATAAATACCCCCCAACACCAAGGCTAGCACCAAAAACAGGGAAGCAGGAACAATCAAATAACATTTCCGATCGGAGGTATTGGGTTTTCTCTTCGCGAACAAAACAGCGAAACAAAGAAAACCGATTCCCAAGAATAAGAAAACGAACCGCTGGAGCAAGTAATCCTCAAGATACACGAATCCGATCAAGGTGGAAAAAGAACTTGGAAGTAAGCTACCCCGAAAATTCAATATTCCATAAAGGGGCGTTACACCATAATTACAAGCGAAATAAAGAAAAGCAGTCAAGATTACCCAACAGACAAAAGGCTGTTTGAACAATTTGTTCACAAGCAAAGATAGCCCAATAATAAAAACAAGCGTGGGCAACACAAGCGTGAGTAGATAAAAAAGATTCACCCAAAGGTTTACCGGTGAATCGGGAATGATTATACCGATAACCACACAGACAAGGATGAAAATAATGTCTACGGCCAAAAACGGAACAAGAATACCCAGAAATTCCCCGAGCAAGGATTGCCTGTTGCCGATAGGTCGCGCAGAAAGAACTTCCCGGGTTTCAGCTTTTCTTCGCTTTCTTTCAATATCACAAATAATGAAAATAACGATTAACGATTGAAATAAATTCAAAAAGTAAACTCCACGTATAGGAATGGAAGAAGCAAATGCAACATTCTCCCAAAAAATCCAATCTCGTGTCCAAGGGATGAGAACACTCAATATGCCTAATACCCCGAAAATGAAGAAATAGAATAACCCATTTCTCCTTACCAGCTTGCTCTCGTAAGAGATAGCTGCCTTTAACGCCGTTGTTTCCATGATAAAGTTTATTTTAGTACAAAACAAAGGTAGGAATAAAATTAGCAATATCGGCAGCAATAATAAAAATACAGAGAACTACCCCTCCAGCTCTCCCTTACACAGGGGGAGAGATTAGCAATCAGTCAAGATTTCACGCAGTTGTTCCAAGGTTGGTTTTTTCGCTACAATGTTTCCTTGAGGATCGATTAAATAAACGGTCGGAAGGGAGTCAAATTTATAAGACTTACGCAATTCACTAGCCTTGAAACCCTTTGGATCAATCAATTGGGTCCAAGTTATTTTATCCGCTTCAACAGCCTTGATCCATAGAGCCCGATCGTCATCCAAAGAAACAGAAATTATTTCCAGGCCTGCCGCTTTTAATTCCGGATAGTACTTAAATAATTCCCGGTTATTTTGCCGGCAACTCACACACCAAGAAGCCCAAAAATCCACTAAAACATATTTACCGCGGAAAGAGGATAAGCGAACGAGTTTTCCCTTCATATCGGGCAATTCAAAATCCGGAGCCATGCCTGTCAGCTGTTTTGCCTTCAATTTAGCATAAGCTGTCGTTAAACGATTCTTCATCGGGGTTTCTGCCATTTGCCCGTTCAATATCTCCATCACTTTGGTAAAACCGGCATAATCAACTTCCCAATGATAAAGTTTCTCATCCGCGAGAAAGTCGCCGATCTGAGTCCCTGCAAATTGACGAATCCCGGAAAGTAGATACTCTTGATTTTCGTCAAATATTTTGCCCATTCGATCTGAAAACCGGACTTTTTCTTCCATATCGGTAATTGTTTCATACCCCCTACATTCCATATTATATGCCGTTTCCCGTTGATCTTGTTCCTTACGAAATTTTGTAAATCGATTTTGCAAAGATTCTTCCAGGGAAGAAACCAAATAATAATTTTCTCCGCTCTTTTCCAACGTGTAATTCTGACTTTCAGCATACCATGGAATAGAGATATAATCTTTATACAAGTCGAGTACCAACATCGTGCCCTCGGGCAAACTTCCCGTCCAGGAAAAACTTCCATCGTCCTTCATCGGAATGGTAAACAGGACACTGTCCCGATGACT
>ERZ773243.3672-NODE-3672-length-10524-cov-2.508358_pt1 | contig 10524 bp, 9 predicted proteins | sample MGYA00580520_ERZ773243 | MGnify/ENA primary metagenome ERZ773243 (study PRJEB29015, sample SAMEA2737747) | human gut metagenome | biome: human gut; feature: human-associated habitat; material: faeces | place: China | collected 2012 ... | reverse complement strand
TATAGTTATCAATGATGATGTTGATGCCTGCGTTGAAACTATAAATTCTATAGTAAGCAGTGAGAAGAAAAAGGCAGTTAATAACATCGATTTAATCAATAATATAAAAGAAGAGCTTAAGGCTTATTCGAAAGGAGAATAATAATGATACATCCATCGTATTCAGAATTAATGGCAGTTGTTAATAGTGAGGTTGAAGAGGGCGAACAGCCATTAGTACAGAGCCGTTACTCAATCGTAAAGGCTACAGCAGCCAGAGCTAAGGAAATAATTGATGCAAGGTCAATCGAGGAGAGGGTTAGAAAGGCACGTATCGAGGCTGAGAACGCTCCTAAGGAAAAGGACAAGGACGGTAAGAAGGGTGAGCCAAAGCCGCTCTTAACACCAGAGGAAGCAAGAAAGCTCCAGATTGGTACACCACTTGTAGATAATGCAGAGAATATGAAGCCACTTTCAATCGCTGTACAGGAACTTTACGAAGGTAAGGTAAAGATTGTTGGTAATGGCGATGATAGTGATGTTATGTAAGAGGATTGCATTACTACTGTAGAATTAGTATATAATATTGTGACTTGTAGCTGCTCGAAAGGGCAGCTATAATTGTATGTAATGATGCCAGGGTTAAAAGGTCTAATCCCACATGAGCTTGCTAATAAGTGGGTGAAAGACCTTGGAACCCGCCCCAATATGAGCATAAAAGTGGGATAATTCCCACGATATGCGAATATTGGGTAGGATTGTGGGAGTGCGTAGCACTGAACAATCCGTAGGCTTCAAAGTCATTTTATCATAAAACTATTTATGGGGCAAAATAATCGATTGGGGCTTTAACCAGATTTTATGGGCGTGATTTTCAATACTATGGACACGGCATTGCACGCATTTTGCATATGAATTCAATTTAATGAAATAAAGACTATACTTAAAATGATATGCTCCCCCATATAAAACTTTTATATTTCATTGTCCTATATGAGTGTCGCGTATCAGTAAAAGTATAGTCTTTATTTTAATTATATATTTTATGAATTAATTAATTTAATTCACTTTTATTTGTATATTATATGAATTGATTTCATTACATCTACATCAATTCATATTACCTAATTATTGATTATCATCTGTCACCTGACTATCTGCATTGTCATCGTTCTGCTGTTCTACTGTTTCACCGGCATCCTGTTGTCCTGCTTCCTGTGCCTGGCACTGATGATATATTTCCATAAACTGTTTTCCTGTGATTGTTTCTTTTTCATATAAATATTCAGCAATCTTATCGAGCTTGTCTCTGTTTTCTGTAAGAATTCTCTTTGCTTCTTCGTATTTTTCTTTCAAAAGAATCTTTATTTCTTCTTCAATTTGTGAAGCTGTCTTTTCACTACAATTTAAACTTGTACTTCTTCCTAAATACTGATTTTCTACCTGTTCAAGACTCATAAGTCCAAACTTCTCTGACATACCATACATTGCAATCATTGATTTTGCAATCTTTGTTGCCTTTTCCATATCATTTGAAGCACCTGTTGTAACTGAATCAAATACAATTTCTTCTGCTGCCCTTCCGGCAAGAAGCATAACCAGTCTTGCTTCAAGTTCGCTTTGTGACATCAAATATTTTTCTTCTTCAGGTACTGTCATTACATATCCTAAAGAACCCATCGTTCTTGGTACAATTGTAATCTTCTGTACAGGTTCTGCATCCTTTTCAATTGCTGTTACAAGAGCATGACCAACTTCATGATAAGCAACAATCTTCTTTTCTTCTGCTCCAAGAATCTTGTTCTTCTTTTCTTTACCTGCAATTACAACTTCTACAGCTTCAAATAAATCAGCCTGTGAAATCGCTTTTCTACCGGCTTTAACTGCATTAATTGCTGCTTCATTAATCATATTTGCGAGGTCTGAACCAACAGCTCCACTTGTTGCCAATGCAATTTCTTCAAGATTTACTGTTTCATCCATCTTAACATCTTTAGAATGTACTTTTAATGTTTCCAATCTTCCCTGTAAATCAGGTGTATCTACGATTACTCGTCTGTCAAAACGTCCCGGTCTTAACAATGCCGGATCAAGTACTTCCGGTCTGTTAGTTGCAGCTAAGATTAAAATACCTTTAGAAGAATCAAATCCATCCATCTCAGCAAGCAATGCATTTAATGTCTGTTCTCTTTCATCATTACCGCCACCATATTTTGAATCTCTGCTCTTACCAATAGAATCAATTTCATCGATAAATATAATACATGGTGCATTTTCCTCTGCCTGTTTAAATAAATCTCTAACTCTTGATGCACCTACACCAACATATAATTCAACAAAATCTGAACCTGATAATGAGAAGAACGGTACTTTAGCTTCACCTGCTACTGCCTTTGCAAGTAAAGTTTTACCGGTACCGGGAGGTCCTACAAGTAAAGCACCTTTTGGCTGTTTAGCACCAATTTTATTGTACTTTGTAGGGTTATGAAGAAAGTCAATAATTTCCTGTAAAGACTCTTTTGCCTCGTCCTGTCCTGCTACATCGGCAAATGTTACACCTGTAGTTTTTTCCATATAAACTTTGGCATTGGACTTTCCAAATCCACCAAGTCCTCCACCCATATGCTTAGCCATAAGTCGCATAATAAATGTGAAACCAAGATACATAATCAAAAGTGGAAGTATCCAAGACAATGCAAATGAAATGATTGGAGAATTATACTGTATAGGAGCATAAAACTCAACATTCTTTTCCTTTAAAAGTTTTACAAGCTCGTCATCGCCAACTCTACCTGTGTAGAATACTGTTGCACCATTTACTAGCTTTTGGTCACCGTCTTCCAACTTATCCTTATAAGGCTTAACAATGAGTTTATCACTTTGGAACTCAACGGATTCAACCTTACCTTCTTGTACTAACTTTATAAATTTACTATATTCCAATTCGCTTTGACTTCTTGCTGTCATTACAACAGAAAAAACGTTAAAAGCAAATGTAATAAGCAAGGATATTACAAGAATACGAATAAAGACTTTACTATCGCTATTATTTTTGGAATTGTTGCTGTCATTTATTCTATTATCTTTTGCGTTTTCATCCATAAAAACAACTCCTTTCATTTCTAACTATTTTAATACAAAAGACAGCACAATTCAATATTACCCAAAGTAAATTTATATTTTCTTAATATTTGTATTCTTATAATAATGACTAAGTATATCTATATATTTTGTTCCATTATTAGCCATATAAACTGCTCCGTATTGACTCATACCAACTCCATGACCATAGCCCTTTGTTTTAAAAACTATGTCACTTCCATTTCTAGTTATAGTAAAGTCACAGGACTTTAAATGAAATGTTGTTCTTATTTTTTCGCCTGAAAATTCTTTTCCACCAATAGAAACAGTCGCCACATACCCTCCCAACCCGATCTCCAGCAAATCCCAGAACCGGGAAGTATCCGACAACATGGGCAAACTCGTGAAAGTGCCGATAAGTACGATAGCAGCAAATATCAACATCACCAATGGCCGCCACGAACGCTGTAGCCAATTCCCGGCAGCCTCGGCTCTTATCACACCAGCCCGAGCTTCAATCATTTCACGTTCCCGCTCGTACACCAGTCTCAGAATCTCCGCCTGCAACTCTTTCTTCTCCCGTGCCGGGAGCGTCACGCCATTAATCACCCCGCTAATAGCATTGACAACATCTGCTATCGGCTTCATTTCCTCCCCTGTAAACGTACATACTGACTCATAGATAACTGCTTCTCATCAGGCGAAATAAAGAGACAATACAAATGCAACGTTTCCCCCTTCCACCCGTCAATCCTAAAGCTCGCCATGCCATCTTTCCGCACACCCCCAGTATTCTCCAACATCCTCGGACAAAACGCCCTCCCTTCATGTAACACGACCACCATCAAACGATCATCATCCTCCACAAATCCTCGTCCACCCACCTTTTCCCATTGTAATAAAACACGACCTTCCAAATCAATCTGTCCTCTTAAATGAAACGCCCGCTGTCTCTTCCCTGCGGAAAACTGAAGTTGAGAAAAATCTCCGATACGCCCATCCGCACAGAATACCTTCATATTTTTTTCAAGATAAAAAGTATAACCATTGAAACTGTTTCCTTGAGCAGACACCTTCAATATTCTTCTTAACGAAGTCTCTTTCAACTTCTGGTAAAACCGGATTGCAACTAAAAATCTCGCCCTCACTTCCTGTTGTTTTATTGTCTTCGGATTATTCGCTCGAAACGTTCTTCTTGCATACGACTTGTTACCTATTTGATAAATAATCACATCCCCCAATTTCCCGCTTAATCCAAAATCATTTTTAAATGATGCCATAATTTCTCGTTTTTTTTAATGAATACTCTCTCTCATTTTTCTAACGACAAAACTACAACACCCCCGAAACTTCATCACTACACACCATCCCACGTGTGTTTCCATCTTCCCACAAGCCACTGATTATTAGCAACAAAAAAAAAGAGATCCAAGCACATCACTCAGATCTCTTTTTATCAAGCCTCCTTTTTATCCCGTTCCTGTTCAATCAAAAATATCAACCGTTTCAGGAATATCACCAGCTCGTTCGTCCGTTTGAAAATATCCCGTTTCAACTCCCTGTGATTCGAAATCTTCACCCCAAACGCCCGTTCGGCCAAGCGGATAACCTCTCGATACTCCATCAACATCCCATCCGGCGTGCGTAACACCTTCGCCAGATAAATTCCCAGCATCAGTTCCGCTATCTCCATCTTGTTATTGTTCGATGTCCAGACCGACAACGGCCCGTCATCCGAACTCCCGGCATACCTCTCCGGATACTCCTGCCGCTCTCGGGAAAACCGGATCTCGGCCTCTACCCGTTGTAACACGGCCTCCACGCAATACCCGAGCATTCCCTTTTTTCCCCGATCCGTCACTCGCTTGGCACACTTCATCCCAAACGTGCAGGCGGATTCGTACTCGTTCCAACACCCGCACCTCTTCCTTGTAGTTCTTTTCCTTGTCACACATCCGTTCCAAATCCGCCACGAACTCCCCGACGACCAGTTCTACCTCATCTTTCGTGACATCTTTCCCACTACACTCTTCTAACCAAGAGAAAAACCTTGCGTTTAATAACTCTTTCATAACTTAAACATTAAAATTCATAAACTAAAAAAACCTCGGACACTCTTCGTCCGAGGTTATATCTCCAATTAAATACGAATTTGCAAATCTTAAATCAGTAACTTTTCCGCTTCCTTCGACTTCAAAAACTTCTCCAACAACTCCACCTGTTTCACCGAATGTATGTCCCCGGAAAAATGATCAATCAACCTTGCCACCAACAATTCTCTCGCTCCCGCCATGGCCTCCTTCCCGTAAAAACCGGTAAACGCCAGCAAATTCACCTGCACCCGGCACCCCCGTCGTTTCAACTCCCACACCCGTTCCGTCAGATGTTTCATGTAAAACGGGTAACGCTCCGGGTGTGCCAACACGGGCGTGTAGCCCTTGTCCTGCAGACGAAAAATCACCTCCTCGAAAACCGGAGACGGGGCCACGAAACTATGTTCCACCAGCACCTTTCCTCCGTGAAACGAGGCGATATTCCCTTGACGAATCAAATCTATCATGTATTCACCGATCTTGTATTCCGCCCCGGCATCCGCCTCGATCTCGATTCCCTCTTTTAATAAACGTTCTTTCAGCTCATTCAGTTTCCCAAGAATCATCTCAGGCGTGTTCATCGGCGACGGGAAAGAAATATGAGGAGTAAAAGAGAACCGTTTCACTCCCAGTTCCAGCATCTTTTTCACGATCACCACGGAATCCTCTACCCGTTTCACCCCGTCATCCAATCCCGGTAAAATATGAGAATGGATGTCATGGTCGTAAGAAAAATATTGCTTGTCCTTTCTTTTAAACCAGTCCATGATTGTTATTTCTTCTTCTTTTTGTCCTTGCCATCCTGCCCGTAACCGTACCCGTAGCCGTAACCATAGCCGTACCCGTAGCCGTAACCATAGCCGTAACCACCGGAACGACTGACCTTGATCCCGTTCACCACGATTCCCAGGTTCGCCAAACGACCACCCTTCTCCAGGTCGGCAACAACCCTCAGACCTTTTTTATCAAGCACGTTCGCGCGAACCACGTAAACACAAGCATCCGCGTACTCGCTCAACGAGAAACCGTCAGCCAGAATACCCAGCGGCGGCGTGTCAAGGATAATACACGAGAACTCGCTCTTCAAACACGCCAGCAACTCTCCCATCCGGGGACTGGCTATCAACTGTGTCGGGTTCGGGGGCACCGTTCCTCCAAATATCACGTGCAGGTTATCGTTTACCTTCTCAACCAGCATCCCCGGGTCATCAACCATCCCGACCAGGTAAGCCGATAATCCCTTCCGGCCTTCCCTCTTGAAGTACTCGTTTAACCTCGGGTTACGCAAGTCACAACCGATCACGATCACTTTTTTCCCCGCCCGGGCGTAAGCACTCGCTAAATGCGCCGCAACCAAAGATTTTCCTTCACTCGGTATCGTCGAGGACACCATGATCACGGGCGAATCTTTCCGCTTAATCAAGTAATTCAAATTCTCACGAATTAACTGCATCGACTCCGACATCATCCAATCCTCGTTCTCTATCGACGTTTTCTCTTCTGGCAATTGCGGCAAAGTCCCAAGTAAAGGTGCCGCCACCACTTTCCCAACCTCATCAGCATTTCTCACTTTTGTATCCAACATATCCGCCACGAACATGATTCCCACGGGAAACACGACACCCATGAACATTCCGAACAACAATATAAGCATTTTTCTAGGAGCCACCGGATGTTCCCCCGGATCCGGATTCTCTATGATCTTGGCCATCGGCACATACATCAACTTGGCGATCTCCGCCTCCTCGCGTTTTTGCATCAAGAACAAAAACAAGTTCTCCTTCAACTCCTGCTCTCGGGCAATAGAACGATACTGCTTTTCCTGTGTCGGCACAGAAATTAATTTATCCTCCACCTGTTGGCTTTCCCGCTCCAAACTCTTAATCTTTATATCCAATCCATTCTCCACGTTAGCAATAGCCGACCGGATACTACTCTTTAACTCCCGTAACTGAGCCTCCAAACCCAACACGATCGGGTTACTTTCCCGGGCCGATTGTAACAACTTCCCTCTACGAAGAATCATCTCGTTATACTTACTGATACCACTATTAAGAGATTCATCTGTCAACCCTAACTGTTCCGGTAATATTCTAAACTCTTCTCCTCGTCTATCTTCCAAGTAAGCACGCACACTCTTCACCACATCCATCTCGGTACCCAATTTCAATAATTCAGCATCAGTCGCCTTCTTTTGTTCCATGGCAAGAGCTGCATCTGATGTCAAGTTAGTTAACTGGTTCGTCTTCTTGAATGTTTCCGCGCTATTCTCAATATCCCCTAATTCCTGATTAATGACCCGAAGACGTTCGTTGATAAACTCAACCGTTTTTTCTGACACGAGTTGTTTATCCTCTATACCATTTTGGTTGTAACGCCGAATCATCGTGTAAAGGAAATCTACCCCTTTTCCCGGATTCGTTTCCTTTAACGAAACACCCACAGCACTGGCATTTTTTTCCAACAAACTTATCTCCAATCGCTTGTGAAAATCCGTTGCTGCTTTCCCGTAAGATAATAAATCCACTCGAATCTCATCTCCAACTTGTAATAACGAATCATTTTTTTCCACGGTCATACGGTAGTCTCCCATTGATATCGCTTGAGAAAAATTCCCCTCGAACATCACGTTTTTATCCGCATCCAATACCTCAATCTTATCTGCCCCCTTTGCAATCACGTAAAAGGTTGTATCCTTTATATTCTCGGGTAAATCCACGAGCATTCGAAAAGGAGAATCCTTGTACAATTTCTCTTCTCTCAATATCTTTTCCCTCGTGTAATCCACATTTAGCTCCAACTCTTTTACTACATCCAATATCAAATTTTTAGATTTTAACTCCACAATCTCATTCTCCACCATCATCGTTCCTTGAAACAAACCCAATTCCTTTAGCATCGGATTTACCCCGATCTCTCCTTTTTTCGAATCGCTAATCATTACCTTTGCCCCCACCTTGTACTCCGGTGTTGAGCTAAAACAAATATACAAAGCAATCACGGCACACAACGTAATGCTAATAGCAAACCACCACCAACGAGCCAAAATTTTATAGAAAAAAGCTTTCAGATCAAAATACTCCTCTTCTTCTGTCTGTAACAAATTATTATCTTGATTGATCATTTTCATATATTATTAATCTGGAACTATCTTGTCAAAGATATCAAGGCCACGATTGTCGACAAACTCGATAAGATATAAGGCAAAAACGTGCTGACACTTCCCCCGGCAATCCGTCCTTTGTTCGGTTCCACGTAGACCACATCATTTTGCTGTAAATAAAAGAATGGAGAATCGATAAAATCACTTGATGTTAAATCTATTCGAGCAAAGATCTTTTCATCCCCTTGTTCCCGCATGACCAACACGTTCTTCCGTTTCCCGTTAATCTGCAAGTCTCCTGCCATTCCAAGTGCATCCAACAATGATACCCGCTCACTAACGACCTTATAGCTACCGGGAGCTTTCACCTCCCCTAATATCGTCACCTTGAAATTCTGGAACTGAATAGTCACGATCGGGTTCTTCAAGTACTCCGACAGTTTCTCTTTCAACATTTCCGCCAACTCGTTTCTCGAAATTCCCTCGACCTTCAATTTTCCCAACACGGGAAAATCAATCTCCCCATTCTTATCCACGAGATACCCCCTCGGAATTTGCTGGCTAGAGGTTGTACTCACGTCACGTCCCAACCCAATCATCGGTGTATTAAAAGGTTGTGCAGATTCCAGATCATCACACGACACGATAATCGATAACAAATCATCCGTATGAATCACAGTTTTATACTCACACTCCGCTTCGATTCGCTTGTTAACATCAACATCCTGCAAGTACACCACCTTCTTGCTTGAAGCACACGAAATAAACAATCCCGCAACCCATACCAATATGATCACGTTCTTTATCAAATGCATATTTTAATTATTAACAGATACAACTTTTTATCTCACTCACAATATAAGCTACATCCTCATCCGTCACGCAAGGCCCGGCAGGAATACACAATCCTTTCTCGAATAATTTCTCCGAAGTACCATCCACGTAACAAGGATTCTTTGCAAACACCGGTTGCAAATGCATTGGTTTCCAGAGTAGCCGGGTTTCAATCCCTTTACGATCCAAGAACACTCTCAATTCTTCACAATCCACTCCTGTCTCCTCTTTATCTATTAGTATCGTACATAACCAATAATTTGCATTAAATCGCTCATCAGGATTCGATTTCAACACAATCCCTTTCACATTGGCAAATGCTTGTTCGTATAACTCATGTACACGACGGTGATGAGCTACATGCTCTTCCAATACAGTCATTTGTCCCAACCCAATCCCGGCACAAATATTACTCATCCGATAGTTATAACCTATCTTCTCATGTTGATAGTAAGGGTACGGTTCCCGTGCTTGCGTAGCGTAAAACATCGCGGCCTTTTTGGATTCTTCATTAGGCACCACCAACGCACCTCCCCCCGAGGTCGTGATCATCTTGTTCCCGTTAAAACTCAACGCCCCATACACACCGAAAGTACCACATTTCTGCCCCTTATATTCCGATCCCAACGCCTCTGCAGCATCCTCCAACACGGGAATCTCATATTTCTCGGCCACGGCACAAATCTCGTCCATCTTTGCCGGCATCCCGTACAGGTGTACCGGAATGATTGCCTTTGGTTTTCGTCCAGTTTTTGCCATCCGGTCTCGTATAGCTTCCTCCAGCAACACGGGATTCATGTTCCAAGTATCCTCTTCCGAATCCACGAAAACAGCTGTTGCCCCCAAGTAAGTCACCGGATTCGCCGAAGCACAAAACGTGAAACTCTGACAAATCACCTCGTCCCCCGCTTGTACCCCCAATAATATCAATCCCAAGTGTAAAGCTGCCGTTCCAGCACTCAACGCCACCACTTGTTTCTCTTCATTTTCAATCAAGAAATCCCGCAGGGATTGCTCGAAGGCATTCACGTTCGGCCCCAACGGAACCACCCAATTTGTATCAAACGCCTCTTTAATAAAGTCTTGTTCTTTGCCACTCATGTGTGCCAAGCAAAGATAAATTCGTTTTCGATCCATACATGTAAATAGTTAACGTCTCACCACGAGCCATCACGAGATTTATTCATCCCGTCCCGCTTGAAACTCTATATTGAAAAATTTTTAATGATTATTTTACCTTCAACTCACTGATCAAAATACTACGTTACCAAACGCAATATCCCCGTGTCCGGGATACAAATCCCGCCCCTCCACAAGTTTTAAAATCTCCTCCACGGATCGGGCCGCCTCTTGCTTGTCGCTACGCGGGAACGTGGTTATTACCTTCACCCCCGGTATAAAAGAATCTCCGGAGAACACCACGCTCTCCGTGTA
>ERZ773243.3671-NODE-3671-length-10529-cov-3.559099_pt1 | contig 10529 bp, 6 predicted proteins | sample MGYA00580520_ERZ773243 | MGnify/ENA primary metagenome ERZ773243 (study PRJEB29015, sample SAMEA2737747) | human gut metagenome | biome: human gut; feature: human-associated habitat; material: faeces | place: China | collected 2012 ... | reverse complement strand
ATTATATATAAAAGAAAACGATCAGGGGGAATGTGCTTCTGATCGTTTTCTTGCGTAAGGGTAATTTAAAGTTATCCAAGGAAGGAAAGAGCCAGCTACGCCGGTATGCTGCAGGCTCTTTCCTGTACTACCGGGTAGAGCACTCTATATTACCGATCGTTCTTCCGCAGCGCCTCTACCCGTCCATATCTCCGATACATTAAAAGCTCAAATATTACCATACAAGCCCATCCAATCGTCGTACCAATCGCTACAGCCTGAATCCCCAGACGTCCAAACAGCGCGTAACTGATCACAACGCGGATCGGAATCTGCACCAGAGTCGCGAACAGGGTGATCATCAGGTGCCCGATTCCACGGTAATATCCCTGAAAAGTATTGGTGATACCACTGATGAAGTAAAAACCAGCCATCGGCACCAGATAGGACATGCCTTGACGCAGCGCCTCCGTTTCATTCGGCTTCAAGAAAATGCCGAGCAGCGGGTGACGGCAGAACAGTACGACCACCGCTGTCAAGATAATATAAATTTCTGCGATCACCAGCATTTTCCGAAGCCCTTTCGGAATCCGGTCATACTCTTTCGCGCCGAGGTTCTGTGCGGAGAACGTCGTGATAGATGCCGCGAGACTGTCGCCCGGGGCGAGCACGTAGCTGTCGATGATGGAGACGGCATTAAAAGCGGCAACTGCATCGACACCGAGCGCATTGACGCCGGACTGGACGAGCAGGCGGCCGACGTAGAGAATCGTCTGCTGGACGGCGGAAATGGAGCTGAAATCGATCGTTTTTTTGAGCATCGAGGTTTTCAGTTTCAGATCCCGGATGCCGAGGCGTAAGAGGGGCACTTTCGCCCAGATATAGACGAAGAGGGCGAGCGCAGAGACCGCTTGCGAGATGATCGTAGCGATTGCCGCACCGGGAACACCGAGGTGGCAGATGCCAACCAGGAATACATCCAGAAATACATTGACAACGGTCGTCAGGATCAGGACATAGAGCGGCGCTCTGGAATCTCCGATCGCGCGCAGAGCGGCGGAGAAAATATTGTAAAAAAAGGTAAAAATAAGACCCAGCGAGATAATCTGCAAATACAAGGACGCCTGCGCCGATATCTCTTCCGGCGTCTGCGTCAGGCGGATAAACAGGCGGCTTCCTGCCAGTGAGATTCCGGAGAGCACGATGGTCAAAAGCAGTCCGGAGAGTACAGAGGTCGCAAATTCATCCTTCAAATCCTGGTAATCTTTTGCACCAAAGTAGCTTGCCATTAAAATCGATGCGCCGAGTGACAGTCCCACAATCAGAAAAGTCAGGATATTCATGATCGGACCCGCCGCACCGACTGCCGCCAGCGCCTCTTTTCCGTAAAACTGTCCGACGACTACCGAATCCACCGTGTGGTAGAGCTGCTGGAAGAGGTTGCCGAACACCAGCGGAACCGCGTAGGCAATCAGGTGTCCGGTTATATTTCCTTTTGTCATATCACGTGCCATAAGCATTCCTCCAAATCCCAATTTATAACTAAGATTGTAACACGGAACAGAGTGTCTGCCAAATAAAAAAATCTGTCGAATCATGCAAAAAAATCAACAAATTGTTGCAATTTCCGCAAGGAAGCGCTGCAAATCCGATGGGAAAGTGGTAACAGCATAAAACCGCCCTATCTAGTGGAAATCACTAGGGAAATGTGGTAAGATATATAAGTTAAACTGGACTTAATAGCATTTGACAGATTGACAAGAGTAAAAAATGGATCTTTCGTAACTGTGAAGGAACTGAACAGTTACAAAACAGTAAAAATTGAGTTGGAAACAACAGACAGAAAGGAAGTACAGTATGCAGGCAATCATTCTGGCTGGCGGACTGGGGACGCGGCTTCGCAGTGTGGTAAGCGATCGTCCGAAACCGATGGCGCTGGTTGAAGGTAAGCCGTTTCTGGAGTATGTGCTTCAGGGGCTGAAAAAAAGCGGAATTGATGATATTATTTTTGCCGTCGGTTATAAGGGCGGCATGGTGGAAGAATATTTTGGAGACGGATCGCGGTTTGGCATCCGGGCGCGGTATGCGTATGAGGAAGAGCTGCTCGGCACGGCGGGCGCGATCAAGAATGCCGGGAAATATGTGACGGACGAGCAGTTTTTTGTCCTGAATGGCGATACATTTTATCAGATGGATTTCGGTGATTTGAGCCGGATCCAGCAGGAAAAAAATCTGGAGATGGCGCTGGTTCTGCGCGGTGTGCCGGATATTTCCCGTTATGGGGCGGCGCGCCTGACCGACGGGCTGCTGACCGCTTTTAATGAGAAAAACGGCAATACTGGGGCGGGCACGATCAACGGCGGTGTGTACCTGATGAAGCGGGCGCTGCTGGACGAGATTCCGGAGGGAAAAGTTTCGCTGGAAAATGAGTGCATCCCCAGGTGGATGCAGGAGGGAAGACGTCTCGGCGGCATCGTAAATGACGGCTATTTTATTGATATCGGTGTGCCGGAGGATTATTTCCGGTTTCAGGAGGACGTAAGAAAAGGAGACATTACATGGTAATCAGAGGAAGAGCGCCGCTGCGCGTGAGCTTTGGCGGCGGCGGTACGGATGTAGAACCATTCTGTGTAGAACAGGGCGGTGCCATTATCGGAAGTACCATCAATAAATATGCATATTGTTCGATCATTCCGAGAGATGATGACCAGATCACGGTTCATTCCCTGGATTTTGATATGACAGTCAAGTACAATGCGAAGGAAAATTACGTCTGCGATGGACGGCTGGATCTTGTCACGGCAGCGCTGCGGGCGATGGATATCAAGCAGGGATGCGAGGTTTATTTACAGTGTGATGCTCCGGCTGGTTCGGGACTTGGAACCTCCTCGACCGTCATGGTAAGTCTTCTGACTGCGATGGCGCGCTGGAAAGGAATCACGCTGGATAATTATGCGATGGCGGATCTGGCTTACGGCGTGGAGCGGATCGATCTGGGGATTTCCGGCGGTTATCAGGATCAGTATGCGGCGACCTTCGGCGGCTTTAACTTTATCGAATTTCACGGACGCAACAACGTCGTGGTAAACCCGCTCCGCATCCGCCGCGATATTATCAATGAGCTGCAGTATAACCTGTTGTTATGCTACACGGGCAATATCCATGTATCCGCGAATATTATCAAGGATCAGGTAAGCAACTATAAGAAACCGGATGCATTTCAGGCGATGTGCGAGGTAAAGGCACTTTCCTATGCGATGAAGGATGAGCTTTTAAAGGGAAATCTCCACAATTTCGGCCGCCTTCTGGACTACGGCTGGGAGAGCAAGAAGCGGATGAGCAGTAAGATCACAAATCCGCAGATTGATATGCTCTATGACGAGGCGAAAAAAGCGGGTGCTCTCGGCGGAAAGCTTTTAGGTGCTGGCGGCGGCGGCTTCCTTCTTGTGTACTGCCCATACAACGTCAAACATCAGGTGGCGCACCGTCTGGAAGCGGCAGGCGGACAGCTGATGGATTGGAATTTCGAACTGCGCGGCGCTCAGAGCTGGATCTGCGATGAGGACCGCTGGGACTACCGCGATATTCAGGTGCAGATGCCGGATAAGGAGTATACATTCCATGTGTAAAAATAGCTGTAAAGTAGTATTCCTCGACCGTGATGGCACGATGAACGTGGAGGTCAATTATCTTCACCGAAAAGAAGATTTGAAGCTGATTGACGGTACCGCAGAGGCGGTCCGTCTCCTGAACGAGGCCGGATATAAGGTGATCGTCATTACCAACCAGGCGGGCGTGGCGAGAGGTTACTATACCGAGGCGGATGTAAAAATCCTTCATGATTATATGAATGAGGTGCTGGAGCGTGACGGAGCACACGTAGATGCGTTCTACTATTGCCCGCACCACCCGGAGCATGGGATTGGACTTTATAAGAAAAAATGCCATTGCCGCAAGCCGGAGACGGGAATGTTTGAGATGGCAGAGCGCGATCTGCCGGAGGGCATTGATAAGGTGCATTCCTATATGATCGGGGACAAGCGCATCGACGCGCAGGCAGGAAAAAACTTTGGCGTGACCGGAGTCCTTGTCGGAACTGGCTATGGGGCAAAAGAACACGCGGAAGATAGGGCGGCTGGACTTATAAAAGAGGACGGAAGCTGCCCGGCGGGTGGTTATGACGCGTATGCGGAGACGCTGCTGGATGCGGTGCGCGGGATTTTAGGCGGGCGTATATAGAATGCGGCTCACAAAAAGATTCCGGGAGTACATAAACTAGAAAGAGAGGAACCATCGACATGCAGAATCAGAGACAAAACGGACGACCAGACGCAGCCGTGCGCATGGCTGGTCTTTTTCTGGTGCTGTTCTGTGTGGCGGCGGTTCTGATTCCGGCGAAAACACTGTTTACGGGAAATGGTTTTTTTGCAGATTATATTCATTTCACGGAATCGAAGAGGATGTATGCGGAGATTGCGATTCTGGCAGTCTTGATCTTTGGGGGGCTGGCGCTTTTGAAGCGCGGACGCAGCCGGATGTACTGGCTGACGGCGGTTGTGCTGGTGTTTTCCTGGATTCATGTGGTATTTCTGCCGATGGTGGTGTCGGCGGTGTATCTGATTAGCCTGTTGGCGATCGGGCGGTTTTTGAGAAAACGGGTGTTTTTCAGGGGAACGGTCTGGGAGCGGCCTTATTTTTCTTTTTATATGGACTTCCTTTTTGGCGCCTCCTTTGCAATCGTTGTGTATTGCCTACTTTCTGCCCTTGGCCTTGGAAAAATCGCCTGGATGCGTCTGAGCGTCTATGCTCTGGGTGTGGCGGCGCTGGGCTTTGATTTTTCCTCGATTTCCTGCCAGTGCATCATGGGATGGCAGACGCTTTCCTGGATGCTGGATGGCAGGGACAAGGTGTCGGTTCAGGTGATTGAGACAGGGAAACAGGCGTTACTGTTCACAGGTAGGCACTTTTGGAACCGAAAGTGCCGTAAGAAAACGTGGTGGCAGCAGGAATTTGCCGTATTTAAATGCGAAGCCACGGCAAATTCCGTTACTGGGCACGTATGCGTGAACAGTAACAAACCGGCTGACAGCGGGGGATCGAGGGAAATACCGCGCCGGGTGCGCCGGGCATGGACGCTGGCGGCTGGCTGGTGTGCCCTGATGTTCCTGATTCAGGTGGGACGCCTGAATATCGCACTCGATTTTGATACACTTTGGTATGGCGTTCGCTCCCAGTACATTGTGGCAGGCGGAACCGGGCTGTATGAGAATCCGGGGCTGGTCGGCATGGTCTATGTGTATTCGAAGGGCTTTGAGGTGCTGACTCTGCCGCTCTGCGATCTGGCGAGTCACAGCTACCTGACGTTCTTTAACCTCTGGCTGGCAGTTCTGGGAATCGGGGCGATGGTCTGGAATGCGGTGCTGCTGACGGGCAATCGAAAGCAGGAGACAGAAAAGAAACTAACGTATCACAGCGTCTTGCCGGGAATTATGGCAGCTGTTTTGACGGTTTCGGTGCCGGGCATCATGAATATGGCGCTCACAGCCAAGGCGGATTTGATTACGTGGCTGCTGCAGCTTATTATGCTGGGATGTTTCTTTCAGTATATTCATGTGTATGAAAATCATTGGATATTCCTCTCCGGGGCAGCCGGTTCCTATTTCCTGTCCCTCACGATGAAGCCGACCTCCCTGGTCTTTTCCACTGCCGTATTTGGCATGATGGGGCTGTACCTTCTATGGTTCTGGTTTCATGAGCGCGGGGCGGCGGCTGACCTGTTTCACCATATGGTCCGCCTGATTGTCTCATTATGTCTGCCGTTTGGGGCATTGGCCGGTATCTGGGCGCGGACGATGAAGATCACGGGAATGCCGGTCACTTCGGTGTTTACTTCGATTTTTGCATGGTTTGGTTTTAAAATGAAATACCCATTTGCTACCTCGGAGCTGCCGCAGAATTATCAGGAGGAATCAACGCTTCATGTGCTGGCGCGGCGCATCTGGCAGATTCTGATGCAGCCGCAGGGTGAAGATATGGGGCATGTAATTCTGGCGTGGGGAACCTCGCTGATGGCGGTGCTGATTGTGATGCTGGTGCTTTATGGGATTTTCTCCAAAAAGGGAGATGAGCAGTCCCATATCTGGAACGCGGCATTGGTGATTTTCTTCCCATTTGTGATCGTCAGCCTGATCAGCCTGTCGATGCTTTACCAGATCGACGGAAATTATTTCATGCTTCTGTATTCTATGCTGATTCTGGGGGCATGCCGGGCGATGGTGTATTTTAAGAAAATCGGCTTTTATCCGCTCGCGTCGAAGTGCCTGACGCCGTTGCTGGTATTAAATCTGATTGTCACGGCGATCAGCAGCTGGGCGTGGACGGCTGGATTTTCGGAGATTCATCTTCTGAATAAAGGGCGTGTCAATCACCGGGCGCAGGAACAGGCGCGGATGGAGGAAAAGGGAAACACGCTGATCTGGCAGGAAGTATCGCAGGATCCGGAAAACCGGGTGATCGCATTTGGAACGCATCCGTACTGTTTGCAGTTTCCGTGCAATGTGGAGTCGTATAAGGATATTACATCGCCGTGGGGCAACGTCGAACTTGTCAACTCGCCGGAGGCGTTTGAAACATATATGGCGTATGCGAAGACAGATTATGTCTACGCGGAAGCAGGCTATCTGGGACCGGGAAGCTGGGAGTGGAGTCTGGATCTTCTGCGGGAGCTGATCCGCAGAGGCAGCCTGACCGATCTGTTTTTTGAAAATGGAAATATGCTTGCGCGTGTATCCGACACAGCGGTGCCGGAGGAAGAAGCGCAGAACAATCTGGAAATGTTTGAGCAGGAGTATTTATTTTATGATGCAGAAGCTCAATAGACATCGAAAAACCTGACAGGAGGAAATAGAAATCATGAAGGAATACGAGTACCTGGACGAACTGATCAGCCGCTATCCGGTTCTTGCACCGGTAAAAGCGGATATTCGCACTGCGTATGAGACGATGAAGGAGTGCTATGAGCGCGGCGGAAAACTTCTGATCGCCGGAAATGGCGGAAGCTGTGCGGATTCGGAGCACATCGTGGGCGAGCTGATGAAGGGGTTTGTGAAGAAACGCCTGGTTTCGGCGGAGATAGAGGCGGCGCTTAAAACGGTAGACCCGCAGATGGGAGCGGAACTTTCTGAAAAGCTGCAGCAGGGACTTCCGGCGATCGCGCTGACTGGTCATGCAGGACTGACCACCGCATTTATGAATGATGTGGATGGCAGCATGACTTACGCGGAACAGGTGCTTGGGTATGGAAAAGAGGGGGATGTGTTCCTCGGAATCTCAACCTCGGGCAATTCAAAAAATGTCCTGTATGCAGCCGTGACGGCAAAGGCAAAGGGGCTTAAGGTTATCGGGCTTCTGGGACGCGACGGCGGGCGGATCCGTGGGTACAGCGACACTGCGATTGTCGTGCCGGAGCAGGAGACATTTAAGATTCAGGAGCTGCATCTTCCGGTGTACCATGCACTGTGCCTGATGCTGGAAGAATATTTCTTTTAAGATATATTTTGTTTCATGGAAAGGAAGTAATGATTCAGCAGGTTCATGAAGAAAACTGGATGATTACAAGGGAAAAGTATGTTATTTGGAAACAGGCCGGCGGACAAAACGGCAAAATGGAGAGTCAGTACCCGCAGTTTTGCAGTGCTGCTTGCCTATACGCTTTTTATCTGGTGGCTGGAAGTGCTGGATCTTCTGGCATGGCTTTTACATGTACCACAGGGAACGATTTTGTCGCGGGCGGCAGCGCTCGTTTTATGCGGTGCAGTCATGGCGGCAATCGGAAGATTTGAACGGGACCATGCGGGAGTGAGTCCGTTTTTTATAGCGGGAAGTTTGTTCATCCTGGCATTTTTTTCGGTCAAGGGATTTGCCCCGGATCAGAGCTATGATACGCAGAACTATCACCTGCTGTCGCAGATTCCCGGATTTGTGGACAACCTTCATTATCATGTGATACCGGGACGGTTCCAGATGTTCGGTTTCCGGCTGGGCGACCGGATGTTTTATCCATTCAGGGCGCTTTTTGGGCTTCGGATGGGGACAATGTTAAACGCACTGGCGATGCTTGTGATTTATCGTCAGGTAACGGTGTTCCTGAGCATGGAGGCAGACCGGCTGGAAAGAACATGCAGCTGGTTGAAGCATCTTGCGCCGGTACTTGCATTTCTGATTGTCAGCCGTCTGGAGCTGATTCAGGAGAGTGGCAGCTACATGGTCGAGCTTCTGGCACTGCCGTTTCTGCTGGAAATGGTATTTCTGCTTCTGCGCGGTCTGGATGAGGCGAAGTGGGAGCGCGAGGCGGTTTTATTCTGCCTGTTTGGCGGAATCCTGTTCTGCCTCAAGATGACGAATATCGTGTATCTGGTACCGCTGGTGCTTCTGTATCTGTGGAAAATCCGGAAGTATCTGACACCGAAGCTGTTTCTGGGGTGTCTGGTGACGGGGGTGATTCCCGTCAGCGTGTACCTGATTTATAATGGGATAGCGATGAAAAATCCGGTTTATCCTTATTACAACAGCCTGTTTCATTCGCCATATTTTGGGGAAATGGACTTTAAGGATCCGAGATGGGGACCCAGCAACATAAAAGAGTTCCTTTTGTGGGCATATTCGATGATCCGGCATCCAGATTACCGCCTGAGTGAGATCCCGGCGAAATACAACCTGGATCTGGCGCTGATGTATCTGGGAGCGGCGGGAGCCGGGCTCTGCTGGATTTGGAAGCGGGTCAGCAGCAGGACGGGAACCCTATTTCTGCTGTATGCCGCATCCTTTATTCTCTGGGCGGCAACGACGGGACACAGCCGCTATTTTATGGGCGGAATCTTATTTGCCGGAATGCTTTGCGGGTGCCTGGTGCTGCAGGGAATGGCTTCCATTTCTCCCAGGCTGACAGGCGGCGTTGTATTTGCGATTATGTTTATAGTTGTTTACGCCGGGCGCGCTTACGATGCTTACACCCGTGTCTGGAACGGCGGGGAATGGGCGATGCGGGCGGTGAGCCGTGAGAGTATCCACAGCAACCTGCCTTACGTATTTCACGATCATCAGCTGTTTACACCGGAAGAACGTTCCAAGATTGACCGCATTTTCCTGACCTGGTCGGATGTGGGAAGTTATGCGCGGCTTGCGGGCGAAGATGTGCCGGTCTGGAACCGGTATTCGATCGTCAATGAGCTTTCGGAGCAGAAAGACGCCTATATCGATGAAATCGAGGCGGCGATGGAGGCAGGCGAGGGCGTCTATGACATGATCCCGCAGGGACTTGAGACGTTGGAAAGCTATCTGGAATGGATGAATGAGGCGGGATGGTACGTGCATGATATGGAGTATCAGGAAACAATCCTGCAGGGCAGCCAGTCCTTTACACTGGCAGGGCTTGAGATGGCGCATGGACGCGAAAACTGCTGGTACCGCACACAGGAGATTTTCATGGATGCACAGGAATCGGAAAAAGAAGTACCAGAATGGCGCTGGGAGAATACCAGCGGGGACGATCATCCGACTATCCGGGCGGTTCTGTGTGATCCGGACTACTGGGTGCTGAAGCAGCCATTTGAAGTGGAAATCATCGCCTCGGATGGGACAAACAGCCGGACGGCTGCTGTGATCCAGGCGGGACAGAAGGAATATGAACCGATGGAAGTACAGCTTGATCTGACAGGGCTTCAGAGAGAGATAAAATTGGAATTGGTAAGTACAGCTGAGACAAAACGGGCTGTTGTGATCAATCCGGAATGGTCCGCCGGAACGGTGGAAGAGTGAAAACGGGAGGAGAAAAATGGACAAGATAGCGGTATTAATTCCGTGTTATAATGAAGGCCAGACGATTGCCAAGGTGGTCAAGGACTACCGCGAGGCATTGCCGGAGGCAACGATCTATGTATATGACAATAATTCATCGGATCACACGGATGAGATTGCCAGGGAGGCAGGCGCGGTTGTGCGCTATGAATACCAGCAGGGCAAGGGAAATGTCATCCGCAGCATGTTCCGCGACATTGACGCGGAGTGCTATGTCATGACGGACGGCGATGACACCTACCCGGCGGAGGACGCGAGAAAGCTGGCAGACCAGATTTTACAGGGAAAAGCGGATATGGTCATCGGCGACCGCCTTTCTTCGACGTATTTTACCGAAAATAAGCGTCCGTTCCACAATACGGGAAATCGTCTGGTGCGTGGGCTTATCAACCTGATTTTCAAGAGTAATATCAAGGATATCATGACAGGCGCGCGTGCATTTAACTATGAATTTGTCAAGAGCTTCCCGATTCTTTCGACCGGATTTGAGATTGAGACGGAGATGAGCATCCATGCGCTGGACAAGAACTTTAAGCTGGTGGAGATCCCGGTTGGATACCGTGACCGCCCGGAGGGAAGCGAGTCCAAGCTGAACACGTATTCAGACGGTGCAAAAGTGCTGATGAGCATTGCAAAGTTATACAGAAACTACAAGCCAATGAATTTCTTCGGGCTTCTGGCACTTGTTCTGGCGG
>ERZ773243.3661-NODE-3661-length-10570-cov-2.941417_pt1 | contig 10570 bp, 9 predicted proteins | sample MGYA00580520_ERZ773243 | MGnify/ENA primary metagenome ERZ773243 (study PRJEB29015, sample SAMEA2737747) | human gut metagenome | biome: human gut; feature: human-associated habitat; material: faeces | place: China | collected 2012 ... | reverse complement strand
AAAGAAGAGAAGAACGATTTAAGCCATATTGAATCAGAGGCCAGAGTCAATCATGTTCCGATCGTCAAACCAGAGACGAAGGAACTCTTAAGGACTCTGGTCCTTTTAAAGAAACCGATGAAGATCTTAGAAGTCGGAGCAGCAGTGGGATTTTCTTCTCTTTATATGAACAGTTACCAGCCGGAAGGCGGAACGATCATCACGATTGAGCGAAATGAAAAAAGAATCAAGAAAGCAAAAGAGAACATCAAAAATCAGGGAAAAGAAGAACAGATCACCTTACTAGAAGGAGATGCGATCGAGATCTTAAAAGGACTTGATGGAAGTTTTGACCTTATTTTTGTAGATGCAGCCAAAGGACAGTATATTCATTTCCTTGATGATGTACTAAGACTTCTGGCACCAGAAGGTGTGCTGGTTTCAGATAACGTACTTCAAGACGGAGACGTTGCCAGATCACGTTATGCGATCGAGCGAAGAGACCGCACCATTCATAAACGAATGAGAGACTATTTATATACGATCAAGAATCACCCACAGTTAGAGACAACGATCCTTCCGGTAGGTGATGGCGTAGCAATCAGTATCAAGATGGGAGAAAGTAATGAGAGACGTTGAATTATTAATTCCGGCAAGTAACTTGGAAGTATTAAAAGTTGCTGTGTTATATGGAGCAGATGCCGTTTATATCGGTGGAGAGATGTATGGACTACGTGCCAAAGCAAAGAATTTCTCCATGGAAGATGTTAAAGAAGGAATTGAATTTGCACATAAACACGGAGTGAAAGTTTATATCACTGCTAATATCGTGGCACACAACGAAGATTTAGAAGGAATCCGCAAATATTTTGAAGAATTAAAAGAGATCAAACCAGATGCACTGATCATCTCAGATCCTGGAGTTTTTATGATCGCAAAAGAAGTTTGTCCAGATATTGACCGCCACATCAGTACACAGGCAAACAGTACCAACTATGCAACATACAAGTTCTGGTATGATCAGGGAGCGAGCCGTGTCGTATCTGCAAGAGAATTATCTCTGGAAGAGATCAGAGATATTCGTGCTCATATCCCAGATGATATGGAAATCGAATCATTTATTCATGGTGCTATGTGTATCTCTCATTCCGGAAGATGCCTGCTAAGTAACTACTTCACAGGAAGAAATGCAAACAGCGGAGAATGCACACATCCTTGCAGATGGAAATACTCTGTGATGGAACAGACAAGACCAGGAGAATATATGCCAGTGTATGAAAATGAACGTGGAACATATATTTTTAACTCGAAAGATTTGTGCATGATAGAGCATATTCCTGAACTTATAGATGCCGGAATCGATAGTTTTAAAATAGAAGGAAGAATGAAAACTGCCCTTTATGTAGGTACGGTTGCAAGAACATACAGAATGGCAATTGATGATTATTTAGAAAGCCCTGACAAGTATTATGCAAACCTTGATAAGTACAGGGAGTTGATTTCACAGTGTACATTCAGACAGTATACAACCGGATTTTTCTTTGGAAAACCAGATGAAACAACACAGATATACGATAAAAATGTGTATGAAAGAAATTATGTTTATCTTGGACTTGTCGGAGAAAAGGTTGGGGAACATAAATACACAATAACACAGAAAAATAAATTCTGCGTTGGAGATACAATTGAGGTTATGAAAAAAGACGGAAGAGACATTGAAGTTAAAGTTATTTCAATTCAGGATGAAGAAGGAAACGAAATGGAAAGTTGTCCACATCCACAACAGAAGTTATTTATTGATTTAGGAATTGAATTAGAACTAGGAGATATTCTTAGAAAAAAAGATGTTGTAACAGCGTAAAATAAATAGGAAGTGACAGGCACCCGTTATGTGATTTGTGCATAAAATGTATAAAGCATGTGACGAGGTGCCTTTTTTGAAGACATTTAAAGAGCCTTTGACACCAAAGGAAGAGAAAAAATATCTGGAAAGATATGCACAGGGAGATAAGCTGGCGAAGGATATATTAATAGAGAGTAATTTACGCCTTGTTGCACATGTAGCAAAAAAATATTCGGGTGAGAGAGATAATGAAGATTTAATTTCCATTGGAATAATAGGCCTTATAAAGGCAATAAATTCATATGATATAAATAAGGGAAACCGTTTAGGAACCTATGCGGCAAAATGCATTGAAAATGAAATGCTAATGATGTTTAGAAATGAGAAAAAAAGAAGCAGGGACGTATCGCTAAATGAACCAATAGGAACAGATAAAGAAGGAAATACAATATGTCTTATAGATGTTGTTGAGTCAGATAATGAGGACGTAATAAGTAATATGGAAAGACAGGAAAATGTAGAAATGATTAGGGATATTGTAGAAAATAAACTGACCAAACGGGAAAGAGAAATAATAGAACGACGATATGGAATGAACGGGAGGGAGAGCGAGACGCAGAAAATAATTGGTATGGATTTAAACATTTCAAGGAGCTATGTAAGTCGTATTGAAAAGAGAGCATTAGAAAAAATAAAATCGGCAATTGACTATTCATATAAAATGTGATAACTTATAACCTAAATAATAACGGAATGTTTGGAGGGTATATGGTTAGTAAAGTTAATTGTTGTGCAATTACGGGAACGGAAGTTTTACCGATTTGTGTTGAAACAGATGTATGTAGTGGCTTGCCATCATTTGATATGGTAGGCCTTTTATCGTCAGAAATAAAAGAGTCAAGAGAGAGGGTAAGAACCGCAATAAAGAATTCGGGATTTATGATTCCGCCAAGAAGAATAACGATAAATTTGGCTCCTGCGGATATAAGAAAATCAGGAACTTATTTTGATTTGCCAATATCTGCGTCGATTCTTAAAGCACTTGATATAGTAAAACAGGATGTCAGTAAATTTATGATTGCGGGAGAATTAAGTTTAAATGGAGATGTGATAAAGGTTAATGGAATATTACCTATGGTTTTAATGGCAGTGTCAAAGGAAATTAAAGTATGCATCATTCCTGAAGAAAATTATGGAGAGTGTGTAGCCATTGAAGGGATAGAGATAATAGGAGTGAAAAATCTTGCAGAATTAGTGTATGTGTTAGATATGAATCCTAATGAGTTGAGCGAGGAAATATTAAGGCAAAAAGCTAATTTTGAAGAAAAGAAGATTCAGGAAGAAATAGAGGAAAGTTATGATTTTGCAGACATTTGTGGACAGGAGCAGGGAAAAATAGGAGCGATGATTGCAGCGGCAGGAAGACACAATATGCTTATGGTTGGACCACCGGGCGCCGGAAAAACTGTAATAGCAAGGACTATTCCTACAATACTTCCTGATATGACATTTGAAGAGAGAATACAAATATCAAAGATTCATAGTATAGCAGGGAAATTAGATGGAAGACTAGTGGATAAAAGACCATTTTGCAGTCCACATCATACTACAACGGTAACGGGAATGACAGGCGGCGGAATGAAACCAAAAGTAGGACAGGTTACCCTTGCTCATGGTGGAGTATTATATTTAGACGAATTTCCTGAATTTTCGAGAAATGTTATTGAAGCATTAAGACAACCATTAGAGGACAAAAAAATTGTGCTTTCAAGAAATAGTGGAAGCTATGAATTTCCTGCAGATGTGATACTTATAGCATCAATGAATCCGTGTAAGTGTGGATATTATCCTGATAGAAACAGATGTAGCTGTACACAAAGGGAGGTTAATAAGTATTTGTCAAAAATAAGTGGACCTATATTAGATAGATTTGATTTATGTGTGTATTTAAACAGAGTAGAGTATAAGGATATTAAAAAAAGTGAAAAAACTTCAGAAAAGATGAAAGAAAGGGTTATTGCAGCAGCACAAATTCAAAGGGAAAGATATAAGAATGAAACAGTGTCTTACAATGGACAGTTAGATGGCAGAAATATTAAAGAATTTTGTAAATTAAATAAGCCTGAAGAAGAACTTATGGAACAGATTTTTAATAAATTTAAATTGAGCATGAGGGCGTATGGAAAGGTATTAAAAGTAGCAAGAACGATAGCAGATTTGGACGAGAGAAAAAATGTTTCAAAGGGCGATATATCAAAGGCTTTGACATTTAGAACTCCGGCTTGGATGAAGTAAAAAGGGGGATACTATATATATGGAAGAAAGAGATTATTTTGCATGGATTTCAACTGTAAAAGATATACAATATACGAAGTTAAACAGACTGTTAAAAGGTGTAAATGGAATAGAAGAATTGTATCATTCAAGTGAGAAAAAATTACTAAATATGACAGATATTACAAAGAAAGATGTTGAGACAATTCTTAAGGCAAAGACTGAATTTGACAAAAACAGATTTTATGATGAATTAGAGAAGAATAATATAAAATTTGTCACAATTAAAGACGACGAATTTCCAGATAAATTAAGGATATTTGACCATAAGCCATATTTCCTTTTTTACAAAGGGAGTCTACCTGATAATGATAAAAAAACAGTTGCAATGGTTGGGGCAAGAGCGTGCAGTAATTATGGAAGAAATATGGCGAAAAGTATAGCTAAAGAACTGAGTGAAAATGGAGTGCAGATAATTAGTGGAATGGCAAGAGGAATTGATACATACAGTCAATTAGGAGCAATTGAAGGAGGAGAAAAAACTTTTGCAATTGTTGGATGTGGAGTTGATATTGTGTATCCGATAGAAAATATTGAACTTTATGAAAATATTATAGAATATGGTGGGATAATTTCAGAATATCCACCGGGAAGCAAACCTCTTAATTGGCATTTTCCGCAGAGAAACAGAATAATAAGTGGATTGGCGGATATAGTAGCAGTAATCGAGGCAAAAGAAAAAAGCGGTTCGCTAATAACTGTGGAATGGGCATTAGAACAGGGCAAAGATATTTACGCACTTCCGGGGAGAGTTGGAGACGCTTTAAGTGGCGGTTGTAATAGGCTTTTAAAGGTTGGTGCAGGGGTATTAACATCGGCAAAAGATATACTTGAAGAATTGCATATAGAAGAAAAAAATAGGGCTTCAAAAATAACGTCTCAAGAAAATTTACTTGAAAAAGATTTTTCCTTGGTGTATATTGAGTTAGGTTTACAGCCGATTAACATCTCAGAATTGATAGAGAAAACCGGCATTGAATATGAACGTTTATCAGAAATATTGTTACAGTTACAACTAGATGGAATGGTAGAACAACCAATGGAAAATTATTATGCAAGGGTTGTAGTGTGACATAAATAAAAATATAAAGGGGTAATTATGGCGAAGTATTTAGTTATAGTGGAATCACCGGCGAAAGTTAAAACAATTAAAAAATTTTTAGGAGCTAATTATGAAGTAGTAGCTTCAAATGGTCATATTAGAGACTTACCTAAAAGTACGCTCGGAATAGATATCGAACACGATTATGAACCAAAATATATAACCATCAGAGGTAAAGGTGGAAAACTTGCAGAATTAAGAAGACAGGTTAAAAAAGCAGATAAAGTATATCTTGCAACTGACCCTGACCGTGAAGGAGAGGCAATTTCATGGCATTTGGCAACAGCATTGAAACTTGACATGAAAAAAACAGCAAGAATAACATTTAATGAAATTACAAAGCCGGCAGTAAAGGCATCTTTAAAACAGCCTAGAGATATTGATATGAATCGTGTTGACGCACAGCAGGCAAGAAGAGTTTTAGACAGAATGGTAGGATATATGATTAGTCCGTTGTTATGGGCTAAGATAAAAAGAGGATTAAGTGCAGGTAGAGTACAGTCTGTTGCACTTCGTATGTTATGCGACAGAGAAGAAGAAATAAATTCATTTATTCCTAAGGAATATTGGGATATGAATGCAACTTTAAATGTAAAAGGAGAAAGGAAACCATTAACAGTTGAGTTTTACGGAGATGGAAATGGAAAGATGGAAATTACCGGAAAAGAACAGCTTGATGGTATTGTGAAAGAATTGCAGAATGCTGAATTTACAGTAAAGGATGTAAAGAAGGGAAGCCGTTCAAGAAAGAGCCCGGTTCCGTTTATAACAAGTACATTGCAGCAGGAAGCTTCAAAGACTTTGAATTTTTCAACTCAAAAAACAATGAGACTTGCACAGCAGTTGTATGAAGGTGTGGATATTAAGGGAAGAGGAACAATAGGTTTGATTACTTACCTTCGTACTGATTCTACAAGAATTTCAGATACAGCAGAAACTCAGGTTAGAGAATTTATAGACAAGACATATGGTGCTGAAAATATAACAAAAGAAGTTAATACAAGTAAATCTAATAAAAAGATACAGGATGCTCATGAGGCAATAAGACCTACAGATGTAAATATTACACCTGCTGAGGTTAAAGAACAGCTTAGCAGAGACTTATTCAGATTGTATCAGTTAATATGGAAGAGATTTGTAGCAAGTAGAATGGCAAGTGCCGTATATGAGACTACATCAGTAAAAGTTGCAGCAGACAAATACATTTTTAATGCTTCAACTTCAAAGCTTAACTTCCAGGGATTTATGCAGGTTTATACAGATAGTGACAGCGAAAAAGTAACAACGGATAATGTAATTGCAAAACTTACAAAAGAATCAGAATTGTCATTAGTTGAATTTAATGAAAATCAACATTTTACACAGCCACCTGCTCATTTTACAGAAGCTGTACTTGTTAAGGCACTAGAAGAACAGGGAATTGGACGTCCAAGTACTTATGCTCCAACAATTACAACAATTATTGCAAGAAGATATGTTACAAAGGAAAAGAAGAATCTTTATGTAACAGAACTTGGAGAAGCGGTTAACAATGTAATGAAGACAGCATTTAGCGCAATTGTAGATTTGAACTTTACTGCAAATGTTGAATCACTTTTAGATATGGTGGAAGAAGGAAAAGTAGAATGGAAGACAGTTATAAGAAACTTCTATCCTGATTTAGATGCCGCTGTAAAGAGTGCTGAAAAGAAATTAGAAAAGATTACAATTGCTGATGAAGAATCAGATGAAATATGCGAAGAATGTGGAAGAAGAATGGTTATCAAATACGGACCGCACGGTAAGTTCCTTGCATGTCCGGGATTTCCAGAGTGTAGAAATACAAAACCATATCTTGAAAAGACAGGAATCCCTTGTCCTAAATGTGGAAAGGAAATTATTCTTAAAAAAACACAGAAGGGAAGAAGATACTATGGATGTATCGACAATCCTGAATGTGATTTTATGTCATGGCAGAAACCTTCTACAGAAAAATGTCCTGAGTGCGGTGGATATATGCTTGAAAAAGGAAACAAGTTAGTATGCGCAGACGCGACATGTGGATATGTTACAGATTTGAAGAAAAAAGAGGAAGTAAAATAGATGAAATTTAAAATGGTTCATGAAAACTACAATGTAGTTGACTTAGATAAATCAATGGAATTTTATTCAAAAGCTTTAGGATTAAAAGAATCACGCAGAAAAGAAGCAAAAGACGGCTCATATATAATTGTCTATATGTCAAACGAAGAAGCAGATTTTGAATTGGAATTAACATGGTTAAAAGAGTGGAAAGGAAATTATAATCTTGGAGATTGTGAATTCCATCTTGCATTTGAAACAGATGATATGGAAGCAGCTCATAAACTTCATGAAGAAATGGAATGCATTTGTTTTGAAAATAAAGAAATGGGAATTTATTTTATTGAAGATCCTGATGGATATTGGTTAGAAATTGTTCCAGCAAAATAGAGGTAAATGAATGAAGGTTACGTATTTAAAACATAGTGGTTTTATGGTTGAAAGCAGAAATTATATATATTTGTTTGACTATATTGGTGGAAACATAGATAAAGCCATAAAATCGGACAAGAAAATTTACGTAATGGTAAGCCATGTTCATGATGATCATTTCAGTAAAATAATATTTGATATAGCGACTAAGCATAATAATGTAACATATGTTTTATCTTACGATGTTGTTAAGAAAATAAAGAAAAATGCTATATTATCAAAAATGACTGAGCAACTTAATATAATAAGAGTTCAAGCTCATGAAAAATACAAGATAGATGATATAGTTGTCGAAACATTGAAATCAACAGATGAAGGGGTAGCTTTTATAGTAAGTGAAAAAGATGGTACAATATATCATGCAGGTGATTTGAACTGGTGGCACTGGGAAGGAGAACCAAAATCCTGGAACCGAAATATGGAAGTTAATTTTAAAAGAGAGATTGATAGCATGAAGGGAAGAAAGATAGATATTGCTTTCGTACCGCTTGATCCAAGACAGGAAGAAGCCTATTATATGGGAATGGACTATTTTATAAAAAATGTTGGAGCAAATGAAATTTATCCTATGCATTTTTGGGGAGAACCTGAAATAATAGACAGATATAAAAATGAGTATGGTGGAGAAAACATAGTGAGTAAGGCAGTTTTTTGTAAATAAAAAGTGCTTGAATTATAAAATGACTTATGATAAGATGTCTAAGTTAGAGTAAACACGTTTGATGAAATCGGACCGGTGCCCATGCTCGGGGTTGTCCGATGAATTGGATTCAGACGGAAGATTAAAACCAAATGGAGGTAAAAAAATGAGCGTTATTTCAATGAAACAGTTATTAGAAGCAGGTGTTCATTTCGGACATCAGACAAGAAGATGGAACCCTAAGATGGCTCCATACATTTACACAGAAAGAAATGGTATCTATATTATCGATTTACAGAAGTCAGTAGGTAAAGTTGATGAAGCTTATAAGGCTATGGCTGATATCGCAGCTGATGGTGGTACAATTCTTTTTGTTGGTACAAAGAAACAGGCTCAGGAAGCTGTTAAGACAGAAGCTGAACGTTGTGGAATGTACTATGTAAATGAAAGATGGTTAGGCGGAATGCTTACTAACTTCAAGACAATTCAGTCAAGAATTAAGAGATTAAAAGACATCGAACAGATGGCAGAAGATGGAACATTTGATGTTCTTCCTAAGAAAGAAGTTATCGAAATTAAGAAAGAATGGGATAAGCTTGAAAAGAACCTTGGCGGTATCAAGGATATGAAGAGAATCCCAGACGCTATTTTCGTAGTAGATCCTAAGAAGGAAAGAATTTGTATTCAGGAAGCTCATGCACTCGGAATCAAATTAATCGGTATCGCTGATACAAACTGCGATCCTGAAGAATTAGATTACGTTATTCCAGGTAATGACGATGCTATCAGAGCTGTTAAACTCATCGTTGCTAAGATGGCAGATGCTGTTATCGAAGCAAACCAGGGTGAAGAAATGGTAGCTGAAGAAGTAGCTGAAACAGAAGCAGAATAATTAAATTTTTTCTAAATAGGAGGATATAGTAATGGATATTACAGCAGCAATGGTAAAAGAGTTAAGAGAATTAACAGGCGCTGGAATTATGGCTTGTAAGAAAGCTTTAGTTGAAACTGATGGTAATCAGGAAGCAGCTATCGAAGTATTAAGAAAGAAAGGCGAAGCTACTGCAGTAAAGAAATCAGGTAGAATCGCAGCTGAAGGTGTTGTTGCAACATTAGTTGAAGATGGAAAAGCAGCAATCGTAGAAGTAAACTCAGAAACTGACTTCGTAGCTAAAAACGAAAAGTTCCAGACATTCGTAGCTAACGTAGTTAAGCAGATCGTTAACTCAGATGCAGCTGACGTTGAAGCTTTATACGCTGAACCATGGGCTCTTGACACATCAAAGACTGTAAAAGACGAATTAACATCACAGATTGCTGTTATTGGTGAAAACATGAACATCAGAAGATTTAAGAAAATCGTATCTGACGGTGTTGTTGTATCATACATCCACGCTGGTGGAAAGATTGGTGTATTAGTAGAAGCTGATGCACAGGCTAACGAAACTGTTGAAGCATCAATGAAGACTATCGCTATGCAGATCGCAGCTATGAGTCCACAGTATATTAGCAGAGAAGACATCTCAGATGATGAACTTGCTAAGATGAGAGAAATCACAATTGATAGTGCTTTAAATGATGTAGCATCACTTCCAAAGCCAATTCAGAAAGATATCTTTGCTGAAGCATTAAGCACAGATGCATTAAGCGCTGAAGACAAAGCAATCTTAGAAGAAAAACAAAACGACAAGTACTTATTCAACTTCCTTTCAAAAGAAGCTATTGCTTCATTAGCAGCTATTTCAATGAGCAAGAAGGAAGAAATCTGTGCTAACAAGATCTTCAACGGTTTAGTTGAAGGACGTATTTCTAAGCAGTTAAAAGAAGTATGTCTTCTTGATCAGACATACGTTATGGCTGCAGATGGAAAGCAGACAGTAAAAGCATACTTAGCAGAAGTTTCAAAAGAAGTTGGTGCTCCAGTTGCACTTAAGAGCTTCATCAGATTTGAAACAGGCGAAGGTATCGAAAAGAAAGAAGAAGATTTTGCAGCTGAAGTAGCAAAACAGATGAAATAAATCTAGGTAGAATAATAAGATAAGAGAAAACCCTTTAAGCGTAGGTAAGTTACTATGTTTAAAGGGTTTTTTTGCGTCCAATGAGAACACACAACTTATCGCATAGTATCATAACTAATCACAAAAGTTGGACCGAATTTGGTCCAAAGTTGGTCCAGATA
>ERZ773243.3658-NODE-3658-length-10572-cov-2.685842_pt1 | contig 10572 bp, 7 predicted proteins | sample MGYA00580520_ERZ773243 | MGnify/ENA primary metagenome ERZ773243 (study PRJEB29015, sample SAMEA2737747) | human gut metagenome | biome: human gut; feature: human-associated habitat; material: faeces | place: China | collected 2012 ... | reverse complement strand
TTTTATGCTCATATCGGGGCGGGTTCTAAGGTCTTTCACCCACCTATGAGCAAGCACATGTGGGCTTAGATCTTTTGACCCAGGCATCTTATGATATCGTTAATTATAGAATCGGAGAGGGACAGATGTCAAATAATTTCCTGTGGAATCCGGATGTAAAAGAAAACGGGAAAGAAACAGGGCAGAAAGAGTGGTGAAACGGGTGTACGGAAAGAAACCGGGACGAAACAGGAAGATTGACTTTTATCTGAAAAAAACGTATTATAAATAGTTAGAAATCTCAGTCTTGAAAGAGAGAAAAGAATGGAAAAAAGAAAGAAAAAAATTTCACGAATCTATATTGGAGCAGGCTGTATTACTGTGCTGATTCTTCTGGGAGTCGTGATCCACGGAGTGAAGCAGTTTACAGCAGAAAATGCAGATACAAAAAAGGGAATTGAATATATTCAGTCAAAGGAAAATGAAGAGGTCAAGGTGATCGAGCAGAAGATTGCCAGCCTGGAGGCAAAAGACCCGGCATCAGGGGATACAGAGAGAAGTCTGAAAGATCGTTTTTCAGGAGCAGTGGTGATGGGAGATTCAATCAGCAGTGGATTCAGTGAATATGACGTACTGAATGCCTCAAGTGTTGTTGCAAAGAGGGGGATACAACTGGAGGGACTGGACGAGCAGATCAGTCAGGCAAAAAAGCTGAACCCACAGGTCGTGTTCCTGTCGTATGGGATGAATGATGTGATCGCAACAGACGGAGATACAGAAGCGTTTATTAACAAATATGCAGCGGTGATCGAGTCGATCACGAAAGAGATGCCGTCCGTCCGTATTTATATCAATTCGATCTTTCCGGTCAGTGCATCTGCGGCTGAAAAAGAACCGGCACTGGCGAAAATTGCAGATTATAATACTGCATTGCAGGAAATGTGCGATGGAAAGCATCTGGGATTTATTGATAATACCGCACTTGTGCAGGAAAATTATTATGAAGAAGACGGGATTCATTTCAAGGCAGAATTTTATCCGGTCTGGGCAACGAATATGGCGGAGGTAGCAACATTATGACAAGACAGAGACAGGGAATATGGAAAGCTGCATCGTATGCGGTGTTGCTTCTGATTCTCGGTTATATTGCCCTGCTTATGATTTATGTAAGCGGAAGTAACCGCTCTTTTTCAGAGATGGAGAGTTCCATGGAGAAAGTCATTGATACGACCGGAATGAAGAAACTGGACGGTCAGATGCTCAAGCGGAACTTCGGGCTGAACAGTACAGATTATGAGGGTGTGATGTATTATTCTTCTGAATCAAGTATCGATGCCGAGGAAGTCCTGATGATCTGTGTCAAAAAGAGCAGTCAGACGGAGCAGGTGACAGATGCGGTAGAACAGCGGCTGCAGGAGCGGAAAAAAGATTTTGAGGGATATCTGCCGGAGCAGGAGAAACTTTTGGAAGAGGCACAGACCAGTGTCCGTGGGAATTATATTTTTTATGTAGTATCTTCAAAGGCATCTGAGTACAGAGCTGCTTTTGACCAGAGCTTGTAGAAGGGAAAGAAGGATGTTATTTAGCAGTCTTACGTTTATATTTTTATTTTTGCCGGTCGTTCTGGCAGTATATTATCTCGCACCGCTTAAGATACGCAACTTACTGCTTCTGCTGGCAAGCCTGATCTTTTATGCATGGGGTGAACCGGTGTATGTGGTTCTGATGATCTTAAGTATTCTTCTGAATTATTGCTGTGGAAGAGAGATTGCGGCAAATGCAGAGGATGAGAGAAAGGCTCACCGGGGAATGATCTTTGCGGTGGTTGTGAATCTGGCTCTTTTGTTTTTCTTTAAATATTACGGATTTTTCCTGGAGCTGGTCAATTCCGTGACTTCAGCGGAACTTACTTACCGCGAACTGGCTCTGCCGGTTGGGATTTCTTTCTATACTTTTCAGGGCATTTCCTATGTGGTGGATGTCTATCGGGGAAAAGCAAAGGCACAGAGGAGTTTTTTGAATTTTGCACTATACATATCATTTTTTCCCCAGCTCATTGCCGGCCCTATCGTCCGGTATGAAGATATAGAACCACAGCTTGCACAGAGGAAAGTCTCCGCAAGAAAGCTGGGACAGGGGGCAATGCTGTTCCTGATCGGTCTTGCAAAAAAGGCAGTACTTGCGGATACATTTAAGACAGTATTTGAGGAGATTTCAGCCATTTCAGCAAGTAACCTTTCTGTTCCGATGGCATGGTTCGGCTGTATCACATATGCGTTTGAGATCTATTATGATTTTAGCGGATATTCTGATATGGCGATCGGACTTTCGAGAATGTTCGGTTTTGAATTGAAGAAGAATTTTGATCATCCTTATGTGTCGAGAAGTGTGACGGAATTTTGGAGAAGATGGCATATTTCATTGAGTACCTGGTTTCGTGAATACGTCTATATCCCTTTGGGCGGAAACCGTTGCAGTGGAGGAAGGCATCTGCTGATCGTCTGGACGCTGACGGGAATGTGGCATGGAGCTGCCTGGAATTTTATTGTGTGGGGATTTTATTACGGAGTCCTGCTGGTGATGGAAAAATATGTATGGGGTTCAGAAGTGGATCGGTTGCCGTCACCGCTCAGAAGAATCTATACGGCAGTCTGCGTGCTGGTCGGCTGGGTTTTCTTCTTTAGTCCGAGCCTGGGAGCAGCCTTCCGTTATCTTGGAGCAATGGTCGGAACAGGGGGCGGGCTGCTGGATGCGGGGGCAGGGTATGTCTTCTTTTCCCACTGGCTGTATTATCTGCTGGCGGTGGTCGGAATGTCGGCATTTGGAGGCAGATTGCTGAGAAGGATTATCAGTTTGCCGGAGAGTGAGACGGCACGAACAGTTGTAGCTGGGATTTTATTTTTCGGAATGATGGCAATTTCGGTGGCATTTCTGGTAACAGAGACATATCAGCCATTTTTATATTTCAGATTTTAAAAGAAGAAAGACCAGAGCCAGAAGGTGAATGAAAATGCGTAGCCAAAGGGCTGATTCAGGTGAAAGAGTATGAAGAAAAAGAAGCAGAGAGGCTCATTAGAGCGGGTGACAGGGACAATTTTTATTTTGGTATTGTTTGTATTTCTTTTGATCAATATCATTGTACCGGATAAAGAAAAGTCAGTGCAGGAGAACAGAATGCTTGCATCTGCTCCGAAATGGAACTGGGGAAATGTGATTTCGGGCGATTATATGGAAAAGTTTGAGCGGTATATGTCAGATCAGTTTGTCGGCAGAGATTTCTGGAGAACGATCAAAGTCGGTGTGGACAGACTGGCAGGTGTCAGCAAGGAACATGGAGTATATATAGGAAAAGACGGACAACTGCTGGAGGAGATCGAGCTGCCGAACCAGGAATATCTGGCAGACAATCTGAAATCCATTCAGAATTTTGCCGAGACGAATACGGATCTTCCGGTGAGGATGATGCTTGTACCGGATGCGGCAGGGGTTCTTGGAGCAAAGCTTCCGGCTATGGCAGAAGTGGAGAATCAGACACAGCTCATAAGCATGGTAAAGAAGGAACTGGGAAGTTCCGTTGAATGGATCGATGCAGCCTCAGCCCTGAATAAGCATCGGAATGAAAAGATTTATTATAAGACGGATCATCACTGGACTTCCCTGGGGGCTTTTTATGCATTTCAGGAGGCAGCTCCTTCGCTGGGAATAGAGGGAGACATTTCAGGGAAATATGTATCTTATGCGGTTTCCAATGATTTTAACGGAATGCTGGCATCCAAAAGCGGTGTTTATCTGAGCGAGAAAGAGCAGGTTGATATTTATGTTCCGAGTGACAGTGATACAGATGTGATCGTAGATTATGTAGATGAAGGAAAAAGGACGACTTCTCTTTTTGATTCTTCAAAGCTGGATACAAAGGATCAGTATGATGTCTTTTTGGGAGGAGATTTTTCTGTTGTAGATATTAAGACGGTGTCGACAGAAAGCAAAAGACTGCTTCTGATCAAGGACTCTTTTGCAGACTGCTTTGTGCAGTTTTTAACACCGTATTACCGGGAGATCGTGGTAGTCGATCCGAGATATTATAGTGGCACGATCGAGGAACTGCTCAGTTCCTACAGGATCTCAGAGGTGCTGTTCCTTTACAGTGGAAATACATTTTTTACAGATAATAATATAAGTGGAGTGTTGACGGGTGAGTAATCGGATCAGAGAAGAATTTATACAGAAAAAAGAACCGGTAAGACTGAATAAGTATTTAAGTGAGGCGGGAGTGTGTTCCAGAAGGGAGGCAGACCGCCTCATTGAGACCGGAAAGGTGAGTGTGGACGGAAAGCGTGCCGGAATGGGAATGAAGATTTATCCGGGACAGACGGTCAAAGTGGGAAATAAGACCGTATCAAGGCAGGATGAGATGATCGTGCTTGCGGTAAATAAGCCAAAAGGCATCGTCTGCACAGAAGAAAGGCGGGAACGCGACAGCATTGTGCGTTTCCTGAATTATCCGGTGAGGGTGACTTATATCGGAAGGCTGGACAAGGATTCCAGAGCTCTGCTGTTGATGACGAATAATGGAGATATCATCAATAAGATCATGAGGGCGGCAAATTATCATGAGAAAGAATACAAAGTAACGGTGGATCATGAGATCACAGAGGATTTCCTTAAGAAAATGTCCCGGGGAGTGGCAATCCTGGATACGGTGACAAGACCGTGTAAAGTAGAGAAATTGGGGAAATATACATTTAAGATCATATTGACGCAGGGATTGAACCGTCAGATCCGCAGAATGTGTGAAGCACTGGGGTATGAGGTAAAAGATCTTTTGAGGGTCCGGGTGATGAATATTACGCTGGACGGACTGAAAGAGGGAAAATACCGCAAGCTGACAGACCGGGAATTAAATGAGCTGGATCAGTTACTGGAGCAGTCTTCCAGTCTTCCGGGCGGACGGGAAAGCAGGCAGGAGAGAAAAGATGGAGCAGGAAAAAAATAAAATGGAGCAGGGAAAAAGTAAGCAGCAACGGATGCGGGAACTGGTAGAACTTCTGAACCGGGCGAGAAAGGCATACGAGCAGGACAATACAGAGATCATGAGTAACTATGAATATGACAGGCTCTATGATGAACTGGAAGAACTGGAAAAAGAACTGGGAACAAAGATGGCGAACAGTCCGACGGTCAATGTCGGTTATGAGGTGGTCAGTGGACTGCCGAAAGAACGCCATGAGCGGCCGATGCTGTCACTGGATAAGACGAAGGAAGTAGAGCGGCTGAAAGAATTTCTTGGCACGAAGAAAGCGATGATTTCCTGGAAACTGGACGGACTGACCATTGTTCTCACGTATCAGGGCGGAGAACTGGTCAAAGCGGTCACAAGAGGAAATGGAATCGAGGGAGAGGTCATCACGAACAATGCAAAGGTCTTTCAGAATGTACCGCTGCATATTCCGTACCAGGGTGAGCTGGTTCTGCGTGGAGAGGCAGTGATTTCCTATAAAGATTTTGAGGCGATCAATGAAAAGATCGAAGATGTTGATGCAAAATATAAAAATCCGCGAAATCTGTGCAGTGGCTCTGTGAGGCAGTTGAATAATGAGATCACCGCAAAAAGAAATGTGAAGTTTTTCGCATTTACGCTGGTGCGTGCGGAAGAGGTAGATTTTCATAATTCAAGAATGTATCAGATGCAGTGGCTGAAGGAGCAGGGATTTGATGTGGTGGAACATCATCCTGTGACGGCAGAAACAATCGAAGAGGAAGTAGCATGGTTTGCAAAGGCAATCGGGAAAAATGAAATCCCGTCTGACGGACTGGTACTGGTCTATGATGATATTGCCTATGGACAGTCACTGGGAACGACCGCAAAGTTTCCGAGAGACTCTTTTGCATTTAAATGGGCAGATGAGATTCGGGAGACAACGCTTCTTGAGATTGAGTGGAGTCCGTCAAGAACGGGACTGATCAATCCGGTTGCAGTTTTTGAACCGGTAGAACTGGAAGGAACGACAGTCAGCCGTGCCAGCGTGCATAATATCAGTATTATGGAAGAGCTGGAACTGGGAGTCGGTGATACGATCCAGGTGTATAAGGCCAACATGATCATTCCGCAGATCGCAGAGAATCTGACACGGAGCGGTGTAAAAAATATTCCGACAGTCTGTCCGGTCTGTGGTGGTGCGACAAAGATTTCCATGGAAAATGAGACAAAGACGTTATTCTGCACGAACCCGGAATGTCAGGCGAAGCACGTAAAAGCGTTCAGCCTGTTCGTAAGCAGGGATGCGATGAATATCGAAGGACTTTCAGAGGCGACACTGGAAAAATTCATTCTGCATGGGTATGTGAAAGATTTTACGGATCTGTTCCATCTGGACCGGTATGAGGAAGAAATTAAGAGCATGGATGGATTTGGAGAGAAATCTTATCAGAAGCTGCTCAGAAATATTGAAAACGCAAGGAAGACAACGCTGGCACGACTGATCTACAGTCTTGGAATCCCGAATATCGGAAGTGCCAATGCGAAGGTCATCTGTAAAGCATTCGGAGATGATCCAAAGCGTGCGGAAGAGGCAACCGAAGAAGAACTGGTAGAGATTCAGGGCATTGGCGGGATCATGGCAAAGACCTATGTAGAATATTTTGCTGATCCGAAGCATCGGGAGATCTACCGCAGACTGCTGGACGAGGTAGAACTGCAGAAGGAGGTTGTGACAGAGGACAGTCAGAAATTCGCGGGGATCAATTTCGTGATCACAGGAAGTGTGGAACATTTTGCCAATCGGGCAGAGGTAAAAGCGGAAATAGAGAAGCGTGGAGGAAAGGTAACCGGCAGTGTGACATCAAAGACCGGTTATCTGATTAATAATGATGTAAATTCAACTTCTTCAAAGAACAAAAAGGCGAGAGAACTTGGAGTGCCGATCATTTCGGAAGAGACGTTGATCGGGATGCTGGAACAGTAGTGTGGTGTTAAAATTGTGTAAGAGTTCACAGTTTATTTATTTGAATATTTGAAGTGATTGTACTATAATGAACTGCGGATCGTCAGGATTCTGCAAAATGAAACGGAGGTTGGAGACCTCTGGCTGTGATATTTATGAATTTTTCAGGCAGGATACGACGTGACACAGGAAGCAAATGAAACAGGAGAAGAAAGGGAAAGCGTATGTCAGATCAGGATTTCGTTATTGTGGACGAAGAAAAAGATTCTGAGATTCCACAGGAAAAAGAGAACCGGACAGAGGATTCCCGTAAGGAAGTGGTCAAAGACGCTGAAAAGGAGCGTAAGGATGATGACGGTTACGAGAAGATCTGCTTTATCTGTCACAGACCGGAGAGTGTGACCGGGAAGATGATCGATCTTCCGAACCATATTACGGTGTGTCCGGACTGTATGCAAAGAAGCTTTGATGCGATGAGCAGCAGTCCTCTGGATCTGGGAAAAATGATGAATATGCCGGGAGTGCAGTTTCTGAATCTTTCTGATTTGGAAGGAATGCAGCCAGAAGCAAAAAAGATCAAGAAGAAAAAAGAGAAACCAAAGGAATTTCCGGAGCTGGATATTAAAAATATTCCTGCACCGCATAAGATCAAGGCCAGACTGGATGAGTATGTGGTAGGTCAGGAACGTGCAAAGAAGACCATGGCAGTGGCGGTCTATAATCATTATAAGCGGGTGGCAACCAATACGATGGATGATATTGAGATTGAAAAATCTAATATGCTGATGATCGGACCGACCGGAAGTGGAAAGACATATCTGGTGAAGACACTGGCAAGATTGCTGGATGTGCCGCTGGCGATCACGGATGCGACTTCCCTGACAGAGGCCGGTTATATCGGAGATGATATCGAGAGCGTTGTATCAAAGCTGCTTGCGGCAGCAGATAATGATGTAGAACGTGCAGAACAGGGAATTATTTTTATTGATGAGATTGACAAGATTGCCAAGAAAAAGACTTCCAGCCAGCGGGATGTGAGCGGAGAATCCGTACAGCAGGGAATGCTGAAGCTCTTAGAAGGCAGTGAGGTAGAAGTACCTGTGGGAGCGAACAGCAAAAATGCAATGGTTCCGCTGACCACAGTGAACACGAAGAATATTCTGTTCATCTGCGGAGGAGCGTTCCCGGATATTGAAGAGATCATCAAAGAACGTCTTCAGAAGAAGACGTCCATGGGATTTAATTCAGAGCTGAAGGATACATATGAACATGACGAGAATCTTCTGTCAAAGGTTACTGTAGAAGATCTGCGTAAGTTCGGCATGATCCCGGAGTTTCTCGGAAGGCTTCCGATCATCTTTACCCTGAAAGGACTGGGTAAAGAGATGCTGGTGAAGATCTTAAGAGAGCCGAAGAATGCGATCCTGAAGCAGTACCAGAAGCTTCTGGCACTGGATGAAGTGAAACTGGATTTTGATGACAGTGCATTGGAGGCGATTGCGGAAAAAGCGATGGAGAAAGATACCGGAGCAAGAGCACTTCGTGCAATTATAGAGGAATTTATGCTGGATATCATGTATGAGATTCCGAAAGATGATAATATCGGAGAGGTGACGATCACCAGAGCTTATATTGAAGGAACAGGCGGACCGGTCATCCGTCTGCGGGGGCAGGAAGTACCGGCTTTAAATGGTTGATAAAGACCGGTACACTGTAAGAAAAGAGGATTCCATGAGTATGGCAGAACCATGGGATCAGATGACAGCGAATAGAGAAAACGGAAGAGAGTGGAAAAAATGGATGCTTATAGATACTTACTGGATTTGGCAATAATTTTATTATCAACAAAGGTACTGGGTCTTCTGACAAAGAGAGTCCAGATGCCGCAGGTTGTAGGAGCATTGCTTGCAGGACTTATTTTAGGACCTGCAGGATTTGGATTATTAACAGAAACTTCATTTATCCATGAAGTAGCCGAGATTGGTGTAATCGTACTGATGTTCTCGGCAGGTATGGAGACAGATATCAAAGAGCTTAAGGCAAGTGGAAAAGCTTCTTTTATCATTGCATTATTTGGAGTACTTGTACCGCTGGCAGGAGGTTATGCGGTTGCGTGGTTCTTCAATAAACCGGGTGCGATCGAGTCCGATGTGACTTCCCCGGTCTTTTTACAGAATATCTTTATCGGAGTCATTCTGACGGCGACATCGGTAAGTATTACAGTAGAGACACTGAAAGAACTTGGAAAGCTGAAGACCCGTTCAGGAAATGCAATCCTCGGTGCAGCGATCATTGATGATGTCCTTGGAATCATTGCACTGACGATCGTTACGAGTATGGCAGATGATTCTGTAAGTCTTGGAATCGTTCTGCTGAAGATCGTTGGATTCTTCGCATTTTCAGGTATCATCGGTCTGATCTTCTACAAGATGTATAAGAAATGGGTTGATGAAGCGGAAAAAGAACTTCACCGCCATACGATCATTGCATTTGTATTCTGTCTGATCATGGCGTTTGTGGCAGAGGAAGTATTCGGAGTTGCAGATATTACGGGAGCGTATATCGCAGGACTTATTATTTCCAATGTACAGCGTTCTACTTATCTGGAGTCTAAATTTGATACAATGTCTTACCTGCTTCTTTCACCGGTGTTCTTTGCAAGCATCGGACTGAAGGTAAAACTGCCGAAAATGTCTATGACGATCATTGCCTTTGCAGTAGTTCTGACAATCGTTGCAGTAATTACAAAGATTATTGGATGCGGACTTGGAGCAAAAGTGTGTGGTTATAAAAATTATCAAGTAAAGAGGATCGGAGTTGGTATGATCTCAAGAGGTGAGGTTGCACTGATCGTTGCCAGCAAGGGTGCGGCACTGGGTCTGATGAGTTCTGCCCTGCTTGGACCAATCATCGTTGTGGTTGTAATTACAACGATTATTACACCGATTATGCTGAAAGTTGTATTTGCACCGGGAACAGCTCCGGCAGCAGAGCAGATCGTACCGGAATCAGAACGGGTTAAGAGTTATTATGAGAACCGTGAGGATAATCGGTAATCCGGGATATGAGATGAGTGATAGTCCATAAAAAGAGAAGCCATGGGACAGCGTCAGAGCTGTCTCATGGCTTCAAATGTATTATAGAGGTTTAACTGGCCATATCCCCATTCACGATTTGGGTATTCGAGAAAATCCGGGCGGATTGCTCCGAGGATCAGCAGACTTTTGATCTGAAAGACATCAATACCGGTAATATTTTTCTGTTCCAGTTCCCATTCCAGCATAAGTGCAACAGCTCCGGCAGTGATGGCTGTGGAAATGCAGGAACCGGAACGAACGGTAAAGCGTCCGCCCGGTAATGCCCCTTTTACATTGATACCGGGAGCTGTGATGGAAGGATTCTGAAACTGAGTGCGGGTGTATCCACGGCCGGATGCCTGGGCGAGTCCGCCATTTTTCCCGTCATAATAGGAAACGATGATGGGACTTGGTGCGTTGGCCGGATTGGTCAGGGTGTAATAGGGATCTGATTCGAGAAAATAGACTTCTCCATCAAGAAATTCTGTGACGGGGAGCCACATATGAAACTGTCCGTCAATGAGGCGGACCGGCTCGACGACGATCTTCCATATTCCGGCAGCAGGGGTGTTAAA
>ERZ773243.3648-NODE-3648-length-10593-cov-2.191877_pt1 | contig 10593 bp, 20 predicted proteins | sample MGYA00580520_ERZ773243 | MGnify/ENA primary metagenome ERZ773243 (study PRJEB29015, sample SAMEA2737747) | human gut metagenome | biome: human gut; feature: human-associated habitat; material: faeces | place: China | collected 2012 ... | reverse complement strand
GGGAAATCGTTGATACATCAACGTTTTTGCAAAATGCTGACTTGCATTTGACTTGCATTTTTATTTTTATTTCAAAGCTCGCCCCATATGTCGCCCATATCTTGCCCGTATTTCTGCGAAGATTTTCGGAGCGGAAAAGTCAAAAAGCGGAGCGGATATCCGAAGCCGGTTTTGCAGTTGACTGCAAAAACTTATTGAATTTATCAATATCGCTTGATTCTTTTTCTTTAGAAAGATGTGTGTAAATTGAAAGAGTTGTCTTAATATCGGAATGTCCGAGCAATTCTTTTGCGGTTAAAACGTCTACGCCGGCATCGTACAGCATTGTTGCGTAAGTATGGCGGAGACAATGCGGCGTAAACGTGTCTATCGTCAAAGGCAGCGTTTTCCTACGGTCGGCAGCTGTGCCGATAAAGCACCCGTATTTCTTATTAAGGCACAACATATAACTATGCCAAAGTTTATCCCAAGCCGAATTTGACATATAACCGCCCACGGTGTTCGGGAAAACGAGCGTTGATTTTTTAGGCATATGTCGCATATAATCGGCAAGGATATCAGGCATTTGTATTATGCGATTTCCGGCAGCGGTTTTTGTGGATTTTACCGTCTTAGTCGGCGAGTAGTAACTTTTGTTAATGACAATAGTCTTATTATCGAAATTCACATCCGACCAAAGAAGCGCGGTAAGCTCCCCGCGGCGAAGCCCTGCAAATAACATTATCATAGCCGCCGGTTGTGCTCGGTGCGGCGTGTCGAGAATCCATGCCCGCTGTTCGGCGGTAAGTGCGGAGCGGCTCTTTGAAGGTGTGCCCGCCGGGACGTTCAAAAGTTCTTCAACCGGCGAGCGATCAATAATTCTGTTAGCTGCACAATATTTAAAAAACTGCTTGATAATCGATGTATATTCGATTAACGTTTTACGCGATGTAGGCTTACCCGAATACGGATTGCAGGCGGCGAACGCATCAAGGACGGCTTGAACATCACAAAGCCGAATTTTTGAAATATCAAACTCGCCAAAATGCTGTACGAAGTGATCGAGCCTCTGACTAATGCACTTATACCAGCTGGCGGATACGGTGTTTTTTTTCGAAATTAAAAATCGGTTTGCCCAAAAAGCAAAAGTGCGGTTTTCGGAAATCAAATCAACGCCACGATGTAGCTGTGCACGAAGCTCCGCCGCCTTTTGGTCGGCTTCTTTTTGAGTTTTGCCGTAAACCGATTTATATTTGCGTTTGCCGTCAACGCTGCCGACGTAAACTTGAACGACTATTCGGCCGTCGGCGCGGCGGGTGTTTGTTTTCTTCGGCATATTTAATCACTTCCGTTTGTTTTTTGATTTACAAATTGAATAATCTCTTGTTTACCCTCTTCGCTTGCCGTTCTGTAAAAAGCGAGGAGGGCTTTTTCTTGTTCAGTTAATGAATTTGCAGTAGAATAGCGGGCATAAATTACGCCGTTCATATTTCACCGCCTTTCAGCCGTTCGATTCGTCGAGCGGCTTTTTATTTCACAAGATACACCGTAATTTGCGCTTTTGTTTTTCCGTCGTCATTTTCGCCGCAAGCGTCGAGAATACCAACGATCTTTTTATGCTCGTTTTCGTTTATGAAGTTTGCGGCAGACTTCGGCAATTCGCCGACTTCTTCGTAAATGTCATTAAAAACGACGAAGCAATCGTCGGCGTCTTCGTATTCGATAGTTAGCACGTCGCCTTCGTCGCAATTTAACAAATTATCTTCACGCGTTGTATATTCATCAATTTTCTTTTTGATTTTCGAGAGGGAAAAACGCTTCGATTCGAATATATCGAGCGGCTTATAAAAGCCGATCTTGTATGTGGCTTTATTATTGCTGACCGAATATTTGTTGAGATAACCGGACACACGCCAGCCGCGCTTTGTGTAATCGTTGAACATATCTTGAACCGTTCCGCGATAGATATATCCGATTTTTGCCCCGTTAAGATACACGGCGACCGCTTTTTCGTCGTGGGGGTTTTCGGGTTCTTGCTTGAACGTCAGCGCCTTTCCACCGTTACCGGGGATATGGTCGAACGCCCCGTCAAACAAACACAAAGATTCTTCATATTCATAGCAAAGCGCCGCACCGTCTGTAACGTCTTCAAATAAATTGTAATTCTTTTCGCCGTCCGGAACGCTTTTCTTTTCGGCCGCAGGAGCGGGCACAACATTCGCGGCGGGAACGATCGCAGGAGCAGGAGCGGACACAGTATTTTTTGTGGCGGGCGCTGGGTTCTTTTTATAAAGAAAAACAAGCCCCGCGCCGCCAGCAATTAAAAGGACGCTACCACCAGCCAACGCCGCTTTATCATCTGTATTTCCAAACAAGCCGAAAAGACCGACAACGCCGAACGTGATTAAAACAATACCGATTATAAATTTCTTTCCCTTTTTCATAGTGGAAGCTCCTTTATGTGTAATAGATCGTAAAAATATATACGTTCCCGCTGGGAGCGGGCAAAACAAACGTTATTTTGATTCGGTACGTACTGCACCGAAAATCTTTTCCCCTTCCGCAACAACGGAAGCGGCGTCGGCGGCAATGTTCGCGCCCGCCTGAACCCCTAAAAGAGTATCGACCGCGCCTTGCATATCAGGCCGCGCGCGATACGCGAGAACAACCGCCTTTTCCTTTTCGGAAAGCGCGAACGGCGCTTCGGAAGATTCGTCGCGGAATTCCGCAAGAATATCACCTACATTATATATATCGCATAATTGCATTAAGATTTCGGCGTCAGGTTGACCGCGGTTATTTTCCCACGCATTGACCGTTTTTCCGCTTTTACCTACCATAGCGCCGACTTGATCGGCGGTCAATCCGCTTTGTTCTCTTAAACGTTTTAACGCTTTTGCTATTGATTCACGCGACATTCTACACACCCCATATTTTTATATTGGTTTTAGATATGTTCCTATTATACATAAAGAAATAGCAAGTGCCAATATGAAGATCTAAAAAACGTGAATTTAGGAGGTTGAAAATATGAGTATCAATGAGCGTTTGAGCGTCTACGTCAGCGAAAACACATCTTTATTGATTGTTAAACCATTTTCATTTTTTCTCTGTTTTATACGTTTGTGAATTTCCATTTAATCACCCGTTTTCCGTATTAAAAATTCAAAACTTGGCGCGAAGTTCAACGACCTTGCCTATAATGCTTACGGGAAGCGATTCAATATCGTCGTTACTGTAAGTTTTAACTTCGTAAGCCGGATTCGACGGAACGAGGTTTATTCCGCCGTTGAATTTTTGCACTTTTTTTATTGTTGCTTCGTCGCCGTTAACAAGAACTATCGCAACCTCGCCGCTCTCGACATCCGGCTGTTTGCGAACAATAACAACATCACCCTCTTTTATGCGTGGCTCCATTGAATCGCCCTTGATTTGTAATGCGAAAAAATCACCTTGTCGTGCCATATCTTCGCTGATTTCTTCATAATCTAATATATTCTCGACGGCCTCCATCGGAAGCCCAGCGCGAACGGTACCGAGAACGGGAATTTGTAAAGATTTTGAAAGCTTCTTTGATTCCCTGCTGCAATCATATCCCATGAGCCAAAGTGGATTAACGTGAAAAATATTAGCCAATGAATAAACTGTTGGGAGCTTTGGAAGCATGTGCCCGTTCATATAACGACTTATGGTCGCAGCAGACATCCCGAGCCTTTTGGATATAGAATATGTATTTTCGCCAAATTCGGACATTAAATCAGATAAACGCTGCGGGAATGTTTCTTTTTTTATAATTGTTTTTTCCATTTGAAATCACCTTACCTTATGGTAATATTATAACGAATTGTCGCAAAAGTCAACAACAAAAAACAGAAAAAGCAAAAAAATGTTGCAAAAAGCATTGACAAGTTATTTAAACAGTGATAACATAAATATTGCGAAACGCAATAAAAGGGAGGCGAACGAAGATGAAAAGAAAATATCCTGAGCTTAAGAAAATAAAAGGGAGGATAACCGAAATGGGTGAAACTTATAGGTCTATAAGCGAAAAAACGGGAATACCGCTTAATTCTTTATCAAATAAGATAAACGGAAAATCGCTTTTTGACATTCTCGAAGTTTCGAAAATATGCGCGGCATTGGATATTCCAGCAAATGAAATTCCGATTTTTTTTGAAGTGAATGTTGCATAACGCAACAAAGGAGCTTTTATGTCAGTTAAAATTTTTACAAAAAAAATAACCTCGTGGAAAAGCTTACCCGTGCTTTTAGACATCGAAACTGTATGCTGCCTTTTGCAGTGTTCAGAGAATACGGCGATAAAGCTATGTAAGAACGGGGAAATCAAAGGGAAAAAACTCGGCAATATGTGGCGAGTAAGCAGAGACAGTCTGCGCGATTTCTTTATGAATTAAAGGAGATTAAAAATGATTATCAGCACAACACTTGAAGCGTTAGGCATTGCGGCGTTGATAGCCGCTTATTATCACGAAGACAAATTTATTAAATTTGAAAGCGACTGCCGCGAAATATATCGCGCGTGCAAGCGTCAGGGAATATCGGCTTGCGACTTGTTTAAGATGATCTGTCGCGAGGAGCTGAAAAAATGATTTCGAATAAAAGGACAAAAAACCGCAGAATCATTGCTCGGCACAATGACGACCCGGAAAAGAAAGAATATATTCCAGACCCGAATTTTCCGTATAGCATTTGCCAGACTTGCGCATTCCTATACAAGCCGAATCAATGCATGCAAATACAAATGTGCGTAAGCCTCGCCGACCAAGGCAAGCCGCGAGACAGAAACGCGACAAACGAGCATTGCGACACATACAAGCCGAAGAGACGAGAGGTTAAGCCGTGGTGAATGAAGAAGAGCTGCGTCCGTTCCTTTTTGAAAGCAAATACGGCTACCGAGTGAACATAAGGAATCCATATGTCGCAAAGCTGTTTACACGCTTCAGAGATAAGCTCGGGCTTCCGACATGGTGCCCGTGCAACGACATAGAAAGGCTCGAATTTGAGACGGCGGTTATTCCGCTGCTCGAAAAAAGATTCGGAACAAAAGCCCCGAAAGTCGATGTGCCGCAACATATCAGAGAGCGGCTGCCGGTTGAGCTTGTAGCGAGCCTCTACGGCTTAGACGAAGAATTTATGTTGAATTTAGAAAAAAACACAAAAAAATAGCCGCCCTGCGCAGCAACGCAAGACGGCCGCCCGGTAAATACCGAAGCAAAATCATGTATAAATAGTATAACAAAAAATTCGGTATTTGTCAAATTTTCAAAACGTCCGTTTGGGCGTTTGGCGGCCTTGTATTCTATCGTATCTTTTCGAACATAAAGAAGACGCAAACGGCTACAATGCAAAAGAAAAGGAAGTGACAAATACTTTGTTTTTTAATAATCAGTCAGTCAATCAGTCATTTGACGAAACGCTCGGAAAAATCAAAGCCCAAATTGAAATAGACAGTGTCCCTGTTGAGCTTCTTTTACAAGCTGAAGAGCTTGCGGTTATCATCGCCGAGGTTATGAGGCTTCGGCAAGCTGACGCGCTCAAGGTCGGAGGGGTTATACGCCCGGCCGGAGATGTTCAGGCTGTTTTCGCGAAAATCGAAAACGAGCACATTATATACGTGCTTGAGCATTACAACGAAGTGCCGTATCGAATACGAAATCCTAAGCAGTACCTACGCACGGCTCTTTATAACTCCGTTTTCGAAATCAACAACGCTGCTGCGAACCTGTACAGTGCCACGGAAGGCGGGCGGCCATGAACAGAGAGAAGCGAACCTACTCGGGCAAGCTCCTTGACGTAGATTTCTACCCGGTTTTTTCGGACGGTCGGCGAATGCCATCGCGAAAACCGAAAACAAAGCCATCTACTGCCGAACAAGAGAAATACAACCGAAACAAAGCCGTGCGGGAATTCTGCCGGATTGTTAACGCAAATTTCGATGAAAAAGATTATTTTATGCATCCGACGTTCACGCCGCTTTCGGCGCCCCAAAGCAGAGAGGAAGCAAAAAAAATCTTAGCGAATTACCGAGCACGGGTTCAGCGACGACGAAAAAAAGAGTTGAAAAAAGCGAAGCTTGCATTATCGGTGCTCCCGGAGCGGAAAGAGCTGAAAGAACAGCGAAAAGAGCTTGTTGAAAAAATCAACGTTCTGTCCCGCCCGTTCAAATATGCGTACACGATTGAAGAGGTCACATATAAGACGGGAAGCTTAAAAGGGCGGACAAACTATCATTACCACCTATTCATTACCGGCGGCTTGGATGACAGGCTTATGGAGAGGATGTGGGATAAGGGAGTTCGAGTTAACGTCAACAATTATCAGCCGGAGCGGTTCGGCCCGGAAACGGCGGCAAAATATATGCTTAAAAGCACGCCCGAAGCCGGAAAGAAAAAATACATCTGTTCGCGGAATATGACCCCGCCGCGAGTGCCGAATCCGTCAAGGCGAGACGGCAGAACGTCAAATCGCCAGCTTGAGAAATGGGCGAAAGAGCGAGTAAATGACGCGGAGTTTTGGGAGCGGAAATACAAAGACTACCGATTCGAGCGTTGCTTCGCTCGGAAAAACCCATATAACGGGCATTGGTACATATCGGTGATTATGTATCGGGCGACAGAAGAAATGCCGCCGTGGACGCTCGACGATTGGGGGGTGTATGAGTAGCAAAAATCAACAAAATTTCGGAGGTATAAAAAATGATAATCTCAGGAGAAGGCTCAAAAACAATGAGTGAGAGCGAAGAGCAGATATGCCTTTTTCAGTGGGCACAATGGGCTTGTTGCAAATATCCCGAACTTAAATTGCTGTTCCACATCCCGAATGAGGGGAAAAGAAGCGTCTATACCGGAGCACGTATGCGTTCGGAAGGGCTAAGAGCCGGCGTCCCGGATATCTGCTTACCCGTAGCGAAAAAAAGATATCACGGTTTGTTTGTTGAGATGAAAGCCGGGAAAAACAAGCCGACCGCAAACCAAATTGAATGGCTTTCGTCTCTCGAAGAACAAGGATATATGACGGCCATATGTTACGGCTGGGAAGCCGCGAAAGCCGTCATCGAAAATTATCTCAAGTAAAAAGGGTGGGAAAAATGATACACGAACTAAAAATCAAGCCTCAATATTACGAAGATATTAAAATCGGGCTTAAACCATTCGAAATAAGAAAAAACGACCGAGATTTCAAGCTCGGTGACATTCTTATTTTGAATGAATATGACAGCGGAGCGGGAACATACAGCGGCCGTGCCCTTACAGTAAGGGTTACATATCTGTTGAACGACTCTGAATATTGCAAAGAGGGTTATGTAATTCTCGGAATCATCCCGGTAGGAGAACGCCATGGATAAGATTTTATATTACGTAATAGCGGTCTTTTTGATAATAGCGGCTGTTGTGTTTTCAGCCGTCGCAATTAAAGCCATCATCAATTTTATCGTTTTTATTGCCGCGGCGGTAATAATGAATTAAGGAGCACAAAAAAATGAAATTAAAGAAAATAGAGCAAATTCTAAAACGAAACAAAACGATAATACTCTATCATGGACCGGATGATATACAGTTTTTGAGTGACGGAGCGGCTCTTTACCCAATGTTTAATCTTCCGGAATTAACCAAAGAAAGCATATTTACAATGTTTGACATTCCGGAGGAAAAAGCATCTAAATTTCTTTTCGAAATACGCGCACTTTCTCAGACGCTTGATGCAAATGTAAAAGACATCGACGCTACCGAAAATTTGCTCGAAAGAAGTAAAATATCGATTTGTTTAAACGGAATCGAGCTCGAGCCATTAAAGACATCACAAGGGATTAAGTACATAAACACGCGATATTTGGAGCCATTCGCGGATATAGAAACAGGATATGAGATATACGAAAGAACAAGAATAGACGGAATGCTGTATTTCGCAATTAAAAGCGGGCTCATATTGTGCGGCATTGTGCTTCCGTGTTTAGGAGCCGAAAAGCTCATAAAAGAGCAGCTTAAAGAGATTTTGCAATACACTACCGACGAAGAATAATAAAATTCAAGAAAAGAGGAAAAGTCATGAACGACAATATTTTATGCGCTATTGAGTCGCTTTGCGACGACATAGCCACCAACACAAACGCAGAGCACAACCAAAAGAGAGCAAATGCAATTTTAGCTCTTGCTTTCGCCGGGAAATTTACGCCCGAGGAAAGCGAAGAGGACTACACCGAGGACGACTCCGCAGCGGGAGGGGAAAAAGATAAAATCAAAATCCCAAAACCGGGCGAGCAATTCGAGTATAACGGAATTGAGTTTACCGTTCTCGGAGAGGAACAGGGCGGCGTGCTTGCCATCGTATCGAAGCTGCCTTGGCAGAGAATGCCGTTCGATGAAAGCAGTAAAAACGACTGGCGCATCTCCTCGCTCCGTAAATACCTTAACGGAGAATACCTCAAACAATTCAACCGCGGCGACCTCCTCCCGTTTGTATCGGACTTGACCTCCGACGACGGTATGAGAAACTACGGCACCGCCGAGGATTACGTGTTTCTCCTATCGTACGACCTTTACCGCAAATACAGAGAGTCTGTGCCGCGCTTTAATGGTCGGTGGGGGACGCTTACGCCATGGACTTGCAACCCGGGCTCCGCCCTCATACGAAACGTCAGCGCTAACGGCACGGTGGACATCAGCTTTGCGAACATCATTAACGGCGTAGCCCCCGCTTGTCTGTTCAATCCTAAAATCTTTGAATAATCTGCCTCGATAGAGGCGAGAAAGGAAGCACAATGGCACACAACCGCTATATCGTAGACGAACGCGAGATTGACCTTCTCGACCGCTACGAAGGAACAATGGCACAAAGAAAAAAACCCTCATATGTACGATATACTCGATAAAGAAACTCTTGTCACCCTTTGCAAAATGAAAGACCGTAGCAACGATCTGTTCTTCAAACGCTATCAAGCCGCGCAAGAAGTTATAGACATAATAGCAAAACAAGTCGGCATAAACCCCGATAATACGGGCTATTGGCTATATGCTCCCGACTGCGACGGGTCAAGTCCGATTTTAAGACGTATAGAGAATTGGATTAGCCGTAGCGGCGAAAAGGCACAGTTAAAGCGCCGCGTGCAAGAATTAGAACAAGAAAACGCTCTCCTGCGTTCGCTTATTCAAAAATAAGGAAGAAAAGAAAGATGTACAACGAAAATGTTATTTTTGAACAATTAAAAAAAGAGAGTAGATATGCTTTGAACAGTAAAAGCCTCTATTTAGCATATGAGGCATACGGAGCTGTAAAAATGGCATTTGAGCTTGAGGCTATCACATCCGTGCAGTTTTCCGAGCTTACCGATATGCTTATCACAAATGGAATTAACAAGCCTTCGGCAGGGCTTGAGTAAAGGCAATTATTAACTTGACAGATGGCAAGATGCCAAAATTAAAAAGAAGAGGAGTAAAAAGATGTACAAAGAAAAGGCGATTGAAAAAATACAAAAGGAATTAAAAGCTTTTACCGGTGGGAACAAAGAAAAAGCCGTGTCGAAGCCCGTCGCAGAAACGCTTGAAATGTTTTGCAAGCAAAACGAAGAATTCGCGCAAGCTATATATGAGAGTGACAAGACCCTTTCGAATTGCTGCAAAACGATAATGGAAAAAAGCGGAAATGCGATATCTGATATCGAAGTTTACAAACGGGCCGTCAAATACTACTTTTCGACAGCCGACATTGAAATGTCGATGAAAATCAATTTGTGCGGCGACCTCTCCGCCGGAGAAAACGATAAAGGTGGTAAGGTAATATCACTTTCGTTTGATGATTTGTTCTAAGGAGCGGAAAAAATGAAAGTTTACAAAACGAAAGACGCAATACTGCGCCACGCTCCGCATCTTGACGCCGAAGACGAAAAGCTGCTTAACAGCGAGTGCTTCACGCCGTACATATTCTTCAAAGATGACAGAAAAAATAAAAGGCGTGAGTGTTACTGCACCGCCTGCGGAGCGGAGTTCAAAGAGAATTTTGTTAAACGAATAATGACCCCGGACGACAGAAGATTTTTAGATGCGGAACATAACGAAATCGTGAAATGTCCGAAGTGCGGCAGACGAGTTATGCTGAAAAACGAGGGCCGCGTTCGAGACTGCAAGAACCTTGAAGAATGGCGCCGTTTTGTGGCTGTTAAACCTGTGGGGCGAAACACTGTATATCTGATATGTGGATGGGCGAACAAGGATTACACCGGGCGATGCTTTAATACAAAACCGATATATGACATTTCGGCGATATATTACTTAACACCCGGGTATGTCCGAGTTTTCAAAAACGCAAATCCGAATTGGTATGCAAAATATTGGTATGAGCCAAAAAGCATTATTGAACCTTTTACCAAAACTTTTAGCTACAACAATGCTTATGCTGAAAACAGGGGATACAGATGGATAGGCTTTGACCGCCTGAAAAAGACCTTTTTAAAATATGCGCCGATTGAGAATTTTTCTGTCGCGTATGAAAAATATTTCTACAACAAGCCATACGTCTGTGTCGGCGAAGTGCCCGAGGTAAAATTCTTCGCATATTCGGCAATATATCCGAATGTTGAAAAGTTATTAAAGCTCGATC
>ERZ773243.3644-NODE-3644-length-10608-cov-2.660760_pt1 | contig 10608 bp, 9 predicted proteins | sample MGYA00580520_ERZ773243 | MGnify/ENA primary metagenome ERZ773243 (study PRJEB29015, sample SAMEA2737747) | human gut metagenome | biome: human gut; feature: human-associated habitat; material: faeces | place: China | collected 2012 ... | reverse complement strand
CAAATTTATCCTTAGCCGTAAAAAGTCGTCTTTTTTCCTCGCCATTTTCTGACTCCGTGTAAACTTGAACATGCAAGGTAATAAAACCATTATTCAACTTTTGGGCAAGAAACGAAAGCAAAGAAGGATGCATCTCCTCTATTTTGGACAATAAAAAATCATTATCAACCTCAAGTGTAATGACAAACCCCTGTACTTTTGGAGTATGGGAAGTCAAGGCAATCTTAACAGTCGTGTCTTCCTGAGAAGTTGCAACATAAGATTCTAAGGCGGAAATCACATCTGCCACCGTAAATTCACTCTGTGCCTTTACCCGGTTATCCTCAACTTTCCCTTCTTCCCGCTGAATCTGCATGCTATCCCGGGTCTCAGCCATCGCCATCTTCAATTTAAATGAACGTGGCGGTTCCGCTTTATTGACATTCGTTCTTCCGACAGGAGCTGAAGATGCTTTTTCCACAGGAGTCGTTGTTCCACCACCCGATTGTTGGAATTTCCCGTTAAAACCAGCTATCTTCAATAGCCCGGTAAACTCCTCTATACTAAGACTTTTTTTTTTAGTTCATTAATTTGGCACAACTTGATCAAGGTAAGTTCCACGCATAAACGCTTCTCCACACGCATTTTATACTGCATCTCGCATTGCTCGATCACTTTCAAGGCATCAAATATAAATTCGGGAGTTACAGTTTTCGCTTGTTTCAGGTAACGTTCTTTGATAGAAGCACTCACTTCCAACAATTGCACGGTAATCTCTTCTTTAGCAACCAATAGATCACGGAAATGACGTCCTAATCCGGAAACCAAATTACCGGCATCAAAACCTTTTTCCATAATCTCGTTAAAAAGCAAGAATGTTTCGGCTACTTTACCATCGTGGAATAAATCTGTCAACTTAAAATAGTAATCATAATCCAACACGTTCAGATTCTCGATCACCTTATCATAGGTCAAGTTTTTCCCGCAGAAACTCACAACTTGGTCGAAAATCGACAAAGCATCACGCATAGCCCCATCGGCCTTCTGTGCGATCACGTTCAACGCCTCTTCCTCTGCCTGTACTCCTTCCTTGACTGCAATTCGTTTTAGATGCTCGATCGTATCGGGTACTTTTATCCGGTTAAAATCGTAAATCTGACAACGTGATAAAATGGTCGGTAATATTTTATGCTTTTCGGTCGTTGCCAAAATAAAAATAGCATGGGCAGGCGGTTCTTCCAATGTTTTCAAGAAAGCGTTAAAAGCCGAGGCACTTAACATGTGTACCTCATCAATAATATACACGCTGTATTTCCCCACCTGCGGCAATATCCGCACCTGATCAACCAAACCCCGAATATCATCCACGCTATTGTTAGAGGCAGCATCCAACTCGTGAATGTTCAACGAACGTCCGCTATTAAACGCCTTGCACGACTCACACTCATTACAAGGTTCGGCATTCGGTTGTAGATTCATGCAATTAATCGTCTTGGCAAATATACGGGCACAAGTTGTTTTGCCCACTCCACGGGGTCCACAGAACAAATAAGCCTGAGCCAGTTGCTTATTAAGAATTGCATTCCTCAACGTGGATGTAATCGAGTGCTGCCCGATCACCGTGTCGAAACTTGCAGGTCTGTATTTACGTGCCGAAACAATAAAATTTTCCATGATAATCTATTACAGGTTGTTACCCGGCACGAGTGAAAAATCGTACCGGATTACAAATTTACAAAGTAAAATGATTTATCACGCTACAAAAACCAATAATTTTTCTTATATCTTTTCCAAATCCGTTTTAGCAATCCACCCCTCGTTTCCATCGGCCAAACGAACATTGTACCAATCTCCTAGAGTTCCGATAACCTGTACCTTCAGTCCTTCATGGATCACGAACAATTCGGTCCCGCTATTATCCGGAGCCCCTCGTACCACCACGCTGGGAGTCATTACAATTCCGCTATCCCTATCGGTCATCCGGTGATATTGCTTCAACGCAAAGAAAATGGTCATCACGGACACCAACAACATGATTATCCCTAAAGTAAACCAACTTTTCTTTAAAGATATAGATGTTGCATGGAAGAACAAGGCTGCCATAATCAGAAACCCTATAAAAAGAATAACAGACACGTACGCCCATTGATCAGCCGTAAAAGCAGTCACAAAAGCATTATACCAACGTACCAGGAAAAGTTCCGGTAACACCTTGATGTTATCAACCGTGGCCTTTTGCGCCATCGTCAGATTATATTTTATATCATTATCACCTGGGTGCAACAACAAAGCACGCTCGTAATTCAATATGGCTTTCGCAATCTCCCCTTGTTTGTAATAACAATTTCCCAAATTATAATACACGGTCGCAGACTCCATATCATCAGACAACATCTCGTTATACAAATCAATCGCTTTCTGATAGTCGCCTTCTTGATACATTTTAGTTGCCTCCTCCGCCAGCGCCTTTACATCAGTGGCATAAGTTGCCACACCGGATAAGAGCAATATCAATATTATATATATCCTTTTCATTCTTTTCAACTTTTAGTTTTTAACCTTAGTTTTTAGCTTCTAACTTTTAGCTTTCATATCGCTTTATCCAATTTCGTGATAATAGATATACTATCCTTGTACACGTTATCCATCTCTTCTCCTTGATTAGCACCCGGGGCATAACGAGCATACTCGCAATGATCGAGCACCTCGATAAAGCTCTGAATTAACGTCGCGTCTGCCCCCCGACGAGTCAGGTGATCACTGATATTGTCCCGATTCAATTCTGATGCAGCTATGTTCAATTTATAACTAACATATCCCCACAAAGCGTTCAATGTCTCTTGATAGAATAGCTCGGAGTTTCCTGCTTTCATCGCGACAGAGGCTGCCCGTAAACGTTTCTGAGCCATTTTGTTCGCCGTTTTACTCTTCACCCGTACCAAATCGGCATTTGCCTTGATCCGGCGACGATTAAGAATCATCCCGACCACGAAAAGTACAAAAGGAATCAAGAAACTCAACCAGTATTCCATTGTGGCGAAATACAACACTCCCTTCGGACGGAGATCGTTCTTGTGTGTCTTGATGTAGCGAATATCCTGTCCCAACATCCTAACATCTTCTTTCTTGAATGACTGTAAGGCTGCCTCCCCGGATCCTTGACTGGATTCATTTCCCTTTTCAACCCGAACAGCGTACTCTTTTCCTTTCAACATCTTATAAGCACCGGCCTGAGGATCAAAATAAGAATACTGCACGGCAGGAATCTTGTAATCACCCGCGTAGCGAGGTATCACGAGATATTCAAAGGTGACAGTTCCAGACGTCCCGCTTAGATCCCGGGTTACTTTCGGATCATACACATCAAAATCATGCGGGAAAGTAATTTTCGGAGCCTCCAACAATTTCATGTTCCCATTCCCACGTAATACGACCTTATACGTCAAAGCATCATTCGCCTTTAAAGTATCCGTTGATATAGAAGTCGTCATGGCAAGAGTTCCCACCATACCGCTAAATCCTAACGGCTTCCCAGCTTCGGGTAAGGGTTTCACGGTAATTTTCACAGGTTGGCTCTTGCAGAGTACACGGACATCACGGGAATTTCCGAAGAATTCATCAAAAATACTACCACCGCGACTACCCACTCGCTGGCGGACGAGACAATACAATTCATAAGGCTCGATCGTCAATGTCCCGGCATGTTGCGGAAAAAGAATTGTTTTTTGTAACACGCCTACCCGATCGTATATTTTCCCGTTATACTCCTCTCGTTCCAATTGTATCTGGGGAATCTTCACGTCTTCAGTCAGAAACCCATCAAAAGGCGGAAACTTTTTCCCCTGTACATCAACCAGATTTACCCGGGCATATACTTTTAACGTGGCAGTCAAACTCTCTCCCACGTAAAGCGTGTTACGGCTCACTTCCATTCGCAGAAACAAATCATCATCCGTAATCGAAGTACTTCCCCGGCTCTCAGAAACATCCCCGGAACTTTGGGTATTATTCCGAGGTTTCCCGGAACCTTTGATCACTTTTATCTTCAAAGGCTGGGACTTGTACTCTTTACCGTCCACGGTGATCGTGGCCGGCTCGATCGTAAACTCTCCTTCTTCCTGCCCTTCCAAAATATAAGTGTACGTGTACTCTTGATTTTGCTTCATATCACCATTGATAATCGTGATATTAGAAGACGTGCTCAACGACGGCCCTGCCAGTAAATCAAATCCTTTTATCGTGGGAACCTGTAAGTTCTCCCCCTTAGCGTTCAACACGAAGGAAAGACGGAATTGCTCCCCGACTTCCACAACGGAAGGTGCGGACGCGATAAATTCTGTCTTTTGGGCAAATAACTTAGACCCACCAAAAACGCATAATAACAATATGATAATGAATGACTTCATTTGTTTATCTTTTAATTCTTTATTATCCTTCTGAAAAACGTACAAAATTACCAGTTTTTCTCAATCTTCATCTTCTTTGCCTTTTGAGCTTGAACTTTATCTTTCTGTACCTTTTCCTGTGTTTTCTTTTCGTCCGCTTCCAAGGCCTCTAACAAGCGTTTGGCATCTTCTTTCGAGATTTTAGGCTGAGCCTGTTGATTCTGCTGTTGCTGATCCTTATTCTGCTGATCTTTATTCTGTTGATCCTTCTGATCTTGGTTTTGCTTATCTTGATCCTGTTTATCTTTATTTTGTTGATCCTTATTCTGATCTTGCTGGTCTTTATTTTGATCTTTATTATCGTCCTTATTTTGGTCTTTGTTCTGATCTTGATTCTGTTGATCTTTATTTTGATCCTGCTGGTCCTTATTTTGATCTTGATTTTGTTGATCCTGTTTCTGCTTGCGGGCAAACTCCAGGTTATACTTTGTCTCTTGGGAATTCGGACGATTTCTCAACGACTGTTTATAAGCCTCGATACTCTCATCCAACTTGTTCATGGCCAAAAGAGTATTTCCGATGTTGTGATACAACTCTCCTAACTTTTCCTTGTCTTTCTCATTCTGTGCCAACGATTGGAATTGTTGTAATGCCTCGTCAAACTTTTTCTGTTTATAGAGCGCATCCCCCAAATTAAACGCACCCTCGTATGATTTCACTTCCGTATCCAAAGCCTTACGATACTCCACTTCAGCCTTCTCAAAATCCTGTTTATTAAACAGATCATTCCCGCCCCGAATAAACTTTCGTTCCTGTTGCGCAGCCGATGGTAAACTTATAACTACAGCTGCTATCATCGTTATCAACATCTTCACCATAATGTCTCGTTTAAAATTTACCGATTCGTTTCAACATTTTTCGTCTCGCTTCCAAATATATTGATCTTCAAGAAATTCTTGTTTTTACGGCCCAATACCATAAAATCTAGCAACACGAATATCAACGCCATAATCAAAAAATACTGATATTTTTCAGCATAATCACTAAACACCCGCTCTTCCAACAACGTCTTATCCATTCGATCAATCTCATCCAACAACGTGTTTAGCCCCACGTTCGAATTGCTTGCCCGCACGAATATCCCCTCTCCGGCCTTGGCTATCTCCTTCAACGTCTCCTCGTCCAACTTGGAGATGATCGGGTTACCACTTCCATCTCTCATGTATTGTCCCGGATTTCCCTTTTCTGGAATCGGTCCTCCTTGTGCCAACCCCATCCCGATCGTGTGTACATAAATACCTTTCTCCCGGGCTGCTCTAGCCGCGGCAACCGCATCATCCTGATGATTTTCTCCATCCGTGATCACGATAATCGCTTTCGATGCCTCCGTGTCCGGGGTAAACGACTTCGCAGCCAAATCTATTGCCGTTCCTATCGCCGTACCCTGTATCGGGACAATATCGGTATTGATTCCAGATAGGAATAATTTAGCCGAAGAATAATCCGTCGTGATCGGCAATTGCACGTAAGCATCCCCTGCAAACACAATCAATCCCACTTTATCATCACTTAATTTTTCCACCATTCGGGAAATGGCCTGTTTCGCCGCATCCAACCGGCTGGGCTTTATATCCTGCGCCATCATGGAATTTGACACATCCAACGCAATAATCAACTCCACGCCCTCTTTTTTTACCTGTTGCAATTTTGACCCGAACTGAGGACCTGCAACCCCAAGAATGACGAAAAACAAAGCTACCAGAACAAGTATAAATTTTAATGTCTCCCGCTTATAAGATTGCAAAGGCATCAGTGTTGACAGTAATTCGGGACTCCCGAATTCAGCAATCGCTTTTTTCTTCCGAATCCTTGCTACCACGTAAAAAACAATCAACAATGGTATGATAATCAGCAAGTATAATAATTCAGGATGTGCAAATCTAAACATAACCGTCTTAATTTTAAATTTAATGATTTTAGATTTTAAATTCCGGATTGCATCAATTCACAATCTAAGATTTAAAACTTACAATTATGGAATTTTCCTCAACAACGTGTATCGCCCTAACGCCTCCACAATTAATAACAAAGCCCCGATCAAAGCAAAATAGAAATACTGCTCGTTCTTACGACTGAAATGTTTGACTTCTACCTTGCTCTTCTCCAATTGATCAATTTCCTGATAAATTTGCTCCAGTTTTTTGTTATCTGTTGCCCGGAAATATTTACCGCCTGTCATGTCAGCAATCTGGGTCAATATATCTTCATCTATCTCAACCGGCATTCGCTGTAATTGCATCCCAAAAGGCGTCTGCACGGGATAAGGAGCCTCACCTAAAGTTCCGACCCCGATCGTGTAGACCCGAATACCAAACGTTTTTGCCAATTCTGCCGCCGTTATCGGTGCAATCGCTCCCCGGTTGTTGACTCCATCCGTCAAAAGGATGACCACCTTAGATTTCGCCTTGCTATCCTTCAAACGATTTACCGCATTTGCCAACCCGAGGCCAATAGCTGTTCCATCTTCAATCATCCCGCTATGAATATCCTTCATCACGTTGACCAACACGGCTTGATCCGTTGTCAAAGGACTTTGCGTGAAACTTTCCCCACTAAAAACAACCAACCCGATACGATCCTGAGGACGTTCCAATATAAACTTAGTTGCCACCTCCTTGGCTGCTTCCAAACGGTCGGGAGTAAAATCTCGTGCTAACATACTACCGGAAATATCCAATGCCAACATAATATCAATCCCCTCGCTATTATAGGTCTGCCAACTCGTGCTGGATTGCGGTCTAGCCAACGCCAGAACCAAAAATAGAATGGCCAAAACCCGAGCTGCAAACAACAAATGACGTAACCAAATCCGGCTACCCCGTTTCATTTGCTTGAACACCCGAATTGAAGAAAACTTCAAATCAGCATGCGAGCGTTTCTCCTTGAATATGTACCAGACAATCATTGGTATCAGCACCAACAACAACCAAAAGTACTCGGGATTTGCAAATTCATATCCAAACATATCTTCTATTTTAGATTTAATAATTTCAGATTTTAGATTTTGATTACCAATAAACTGTAAATCACAAATCGTAAATCATAAATTAATTTTCTTTGTCTTTCTCCCCTCCGGCTTCTTTCTCCGCCTTTTCTCTCGCCTCCCTCTCCTGCTGTTCTTTCAGCTCCCGCTCCAGACGTTCTTTCTCATGCTCGGCTCGAATTGTATCATTCGTTTCCTGTACAAAATCATAGGCAATATCCAAATTTCGGATATTCTCATCCTGCAATGGTTCCGCTTTGGCAAACTTCACGAAATCAGCCGTTTCAAACATATCTGCCAACTTATCCCGTTGTTTTGCATCTACCTGCTCACATTTCTCCAAAGCCTTCAAGGTTTCGAAAGAAGTCTGTTCCATCGCTGAGATTCCCAATTCTCCATCCAAATAATTCCGGATCGTATCAGTTAATTGCGTGTAATACTCTTTGGTCTTTCCACTCTGCCATAACTTCTCCTTCTTGATTTCCTCCAAAGCCTTCATGGCCAACACATACGGAGGGATTGCCGGTTTTTCGTGATGGAAAAGACTCTTACGGGATTTCCGAACTTTGATAATCCAGACAACCAGAAGAATCACCACGATCCCCAACAATGTCCATAACAAGTAAGGTAATATCTCGGCAAATGTCCACGGAGCAGCCAAAGGCATCACAATATCGTAATTCCCTTTCTGCTGATCGACCACGAAAGTATTCACGATCAAGTGTAACGGATCGGTCCTGAGAGTATTATTATAACTTTCCTGTTGAATCTCGATAGGCATCGGCGGAATCACGAACACGCCCGAATCAAAAGAAGTTATCACGTAACTTTCCTGCACGAGTACCCGTCCGTCTTTTTCCATGATAGAATCACGAACTGGTCCGGATATAATCTCGATCCCTTGTGCTATCGTGTCTTTCAATTGAGGGAATGCCACTTTCACACCCGGTTCAGCCTTTACTTTCATCCGGAAATGAATCTGATCCCCGATCATAATATAGTTCGTGTCAATCTCGGCACTATATTCCCGATTTTGTGCATTCAAAGCACTAACACAACCTAGTAGGATAATTACGAATAGAATAATTCTATTTTTCATTTTAATTCTCCATTTTCAATGTTCAATTAATACCCGGCCCCTCTTTTCTTGAATAACGTGATCAATGCTCTCACGTAATCTTCATCAGCGCTGATAGATGCCATATCGACACCGGCATGTTTGAATATCCGATCCAGTTCTTTATCTCGTTCGATACCATACGCTTCGAACTCGTCCCGGACTTTCTTGTCGGAAGTATCCACCCAAACACTTTCCCCCGTCTCCGCATCCGTCAAGTACATCAACCCGACAGGAGGCAATATTTTCTCTCTCCGATCGTACAATTGCAAAGCCACCACGTCATGTTTCTTATTGGCAATAATCAACGGGTGTTCAAAATCGTGATCATCCATGAAATCAGAAATCAGGAAACAAGTACACCGTTTCTTGATCGCATTTGTCAAATATTGCAACGCCACAGAAATATTGGTTGCCTTGTGTTCCGGATAAAAATCCACTAATTCCCGAATGATATGCAAAATATGCGTCCGTCCTTTTTTCGGCGGAATAAATTTCTCGATCCGGTCAGAAAAGAAGATCACGCCAATCTTATCGTTGTTTTGAATAGCAGAGAATGCCAACACAGCCGCAATCTCGGTAATCTGATTCTTTTTCAGTTTCGACACCGTACCGAAATTACGCGAGGCACTCACATCAATCAACAGCATCACCGTCAACTCACGTTCTTCCTCGAATATCTTCACATAAGGATGGTTGTAACGAGCGGTCACGTTCCAGTCAATACTCCGGATATCATCCCCGTATTGATAAGCTCGCACCTCGCTAAACGTCATTCCCCGACCTTTAAAAGCCGTGTGATACTCCCCCGCGAAGATATTGCTCGATAATCCCCGAGTCTTTATCTCTATCTGCCTGACACGTTTTAATAAATCTGAAGTCTCCACCTTATTAATTTTAGATTTATAGATTTTAAATTCACTCTAAATCACATTGAAATCTCAGATTGAAAACATGTCATTTCCAATCTTCAATTTTCAATCTTCAATTTCTAAGGCACTTCAACCGTATTCAGAATTTCACTGATAATATCCTCACTAGTTAAATTGTTGGCTTCTGCCTCGTAGCTTAAACCGATACGATGACGCAAAACATCGTGACAAACAGCACGGACATCTTCCGGAATCACATATCCGCGACGCTTGATGAAAGCGTATGCCTGTGCAGCCTTAGCCAAACTGATACTAGCACGAGGCGATGCCCCGTAAGCAATCATGGAAACAAATTTCTCCAAACCATGCTCTTGCGGATAACGGGTTGCAAACACGATATCAACAATATATTTCTCGATCTTCTCGTCCAAGTAAACCTCCTTCACCACTTCACGAGCCCTTAAAATATCTTCCGGCTGCAAGATCGTGTTAGATTGGGGATAGATTTTCTCCAAATTTTGACGAACAATCAACTTTTCTTCATCTTTTTTCGGGTAATCAATCACCACTTTCAACATGAAACGGTCAACCTGAGCCTCGGGAAGAGGATAAGTACCTTCCTGCTCGATCGGGTTCTGGGTTGCCATGACCAAAAATGGCTCTTCCAACTTATAAGTCATATCCCCGATAGTCACCTGACGCTCCTGCATCGCCTCCAACAAGGCCGATTGCACTTTCGCCGGGGCCCGGTTAATCTCATCCGCCAGAATAAAGTTAGCGAAAATCGGTCCTTTCTTCACCACGAACTCTTCCCTTTTCTGAGAATAAATCATCGTACCGATAACATCGGCCGGCAACAAATCCGGGGTAAACTGGATTCGACTAAATTTAGCATTAATAATATGTGCTAGTGTATTTATCGCCAAGGTCTTCGCCAAACCGGGAACTCCCTCCAACAAAATATGTCCATTAGAAAGCATACCGATCATCAGTCCTTCTACCAAGTGCTTCTGTCCGACGATCACTTTGTTCATCTCCATACTAATCATATCCACAAAAGAACTCTCTTGCTGTATGCGCTCATTCAATGCTTTGATATCAACCGTATTCATATCATTGATTTTTATATTGATTTATATTACTACTTTGTCTAACGTAAATATTCTACTTCGGTTTCAATTTCCTCAAAAAGAGAACTTATATCTCCACCGT
>ERZ773243.3638-NODE-3638-length-10618-cov-2.390419_pt1 | contig 10618 bp, 10 predicted proteins | sample MGYA00580520_ERZ773243 | MGnify/ENA primary metagenome ERZ773243 (study PRJEB29015, sample SAMEA2737747) | human gut metagenome | biome: human gut; feature: human-associated habitat; material: faeces | place: China | collected 2012 ... | reverse complement strand
TACAGGTAAACTGACGGCTGTTGTAATGAACTTCCGTCATTTCTTCGATATCTTTTAATTCCAGCACGTCCCCATAGGAAAGCCATTTGGTACACAGCACCTCATAAGGCGGCGCGGCACTGTAAAGCAGGTCACAGGTCGGGATCAGTTCTTCCATATAAGAGCCTTTTAATACCTTTAAAAAGCCTAACTGCAGCTGCTCCGGCTCCATTTCATATACATCATTAAAGGACTTTTTAAAGCTTTCCAGATCTTCCCATGGAAGTCCTGCGATCAGATCCAGATGCTGGTGGATGTTGTGCCAGCTGTTGATGGTTTCTGTGATCTCACGTATCTCTTCGATGTCGGTTTTGCGCCGGATGGCTTCCAATGTTTTCTCATTGGTAGACTGAACGCCGATCTCCAGCTGCACCAGTCCCGGGCGCATGGTGGAAAGCAGATCCAGCTCGTCCTTATCTAACAAATCCGCTGCAATCTCAAAATGGAAATTGGTAACGCCGTTATCATGGTCCCTGATATACTGCCAGATAGCCATTGCATGGGACTTTTTACAGTTAAAGGTTCTGTCTACGAATTTTACCTGGGGCACTTTCGCCTGAAGGAACCACTCCAGTTCCGGCAGTACCAGATCCAGGCTGCGAAAACGCAGTTTCTTATCAATGGAAGACAGACAGTAGGCACAGGAAAAAGGACATCCTCTGCTGCTTTCGTAGTAGATAATGCGGTGTTCCAGTTCTTTCATATCCATAAAAGCATAGGGAAATGGGATCTGGCTCATGTCCATTACCTGGCGAAAACCTGTATCTGTAAATGTGCCATCAGCATTTCGCACCATAAGACCGGGAACCTGTTTTAAATCTTCTCCTTCAAGGAGTGCCTTTAGAAAATGGGCGAAGGTGATCTCTCCTTCCCCCATCATAACAAGGTCCACTGCCGGTTCTTCTTTCAAAAAGGCTTCCCCATGATAGGAAACTTCCGGGCCTCCTGCCCATATTTTCACATCTGGAAGCACCTTTTTTATGTCAGCCAGTATCACTTTCACATAGGAAATGTTCCAGATATAACAGGAAAATCCAATGACATCCGGCTTACGCTTATAAATATCCTGAAGGATCTGCTCCATCTGGTGGTTAATGGTGTATTCTGCCAGAGAGATCTCCGCCTGCTCTGCCAGTCCCCATTCTTTTAACATCTTCTCCCCATAAGTTTTCAGGCTGTAGATGCCCAGATTGGAGTGGATATATTTTGCATTGATCGCGGCTAAAAGAACCTTCATTTTACACCTCGATCTCGATCTTGCGGCCGGTAGGCTGGTACTGATAATAACGGACGCCTGCTGCATTTAACATGCGCTTGGATGCTTTTACAGCTGGTGTATGGGCGTACTTGTCCCCGCCATAGATAATGGTCTTAATACCCGCCTGGATAATGGCCTTGGCGCACTCATTACACGGGAAAAGAGTTACATACAATTTGCTTCCTTCCAGACTTCCCCCTCTGTAATTTAAAATGGCATTTAACTCGCTGTGGGTGGAATAGAAATATTTTGCATTGTACGGATCGTCCAGTTCATGTTCCTTGCCCCATGGAAATTCATCATCGGAGCATCCCTTTGGGAAGCCATTGTAGCCCATGGAAAGGATCTTGTTATCCTGGCTTACGATGCATGCCCCCACCTGGGTGCTTGGGTCTTTGGAACGTCTGCCGGAAAGAGTGGCAACTCCCATAAAATATTCATCCCATGTAATATAATCAACACGTTTATCTGACATTGTATTTCTCCTTCTTGCATCAATTTCAACTATGATACCGGATTGCTGCGTGCTTCGCACTCTCGCAATTCTTAAAAATATTTATAATTATCATATAATAGACGACCTTAAAATGCAAGAAGGAGCAGCCGGATCAGCTGCTCCTGTGTATAGAATTACTGCTATTCCTGCATTACACTGCAGGTAATGTAACGACCGCTATTTATGCCTTAGCCACATTCTTGGTCACGATCACGTCTGCATCCAGACCTACTATTCCCTTGATCACAACGGTACCTGCTTTCACAGGCGCTTTCAGGCGGCATTTTTTGATCTCATCCATTGCATCGAAAATACGCGCCTTGGGGATCGGGGCAGTAAGGCGTACACTGGCAAGAGGCAGTTCTCCTCCTTCTACCAGTACGGAGGTTGCAATGTTTCTCTTCGGATCTGTCAGCTCCTGTTTTACATACTCTGCTCCTCTTTTGCAGGTGGCGCCCTCTAATGAATGGATCACTACGGACTGATCTGCCTGTATCTCATAATCTGCGCTTATTTCACAGCCATTTGGACAAATGATGCATGTAAATTCTCTTGTCATTCTACCTTCACCTCCAGATCTCCTTTATTTTCCAGTTTTTCTGCTTTTAAATCTATATGGATCATCTCGGCCGGAAGGGCTTTTTTCATCTTTTTGCGGGCAATTTCTTTTCCATTCTGGCTTACAACTAAAACACAGTCCTTAAATGGCCGGTTCACACGCAGGGACAGACAACAGTCTTCTGTTCCGGAGATCCTCTGTGGAACCGTATGATTGATATTTTTATCAGTCTTTACCTGGATCTCACATGCAGGCAGTTTTCCCTCTTTGATATACCGGGCTGCGGAGTCTGCCAGCTTTTCTGCTTCCATGGATACAAAATCCACCAGATCGTGCACATGAAGGACATTTCCTGCTGCGAAAATTCCCGGCCGGTCCGTCTGGAAATATTCATCTACTGTAGCGCCTTTTGTCCTTGCATCCAGTGTTACTCCTGCATCCAGGGAAAGTTCATTTTCCGGGATCAGACCAACAGATAAGATCAGTGTATCACAGCTGTATTCCTCTTCCGTTCCCGGGATCGGCCTCATATGTTCATCTACTTTTGAAACAGTTACGCCGGTCAGACGCTTATCTCCGTGGATCTCTGTCACTGTATGGCTTAAATACAATGGGATATTGTAATCATTTAAGCACTGCTCAATATTCCTTGGAAGGCCGCTTGGATATGGCTGGATCTCAAAAACTGCCTTTACATGGGCACCTTCCAAGGTCAGTCTGCGGGCCATGATCATTCCAATATCACCGGAACCTAAGATCACCACTTCTTTTGCAGGCATACGGTTATAAAGGTTCATATATGCCTGGGCAACTCCTGCTGTAAACACTCCAGTTGGCCGCTCTCCTGGTATGCCAAGTGCCCCTCTGGTGCGCTCCCGACATCCCATTGCCAGGATCACAGCTTTGGCTTTCCACTGTTTCAGACCATCAGGAGTGGCTGCTGTGATCACTTTATCCTCTGAAATCTCCAGAACAGTTGCATCAGTAAGATAACGGATCTTCTTTTCGTTTGCCAGGTCAATGAATTTCTGGGCATATTCCGGTCCGCTGAGTGTAGTTTTAAAACGGGCCAGTCCAAAACCATCATGGATACACTGACGTAAAATGCCGCCTAACTGTTTTTCACGTTCCAGGATCAGAATATCTGTGATCCCGTTTTCATACAGGCGTACAGCCGCTGCCAGACCTGCCGGGCCGCCGCCTACGATCACTGCATCTGCCTGTTCTATTTCCCACATTTCTGTTTTATGTTCCATGTTCACAGTCACACCTCCCGTACCTTTCCAAATAAGACATTAGAACCTTCCCGCTCATACTGCACTTCTGTCTCTTTTTTGCCAAGTTCCTGTTCGATCAGCTGTTCAATACGCATCTGGCAGTAGCCCCCCTGACACCGTCCCATCATGGATCGGGTCCTGTATTTCACACCTGTCATAGTATCTACGCCTAATGGATTGTGAATTGCCTGAAGGATCTCTGCTTTTGTCACCTTTTCGCAGCGGCAGATCACTTCGCCGTAATCCGGGTTCTCTTTGATCAGCTCTGCCTGCTCTTCTTTGGTGCACTGGGCGAAATGGCGGATTCCTTTTCTCACCGGGTTGAAATCCGGATTTTCCTCTAATGTTTCTCTTTCCTTCATCAGTTCAATGGCGTATCTGGCAATAGGCACTGCTGCCGTCAGTCCCGGTGACTCGATACCTACCAGGTTTAATGCATGAGGCGCGATCTCGTCTTTGATCTCGATCTTAAAATCCTGGATCACACCCTTTTCATCTACCCATTTTGGAAGGATACCAGAATAATTGCGGATATAATCTGCCTTATGGATACATGGCCACAGGTCAGAAGCACTTTCTGCCAGATAATCCATATTTTTCTGAGGCACACCGTAATAAGTAAAATCTGTTACCATATCTGCGTTAGGGCCGATGATCACATTTCCGTCTGTGGTATTTGTCACATGAATTCCCATATAGGTGTTGCTTGGAACCGGATAAACAGGCATAGGAAGAAGCGGTCCGGTGCGCTTATCCAGGATAATATAATCTCCCTTGGAACCGATGATGCGGTAGCCGGTGATCCCAAGCATATCAGAGATCTTGCCGCAGCCAAGGCCTGCGCAGTTTACTACCCAGCGGGTCTTAAAGTTTCCCTTGGTTGTGGTTATTTCATAAGTATCATCATCTTCTCTCCGGATTGCAGTCACTTCACAGCCAAAATGATACTCCACACCGTTTGCATGGGCATTTTCTGCCAGGGCAATGGTATAGCCAAAGGGATCTACGATACCGCTGTTATGGGAAAACATGGCAAATTTTCCTACTACTGCAGGAACCAGCTCATGAAGGCGTTTTTCATCGATCAGCTCCAGGTTAGTAGCTCCGTTGTCTTTTCCCTGCTCCATGGTACGCTTTAAGGTCTCCATATCTTCCTCGGTATTTCCTACCAGCACCTTACCGCAGCGGATAAAATGGAAATCCAGCTCTTTTGCCAGATCTCCCATCATCTTATTTCCTTCTACACAAAGTTTTGCCTTTAAGCTTCCTCTGTCATAGGCGAAACCACCGTGGACAACACCGGAATTTCGACCGCTGGTCTCATTGCATACGTCCAGATTTTTCTCCAGCAAACCGATCTTTAAACGGTACCGGGACATTTCTCTGGCCATGGCACTTCCCACTACGCCACCACCGATGATCAGAACATCATACATCTCCTTCATTTTCCTGCCTCCTGTGTTCAGCATTTTATTTTGCTTTAAATTCATCCCATGAATATATTTTATATTTATCATATATGACAATATAAGTCAATGTATTTCTGATTTTCTTTGTAAATTTATAGGATAAATTCAATCTATAGTCAACAAATGGATCTCTGATACATTCTCAGTATATATTGCAGCAAAAAAGCAGCCATTACCCATTTTTGAGTAAGGCTGCTTCTTGCTGATATTTTCGCTGAATTTTACTCTTAAAGATAAATTTGGCAGATCACAGATATTATTCTGTAACCAGAGCTGCTGCTACATCTTTGCCCTTTGCACCGTCTTTGATGATGAACAGTTCGTTGGTATCAAAACCAGCGTCCTTCATAACAGCGATCGCGGTCTTTGCACACTTGTTACCGCTGTAGCAGAGAATGTATACAGGCTTGGAAGAATCCATGGTCTGTGCCAGTTCGTACATTGCCTTCTGTGCATCTGCGCTCTCAAAATCTTTTAATCCGCACTGCAGGGATCCCTTTAAATGTCCCTGTGCATAGGTGTCATCATCACGTACATCTAAGAACTGAACGTCATCGCTGCCTACTGCTGCAACTGCGTCTTTGCCATCTACATACTGCCAGTCAATGTCTTCTTCTGTACGGTTTCCGCCGAAAGTTACCTCTGCTGCAGCCTCAGACTCTTCTGCCTTTGCCTCTGCTGCTGTGGTTTCAGCTGCTGTAGTCTCAGCTGCAGTTGTTGCTGCTGTGGTCTGTGTAGATGCAGAATTGCCACATCCGGTTGACATAACGACTGCTGCCGCTGCTGCTAAAAATAAAACTCTCCACTGTTTCTTCATAATAAAGTTCCTCCTTGTGAATAAAAAAATATATTTATTTATAGTTTAAAACCGGTTCCAGATGTTCTCGATCCGGCTTAAAAACTCATCAGAAAGATATACTTCCAGTTTATCAAAGGTCGACTGGTTGAATATTTCTTTATCTGGCTGCTGATACTGTACCCATGCCATAGCACACCAGGTGATCCCACGCAGGCAGGTGACCGGAATATAAATGTAAGTCCGTTTCTTTAAGCCTGTGGTATCAAAGCGGCCATTTACTTTTTCTATATATGTATCTAAAAAGGCATCCATCTGCTCCTGATCCAGGATCACATCTGTTTTCCAGAAAGTAGTTGTAGGTGCCAGGAAATGTCCCAGATCCTGAGCCGGATCTCCATATAATGGCTTTTCCCAATCTACCAGATACGCCTCTTTTTCATTATCATCTCTGTCATTAACAAGAAAATTGGTAGAATTTAACTCTGTATTGATACAGCAGTGATAAGGAATATCTGACTTTAAACTTTTCACTGCCTTCCACCCCTGATCCAGCAAGCTGCGGATCCTGCGCTTTTTCTGCTCATCCCCCAGGTCTGACTCCATATAGGTCTTTACCATGGCCTCACACTCTTCCAGTATGGCTTTTAAAGGTTCTTCTGGCCGGACCAGGGAATGGGTTTCCGGCATTTTTACACTGTGTATATCCGCCAGACAGCCTGCGGCAGAAAACAGTTCTGTTTTATAATCCAGACTATGTCCTGGCAGAAATTCCATGACCATAACACCATAGGGAAGATTTTTGCAGCTTCCGTCTGCATAAATAGCTTTTGGCGTACGCCCGGAGTTTTCCAACAGCTTCAATGCCCTGTATTCATATAGGATCTGGTCTTTTAAATGCATCTGGCTGCCAAAATTGATCCGCAGCACCAGCTTCTGTCCCGTTATGGGATGAGTAAAGGTATAATTGCGGTTGTATTCTCCCTGGGCAAGCATGGTATAGGTTTCTGTCACTTGTCCAGACAGCCCCAGGCTTTCCCGGTACTCTTTTGTTTGAATGTATTCTTTTAATCCTTTCGTCCGTTCCATGACCTGCGGCTCACCTACCTTACATCCCGGTATAACCGGTCGATCTTTTCTATTGGAACATGATCCCGGTACATTTTTCTTAACCGGTTCATTTTCCACATTAATTTTAATTTGGGTATCGTACCTTTTGGGAAGCGGCGATCCGATGTATAGATCCGCTTTTTCGCCATTCCCAGCCGGACTCCCATTTCTTTTAATGTCAATGAAAACTGGTAATCTTCCATAACCGGGATCACCGGAAATTTTCCTGCCTGTAAAAACAGCTTCCTGTCAATAAAGATCCCCTGATCCCCAAACATCACCTTCCGATCCTTGATCCTGTGATTGGAAATGACCCGGCAGGTAAACATAAAGAAATTCCTGGAATGAAAGGCGATCCCAAAACAGCCCGCGCTGTGGTCTTTCATCACCCGGCGGATCTCTTCTAATGGTCTTGGGGGCAGTTCACTGTCACAGTGAAGGAAAAACAGGATATCTCCATGGCTTTCCTCTGCTCCCAGATTCATCTGATTGGCCCGCCCTTTTTCAGAACGGAGCAGTTTAAAATCCGGTCCGATCATTTCCGGCGTCCCGTCTGTGCTTCCTCCGTCTACAAAAAGGATCTCACAGCGGGAGCGGTAGGGATACAGCTGCTTTTTCATAGCTTCTATGGTCTTTGCCTCGTTATAGACCGGGATGATCACAGATATTTTTACATTTGCTGCCAGATACCGGCCTGTATGGCTGTTCTGAAGTCTCCTGTCCTGACGCATCCGCTGTCTGTAACATTGAAGGTCCTCCGGCGTATCCATATCCTGATGTTTCGTTGTAAATCCAACATTTATTCCTGCATCTGAAAGTTCTTTTAAAGTATCTTCAAACACATGGCTGTGACCATATTGCTTTAAGCCAAAGGCCTCAGGTATGGGCCGCTTCATACCAACCAGATAATAGCCGCCGTCTGCCGTTCTTCCAAAAACAGCGTCTTTTTCTTTCAATACCTGAAAAGCCTTTTCCAGATCCGGGCTGCTGACTTCTGGAATATCTGTCCCCATAAGAAGGCAAACGTCATATCCCAGCCCCAGAACATATTCCAGACTGTGATACATCCTCTGCCCCAGGGACTCTCCTGCCTGTGGAAAATATTCTTTCTGCTTCCCAAGGATATCCTTAAGTTCCTTCACATCCCCGTCTTCAGGTGCATAGCACACAAAACAATCTGCTTTTACTTTTCTGCACTGTTCACTGATATCTTTCAGAAAACAGGTATGAAGCTTTGCGCACTGCTTTGGTGAAAAATAGGGCATCAACCGGGTTTTTGTCTTTCCCGGTACCGGAATCCTTGTAAAAAGGATCAGCGCCTGTTTCATTTACACCAGCTCCTCTAAAATAGACAGCACATCCAGAACAATCTGCGGACAGAGATCAAACATAAGGCCTTTTTCCAGCACCTTATCCATTTCTCCCGGTTTTGAAATATCATGTCCCAGGATCTCACGGCACATATCGGAAGGATATTTTTCCAGAAAACGCTTCTTAAATTCAGCCACTTTTCCTGCCATGATGCCTTTCTGATCACCATCATTTTCCTCGCTGTGTCCAAATGCCATTCCAAGGACCATTAACGCGCCGGTCACAGCGCCGCAGGTCTCCCCGCACATCATTCCACCTCCGAAACAGGCTGACATTTTCCTTGCCTGTCCTTTGGTCATTCCCATTTTTTCTGCACATGCGCCGGTCACTACCTGAGAACAGTCAATACCGGCCATAAACAACTGACAGACTTCTTCTTTTGTCATGTTCTTATCCTCTTTTCTTTTTCATATGTTCCATATAAATACTGCGCATCATAAAGATCAGCGCTGACAGGGCAAAGATAATGAGAAGCCCTGTAACAAATAACTTTGCTCCGCCGGTCAACATGCCGCCTACATAAGAATAAACAATGGTTGCAGGCAGCTGTCCAATTCCCGTTGCAATAAAGAAGGAGGAAAAGGACATAGATGTAAGTCCTGCCGCGTAGCTTACAATATCAAAGGATACGAAAGGCAGCAGACGGCAGATCAGGATCGTATTTTTTCCGTATTTTTCAAAAAATGTATCGATCTGTGCCAGACCGGAACGGCTGGTCAGCTTTTCAGCCACATCACAACCTAAGATCCTTGCAATGTAGAAACAGATTGCTGCGCCTGCCATAGCACTGGACCAGGATAAAATAGCTCCCTTCCACCAGCCAAATAAGTTTGCATTGGCAAAGGTAATAAGAAATGCAGGCAATGGCGCGATAATGGACTGCAGGATCATTAACAGAAAAGATAATGCCGCTGCATAGGCTCCATAGGACGCTACAAAATCGCGAAGCACGGTAAAATCACCGGTTGCAAACATGGCAAAAACACGATTCATGCCCTGGTGTACGGACGGTACTGCCATGTATACAGCTATAGCTGCTACCACGCAAACGATCAGGATCACCTTTTCGATCCATTTATTTTTATTCTTCTTCATACTTTCTCCCTCTTCTATCTTCCTGCACGAACCCGGTTCCACAGAGAATGCCTTACATCCGGCACTTCTTCTCTTCCAAGGATCTGTACCAGCAGATGTTTTATATTTTTTCCGCCGGCTCTTGTGAGATTTCCGGCACAGGAGGCACAATACACGCTTGTATTCTGTATACTGCCTGCTGATTTTGCCATCTGAGCTGCAAGTTCCGGTTCTTTCAATGCTGCGCAGCCTCCAAGACCACAGCAGTTTGCACTTGAAAGGATCTTCGGTTCTGCTGTCAGAAATGGCCGGATCTGTTTTAAAAGTTCTCTCTTTTCACGGTCCGGACATGGAAGGAAAATATTCTGCTCTTCCATGATCCTGTTTCCCAGCCCCAGTTCCTGTAATTTTTCATAAATGCTGATCACCGGAACAGAAAGTTTGTCTTTCAAAAAAGCATAACAGTTTGGACAGACCATAACCACTTCTCTTACCCCCGCTTCCAGGAGCTTTTTATTTAAGCGTTCCAGGATCACTGTTTCTTTTTCTTCCAGTCCCAGCTCCGCTATCGGCTTCCCACAGCAGTCAAATACAGAAAATGCATCTGCTTTTTCTGCCAGCAGTTTCCCCAGATAACGGGTAGTCTCCGGATAAAAAGAAGGAAAGTTACAGCCGAAAAACAATGCTGTTTTTCCCGTTCCTGTGTATCTGCGGAATTTATAATCTTCTTTCTCCCACAGGAGCATCCCATAACCCTTTTCAGGTATCCTGCCGCCTGCTTCTTTTACCCGGTGTCTTCGGATTTGGAGTACTATTTCCCGTCCATCAATCCCCTGGGGACAGACTTTGGAACATTTTCCACAGAGGAAACAGTGATATGCCATCTTGGAAAGTTTTTCTGTATCTCCGATGGTTAGGTCATATTTCTTTAAAAACTCACAGTTTTCTGTGCATACGCCGCAGTGGGTACAGCCTGTGACCGACTCTTTCATCACATCTCATCTCCATTTTTCAGATCCGTTTTTTCCTGTTCTGCAAGGACTTTTTTCTTTAACAGGACACCTGCTGTTGTTACTGCCACCGCTAATATAGCGGCCCCAAGGAAACAGGCTTTTCTTATACTTGGATCTGCCAGACCTGCTGTTCCAAATGTATACATGACAGTTCCC
>ERZ773243.3636-NODE-3636-length-10618-cov-2.473824_pt1 | contig 10618 bp, 5 predicted proteins | sample MGYA00580520_ERZ773243 | MGnify/ENA primary metagenome ERZ773243 (study PRJEB29015, sample SAMEA2737747) | human gut metagenome | biome: human gut; feature: human-associated habitat; material: faeces | place: China | collected 2012 ... | reverse complement strand
CTAGGAATTTGTAAGAATAGAATGTCCCGATTGGTTTACCTTTCACGAGTGCGGTTCCGTTAAGGAAATTGTCCAATTCATATTCATTGGCATCCGGATCGCTTTGCATTTTGTTGAACGTTTTTGAAAAGGACGTGGATAGGGTCCACCTTACATCTTTATTGTTGATCGGGGACACGGTTACAGCCACGCTATAACCACTATTGTCAACATCCCCGCCATTCACCACGTAAGAATTCCCATTCACTCCGTTCATGGCTGCAATCGTTTTGGTCATGAAAGCGTCTTCCGTGTGTTTCCAGTAATAGGAACCTTCAAATTGTACTTTGTTTTTGAACAGGGAAAGTTCTAATCCTAAGTTGTAGGATTTTGTTGTTTCCCACTTTAAATCCGGGTTTGGGTAACGCTCAACCTTGGATATATTTTCATTGAAATAAGAGTCCAGAGGTTTTTTCGAGATGATCATGACCGGGGTTTGGTCACTCAACATATTTCCTTGATAGCCGAATGATGCTTTCAGGCGTAAGAAATCGATCCAAGAGGTTTGCATCCAGTCATGTTCGGAAATATTCCAGTTGGCAGAAGCAGACCAAATGGGCAATAATTTGTCGTTGCTCTGGTCCCCGAAACCGTTGGAACCGTCTACGCGGGCGTTTACGTTGACTGTGAAGTAATTAAAGTAGCTGTATGATACGGAAGCGTATGCCGAAATGGTGTTAGTTAGCTGGTCGCTGAGAGAAGGAACGTTGCTTGCCAACCACTCTTTGTAAGCCGGATAATCATCCAGGTTAATATTGTTGACAAAACTCATGCCTCGGTCTTTATAATATCCGCGGGTCACGTTCTCGTATTGTTTGTAACGGGTGGAACTTAACTCGAATCCGGCAGAGGCGTTGATGTTATGTCGGTCTTCGGTTCCGAAATATTTGTTGGCATTTAATTGTAAACGAACGGTGTATGAATTGTTGTTCGTTTCTTGGCGACTTAACTCTCCTCCATAAGGTAATTCCGAATATCCGGCAGAGCCACTCCATTCTTCCCAATAGTCATCCCATTCTGCCGGTTCAAGAGGTACGCCGTATTCGGAACCCCGGAGTAAGGCGGCGTGATAACTTTTTTCTCCCCACCAACCTTCAATTGTCGTGTGGGAGGTTGAATAGGATACGATGGCATTGGCATTCAACCAATTCGTGAATTTGAACTGTAGGTTGGCATTCACGGTCAAGGCAGAACCTTCTTGTCCGTAAGAACTGTTTTCCAGTTCGTTCAGTATGTTGAAGTTGTAGTAGGTATAGTTATTGTATTTTCTTTGATAGAAATAATATTCTCTCTTTTCATCGAAAGCTGGTAGAGCCCGGGTTGTTTTGTAAGCATATTGCATGGGAGCCAATTCGTTCTGATAGTAATCGCGGGAAGATACATTTCCGTTCATGCTTAAAGAAGCGGTCAGCCACGGTGTTAAATTCGCGTCTAGGTTTAGGGCTGCCGTGTAACGTTCGTTGTTATCATCCCAAATCACGTCGTTATCCCGGTTGTAACCGATAGAGGCATAGTAACGGGCTTCTTCCGATCCCCCGGATATACTGATCGTGTGTTGATGTGAAAGACTGTTGCGTGTTAATAAATCGAACCAGTCGGTGTTAACCGTTTCCAGTTTTGCCACTTCCTGATCGAATTGCTGAATGTCTATTTCGTGGTTGTATAGTTTTGTGATTAATCCTTCATACCCCACCATGGACATATCGTTCGGGAATTGATAATGTTGCGCAACCAGTTCTCGGGAAAATCGCATACGTTCTTGTGAATTCATCACGTTGACCGATCTGTCGTTATAACTCGGGCGTTGACGTAAGGTCATGTTCATCGAGTAGGTAACGACGGGACGCCCCACGTGTCCTTTTTTTGTGGTAATCACGATTACTCCGTTGGCAGCTTTGGTTCCATATAGAGCCGTGGCAGCGGCATCTTTTAAGACATCGATACGATCGATATCCTGCGGGTTTAACCCGGCAATGGCGTTACCGATACGATTAATATAGTCCGGATCGTTCAATTCTTCCGGTGATATTTCCACCGGGTCTTGAATGATGATTCCGTCGACCACCCATAGCGGTTCGCGGTTACCGATCAGCGTGGAAGTTCCGCGTATTCGTAATTTGGGAACAACACCGACTTCTCCAGAGTTGCTCATGAACATCATGTCGGGGATTTGTCCCTGCAACATTTGGTCGACCGATGATGCCCCGGGAATCATTATATCCTCCATTTTTACGGAAGTGACGGCACTTGTGTTTTTTCGGCGGTCGACAACTTGATAACCAGTGACAACCACTTCGTCCATTTCTTGGGAATCTTCTTCCATGACGACAGTCAAATCTTGGCCCTTGTAAGGGATGGTTATGGTTTTCATCCCGATAAAAGAAATGATCAGTACGATGTTGGAGTCTTTGGGTTGTATCATTTCGAATTTTCCGTTCATGTCCGTGGCGACACCGATGCTTGTACCCTTGATCAGCACGGTTACGCCGGGTAGGGGAGCTTTCTTTTTATCCGTGACGGTTCCCCGTATTTTTTTGATCTGTTCTTGTTGTTGAAGTTCGGCTTTGCGAATGACGATCACCTTATCGAGAATGGAATAGGTGTACCCGCTATTCTTTAGGCAAGCGTCGAGAATGGTTCTCACGTCGGAATCTTTCACGTTCATGGTGATGGAGCCGATATGGTCCAATTCCTCCACGTTATAGACAAACGTGTAATCGCTCTGCTGTTTTATGATCCGGATGATTTCCCGGATATTGCTATTCTCCACGGCTACCGAGAATTTGGCCTCTTGGGCGTGGATCCCGGCTGATAGGTTCATGCAGAATAATAGCATCAATAAGCTACTTAATTTCATAACTAACAGTAGTTTTTTTAATTTTTCACGCACACAAGCGTGAATAAAACAATCTTTTTTCATAATTTTGTTTTACTGATTTGTACTTACACTCGCTTTGACCGGGGAGTGTGGTTCACGAATTATAGCGATGGGACGTGCTGCCAACATGTCCCGTTTCTATTTTCAGATTACTATATATATGTTTTTTCCCTCCTTTCTGCACTTGACCACGTGCGTTTCTTCAATCAATTTCAGCACTTTGTCTATGTTTTCATAACGCGATGTCTCGATAGTGAATTTCCGTTGTTTTAGACTTTCTTTTTCGAAAACGACGTTGAATTCGTACCAGTGCGATAATTCCTGCATGATTTCTCCGAGAGGTTTCTCGTCAAAATAGAACATGTCTCGTACCCATGCTGTGACAACATTAGTGTCCACCTTTCTTACATCGATTTGGGCATTTCCCGATGTGGTGACAGCTTGCTGGCCGGGGGCAATGATTGTTGTTGTTAGTCCATTGCCTACTTCCACTTTCCCGTTCACGAGGGTCGTTGCTACATTCCCGTCGGGAGCGGAAGCATTCACGTTGAAGGTGGTTCCCAACACGGTGACCGTGGTCCCCGCGGTTTCAACGACGAAACGGCGAGCGGTATCGGGTGTTACTTCCAGATAGGCTTCTCCCGTCAGGCGGATTTTACGTTCTTTCCCCTTGAATTGAACGGGATAGGTCAGTGTACTTTCGGAATTGAGTTTCACGGTTGTGTTGTCGGAAAGGCGAACGGTGTATTCCCCGTATTTGGGAACGATGATGGTGTGATAGATTTCATCAATTTCAACCGTCTCTTTTTCTGCGGTTGCATAGTTGATTTCCTGTTTTTCCGCATGTAAGGCAGCATTGTTATTTAAAGCCAGCACGGAAGATTGTGGGTCATCCAGCGTGATTTTATTTCCGTTTTCCAGTACAAGTTGCACGGCAGAAACAGGTTGGGGAGAGGAGATTATTTCTTCGTTCGGTTGTGTAAGATAGTAGTATGTCCCTGTTATGGCAAGAACTAACACGGCGGCGCTTGCCACCATACGGTAGAGGGTATGTCGGAATGGCTGGGGAGCCTTTTGCCTGGTACGATATTTTTTCTCGAATAAATTCCAACCTTCTGCCGTGGATGGTGAAGTCGCATTTCCATCGAATGATTTTTGGCGTAATTGTTTATAAAAAGCCTTGTTTTTTTCGTCTCTTTCCACCCACGCAGAAAGTCTCCGTTCTTCTGATTCGGGCAGGATTCCCAAACGCTGGAGAGCGATGAGGCGAGCAACTTCTAGTTTCGATAAAATATCTTTTTCCATCTTTTCGTTCCGTTTATTTTTTATGGAATATCCAATTTTCACTTTGAATACGGATGAGGGTGAAAACCGGGTGAGTCGATTTTTAATTTTTTTTCGGAAAGATATATCATATACCTTGGGAAACCCTTGAACTATGGTTGCGAAGCCATATATAATAATGTGAATACATCTTCCCGGTTAGCTAATATACTACATGATATGCCTTACTTGCAAGTATAATCTTATCAAAGATCTATTTTATCGAAGTTGAATGCTCTATGAATGCAGGATGAATGCTTCGTGGTCTAAATGAACTATCAGGAACGTGCTAGGAGAATGATAAATTGACATAGCCTAAAGCCGGGGTGAAGCCGGCCTTTTACTAAGGTAATAATCTCCCAAGGTCCTTTCATCACCCTTTTATCGCCCTTTCAGTGTCCTTTGCCAATATACCGGAAAAGGCGGGGAGGGGTGACATGATAGGGTGCGGGAGATTATTAGGAATATAAAACTGTGGGATAACGGTTGTATAACCGTGGGGGAGTCTGAACGGGGCATCGGTTTTCCGGATTAAAATGGATTTTTGAATTGTTACATTGAAAAAAAATTTATACCTTGTCAACTCATTTTGACAAGGAAAATTAATCATTAAATGAATAATAAATATGTTTGATAAAAGCGTGTATATAAATAGAAGAAAGCAACTTATCGACAAGATGAGTGGCGGCTTGGTATTGATACTGGGTAATGAGGAAGCTCCTGCAAATTATCCGTCTAACACGTATAAATTCCGTCAGGATAGTTCTTTCCTTTATTTCTTTGGTTTGAACATGCCCGGGTTTGCCGGGTTGATGGACGCGGATTCCGGGGAAGTTTGTCTGTACGGAAACGACGTGGATATGGACGATATTATCTGGATGGGACCGCAACCGAGCGTGAAGGATTTGGCTGCCAGCGTGGGTGTGACTTGTTCCGCTCCTTTCGGTAAATTGGCCGAGGCTTTGAAAGAGGCCATCAGCCAGGGACGCAAGATTCATTTCTTACCGCCTTATCGTTATCACAACATGTTATTGTTGGAGGATTTGTTGGGTATTCATCACTCGCTGATTAAGAATTACTCTTCTTTAGAATTGATCAAGGCCGTGGTGGCATTGCGTTCCGTGAAGGAGGCTTGCGAGATCGAGCAAATTAATTTGGCTTGTAACATTGGTTACGAGATGCACGTGGCTGCAATGAAACACGCATTACCGGGACAGAAAGAGCAATATATTGCCGGGTTGATTGAGGGAATTGCGGCCTCTTACGGAAGTATGGTTTCTTTCCCCGTGATCCTTTCCCAGAATGGCGAGACGTTGCATAATCACGATCATAGTAAGACGTTGACCGTGGGACGCATGATGTTGACGGATGCCGGGGCGGAGAATAACATGTGTTATTGTTCCGATTTTACCCGTACGGTTCCCGTGGGAGGACGTTTTGATCAACGTCAGAAAGATGTATATAATATAGTATTGGATTGTAATAATAAAGCGATGGAGATTGCTCGTCCGGGAGTAACGTATCAGCACGTGCATCTGGAAGTTTGCAAGGTTTTGACTCAAGGGTTGAAAGACCTTGGTTTGATGAAGGGAGATGTGAATGCCGCTGTGGCTGCCGGGGCTCATGCTTTGTTCATGCCTCACGGGTTGGGTCACATGATGGGATTGGACGTGCATGATATGGAGGATTTGGGACAGATTTACGTGGGGTATGACGACGAGACTCGTCCAATTGACCAGTTCGGTACTTCTTCCTTGCGTATGGGACGTAAGTTGCAACCGGGATTCGTGGTTACCGACGAGCCGGGGTGTTATTTCATTCCCGCGTTGATCGACCAGTGGAGAGAACAGGGATTGCACAAGGACTTCTTGGTATATGACAAGATCGAGACGTACAAGGACTTCGGTGGTATCCGTCTGGAAGATGATATTTTGATCACGGAGAACGGGTGTAAATGTATGGGTGACCATCGGGCGCCGATCACCGTGGAAGAGGTGGAAAATACGATAAATGGATAAAAATTATAAAGAGCAGATATGAGATTTGTTGTATCAAGTAGTAGTTTTTTGATGCGGTTGCAGGCCGTGAGTAAGGTGATTAGTGGAAAACCTGCACAACCGATTCTGGATAATATTTTGTTGGTAGCCAAGGACGATACGTTGTACGCCACGGCATCTGACAAGGAAACAACCATGGAGGCCAAGATCGAGTTGGATAACCTGGAAACCCCGGGAAGTATCACGATCCCGGCGAAGTTGTTGTTGGATATTCTGAAAGAGTTCCCGGAACAACCCTTGACGTTTGATATTAACACGGGGACGAACGAGGTGAAGATTATCTCGGACAAGGGAGAGTTTTCCGTGCCGGGAGAGAGTGCCGAGGATTACCCGGTACAATCCGGAATGGACGAGAGTGTGAACACGATTGCAACGAATTGCGGTATGCTGTTGGAGGGAATCACCCGTACGGTTTTCGCCACGGCAAATGATGATTTGCGTCCGGTGATGAACTGTATCTTGATGGAGATGGGACCGGAGAATTTCACGTTCGTGGCTTCAGATGCCCACAAGTTGGTACGTTACAAACGTTTTGACGCCAAGACGGACGGGGATCAGTTTGCATTGATCTTGCCAAAGAAACCGTCTTTGTTGTTGAAGAATATATTACCGAAGGATGACAGCGAGTTGCGTTTGCAATTCAACGAGAAAATGGCTTGTTTCACTTTCGGAAATTACAAGATGGTTTGCACGCTGGTGGAAGGACGTTTCCCGAACTACAATTCCGTGATCCCGCAGAATAACCCGAAAAAGATTATTATCGAGAAGAAGGAGTTGTATAATTCATTAAGACGGGTTTCCGTGATGGCAAACCAAGCCAGTAACTTGGTGAAGTTTGACTTGAGCAACGGAACGATCGTGATTTCAGCTCAAGACGTGGATTATGCCATGTCAGGACATGAAACGATTACTTGCCAGTACGAGGGAGAAGAGATGGCCATCGGGTTCAAGTCTCCTTTCGTGCAAGAAATATTATCCAACCTCAACACGGAATCTTTGGTATTGGAGTTGTCCGATCCGAGTCGTCCGGGATTGTTCCTGCCTTTCGAGAGCGATAGTGAGAACGAGGATTTGTTGATGTTATTGATGCCGATGATGGTTTAATCAGTAAGGCGAAAACTTCGCCTTACTGATTAAACCAAATTTAAAATTTAGAGTGAAAAAGATTCCGTGATTGCCGATTCGATGATTGGGTGATTAAAATCACTTAATCGAAAATCATTAAATCACTTAATCGCTAGGATCTAAAATCATTCAATCTAAAATTAGTAAGTTTTGGAATTAAAATTGACTAACCCGATTGTATTCTTTGATTTGGAGACAACGGGTATTAATATCGCAAAGGACAAGATCGTGGAGATTTCTGTTTTGAAGGTGATGCCGAACGGGAAAGAGGAACAGAGAACGATCCGGGTGAACCCGGAGATGCATATACCGGAACAGGCGTCTGCTATTCACGGAATTTATGATGATGACGTGAAGGATTGTCCGACGTTCAAGGAGATTGCCAAGGATTTGGCCCGTTTTATCGAGGGGTGTGATTTGGGAGGATATAATTCAAATCGTTTTGACATTCCGTTGTTGGCAGAGGAGTTTTTACGTGTAGACGTGGATTTCGATATGCGAAAACGGAAGTTCGTGGATGTACAGACGATTTTTCACAAGATGGAGCAACGTACGTTAAGCGCTGCATATCGTTTTTATTGTAACAAGAATTTGGAAGATGCCCACACGGCAGCTGCCGATACCACGGCGACCTATGAGGTGTTGAAAGCCCAGTTGGATCGCTACAATGACACGTTGGAGAACGACATCGCTTTCCTAAGTAAGTTTTCTACACAGAATAACACGGTGGATTTTGCCGGATTTATCATCTATAACGAAGAAGGGGTGGAGGTATTTAATTTCGGGAAAAATAAAGGAGTTCCCGTGGTGAAAGTGCTGAAAGAGCAACCCGGTTATTTTGCATGGATGTTGAACGGGGAGTTCCCGTTGTACACGAAAAAGATTTTGACGGAGATCCGGTTGAGGACGGCGGGTTTGGTGAAATAAGGATTATTATTTATTTTAAGTATGGTAAAAGGGGAAAAATTGTAAACTTTTCCCCTTTTATTTGTTTTGTCCGTAACATACAACTTTGTTTTTTTATTTCCGTATACAAGTCAAATTAACTGATAGATAGGATGGTTAGGGGAAGTGTATCGAGTCGGGGGGAAGGACTCTAATTATTAATATTATTTGTTAAAATGATCCGTATGGCATATTCATTGTTATGTGGCCTAGCGATGGAATGAAAATAATTTATAATAAATTAAGAAGGTTTATTTATGGGATTTAAATGGATGGTTTATGTTGCACTTGCCCTTTTATGGAGTGGCTGCAAAGGAAAAAAGGACAACACGTATCAGGATATTGTACGTCCTGTGAGAGTGGTAAATGTGGAATCATTGGGTGCTATCAACAAGTTGTACACCGGTGTCGTGGAGGCCGAGGAGTATAGTAATCTGGCGTTTAAATTGTCTGGTCCGCTTATTGCGATGAACGTGGATGAGGGGCAGAAAGTGAAAAAGGGACAAGTGGTTGCAGCAGTTGATCCGTTGGATTATCGTTTACAGTTCGAGGCTAACAAAGCGGCTTATTTGACGGCTAAATCACAGTTGGAACGTAACAAGAGATTGCTTTCCATGCAGGCAATTTCGCAGCAGGAGTACGAGATTGCAGAGGCTAATTATATAAAGGGTAAATCGGCTTACGAAACGTCGGCAAACACGCTGGAAGATACGAAATTAAGGGCCCCGTTTGACGGGTTCGTGGAGAAGAAGTTCGTGGAGAATTACCAGAAGGTGAACCCGGGCGAGTCGATTATCAAGTTGGTTAACCCGAATAAGTTGGCGGTGGGTTTTACGTTACCGGAGACGAGTGTTGACTTAACTCGTACCCCCATGACGGTGACCGTGGAGTTTGATACCTACAAGGGGATATGGTTCAAGGCGAAAGTGAAAGAATTTATTGATGCCTCGCCCGATGGAACGGGTATCCCGGTGAAGTTGGTGATTGACGATACTCGCTTTTCTAGGGACAAGCATAATATATATCCCGGTTTTTCCTGTAAAGTAAATTTGAAGATCGAAACCCCGGTGGAGGATAGTTATATTGTGCCGATGAGCGCATTGTTCAAGAATCCGACCACGGGAGAGACGTGTGTTTGGGTGTATGACCCGAAGACGGAGACTGTGACCAGCCGGACCGTGGAGATCGGGCAGTTGTTTGGGAGTGATAAGATCATGGTGCAAAAGGGACTCACGAACGAGGATACGATTGTCGTGGCGGGAGCGAATTATATAACAGAAGGTCAAAAGGTGAAGTTGCTTAAATAGGTTGATATGATGAATATAGCTAGATATTCGCTGGAAAACACGAAGGTGGTTTATTTCTTTTTGGCCATATTGTTAGTCGGGGGAGTTTTGTCTTTCGATCTGCTGGGGAAAAAGGAGGATTCGCCTTTCGTGATTAAAACGGCGGTCCTTATAACGAGATTCCCGGGGACCACACCTAATGAGGTGGAGCAGTTAATCACGGAGCCGATCGAGCGGGAAATTCAATCCATGCGCCGGGTTTATAAGATCAAATCGGATTCCTATTACGGGATGTCTAAAATACAAATCGAGTTGAACCCGGCAACCCCACCGGAGGAGATGCCCCAGATGTGGGACGAGTTGCGGCGAAAGGTGCTGAATATACAACCTTCACTACCACAGGGTGCCTCGACGATCAGCGTGTCGGATGATTTCGGCGACGTGTTCGGGATATATTACGGGCTAACAGCCGGAGAGGGTTTTTCTTATCACGATTTGCGGGAGTGGGGACAAAAGTTGAAGACCCAGCTTGTTTCCGTGGACGGGGTGCAGAAGGTGGCCCTGTACGGTGAACAGACGGAGGTGGTGAACGTGTTTATCTCCATGTCGAAGTTGGCAAATTCGGGAATTGATCTGAACTCCTTGATACAGACGATCAAGTCGCAAAATTCATTGATTAACACGGGAGAGAAGCGGGCAGGAAATTTGGAATTGAAGATATTGGCCGACGGGACGTACAAAACGTTGGATGATATTCGTAACCAGCTGATTGTAACCCAGGCGGGACAACAGGTCCGGCTGGGGGATATTACCACGATTGAAAAAGGATACATGGATCCGCCAGGCAGTTTAATGCGGGTGAATGGTAAACGGGCTATTGGTATAGGAATCTCGACCGATCCGGAGCGTGATGTGGTAAAGACTGGGGATAAGGTGAAGGAGCGATTGAGCCAGTTGGAGGAGTT
>ERZ773243.3634-NODE-3634-length-10619-cov-2.923608_pt1 | contig 10619 bp, 10 predicted proteins | sample MGYA00580520_ERZ773243 | MGnify/ENA primary metagenome ERZ773243 (study PRJEB29015, sample SAMEA2737747) | human gut metagenome | biome: human gut; feature: human-associated habitat; material: faeces | place: China | collected 2012 ... | reverse complement strand
GTTATTTTTATGCTGTATACAAAGGGGTTATTCCATCTCGCCCTTCGCAATCGCTTCCTTTTTCGCTTTTGCGGTCGCCTGCTTCTTGGCTTTTTTCTCGCCTGCGGTAACCTCCTTCATTTTTTCCAGCTCAGGAAATTCGCGTTCCATATTCACGCCTGCCATATCATAGCCGCGAATCCCTTCCATTGGGTTATCCGTCAGCGCAAGGCGGCTGAAATCGTTCACTCGCTGAATCCCTCTCTGGTCATGAAAGATGGACGCTGCGCCGTTTGTGCAGCCACCCTTGCACGCCATGCCTTCAATGAGGTTTTCCTCCAATCTGCCGAAGGATGCCAGCTTCATGGTTTTGATACATTCCTCAATGCCGCTGCAGCGGATGGGGTTGATTTCCGTTTCAATTCCCTCCAGCTTTGCCACACGGCGCACGCTTTCCGCCACGCCGCCCGTTCTTGCAAAAATCCGTCCGTAGGAGGAGGGCTCCCCTGCGGTAATCTCCGGCATTTCCGCCAGCTCCAATCCTCTTGCGTCAAGGATGGCACGCAGCTCCTCAAACGTCAGCACATAATCCACTGCGCCCTTTACGTCATCCTGCTTGATTTCGACCTTTTTCGCCGTGCAGGGCCCGATAAAGACGATACGCGCCTTTCTATCCTTCGCGCGGATGGCTCTTGCCATGGCAATCATGGGAGAAACCACGGTGGACACATGATCCATATATTCGGGGTGATTTTTTCTTACATATTCCACAAAGGCAGGACAGCAGGAGGTTGTTTTCCATTTCTTTTCCTCAATGGTTTCCACAAATTCCTTCGCTTCCTCAACGGAAACCATATCACCGGCAATCGCCGCCTCAACCACATCATAGAAGCCAAGCTCCTTAATGCCGGCAAACACCTGCCCAACCTTGATGCCCGTATACTGGCTGGCAACCGCAGGCGCAACCACCGCATAAACGTGATAGCTTGTGTTGTTCCAGGAATCGCGCAGAAGATTCAGCACGTTCATAACAAAGGATTTATCCACAATCGCACCAAAGGGGCACTGCTGCACGCAGGCACCGCAGGAAATACATTTATCATGGTCAATCATCGCTTTTCTGTTTTCATCCATCTTGACCGCATTGACGGAGCAGGCACGCATGCACGGACGCATGACCTCACTGATGGCACCAAAGGGACAGACCTGCTTGCAGCGTCCACATTCGATACACATTTCCTGATTGATGTATGCTCTGTGGTTTACAATGGAAATGGCGTGCCTCGGACAATTCTCCTGACATTTATGCCCCAGACAGCCGCGGCAGGAATCGCTGACCACGAAACGGTCAATCGGACATTCGTCACAGGCGGAATCCAGCACGTTGATTACACGGTCGCCCTCTGTCGGCTCCAGAACCAGACGCACACGGTCCTCAATAATATGGCGCTCCTTATAAATACAGCAGCGGAAGGATGCCTTTGGCCCCGGAATAATCGCTTCCGCAATCTCCTTTTCCATATTGATTTCCTTATCCAGCTCCCCATTGAAGAAGCGGCTCGCGCATTCCCTGTTTACCAGATATTTGATATACTGTACATTACTTTCAAACTTGCTCATAACCTTCACCTTTTTTTCTAATATACTACCCAACAAAAGCGCACGTCCAAAAGGTGTACCCTGATATGCGGAACCATACGCTCATTTCCCCTAAAATTGCTCCTCATATTCTCACTCTCGCTATCATTCTAGCACAACCTTATTTCGCATGCAAGATAATGTATACAGAAAACCAACCAAAGATTTCCACCTCCTTTCCCCTGTTTTTTATGCTTTTCCGATGGGTCGGCATGCCGGTTACTTTGTCTAATTCGCCCATTTTTTCACCGGAGACAGAATCCCCTCCCCATGCGTTTTCACTCCACGAAAAAAACCCCTCTCCTGAGGAAAACGGAGAAGGGGTTTTCAGTATGTTTTTCGTATATTCAATTTATTGAATATGGCAAGGAAATCTCAATGCTTGTCCCATTTCCGATTTCACTCTCGATAAAAATTTTTCCATTATGCAGTGCCGCACCATGTTTGACAATAGAAAGCCCTAAGCCTGTGCCGCCGTTTTCCGCAGAGCGGCTTGCGTCCACACGGTAGAATCTCTCGAAAATCCGCCCCTGCTCCTCCTTCGCAATGCCGATGCCCGTATCCCTTACGGTAAGGGAAATCCTGTCCGCCTTCTGCTTCAGGGTGACAAAAACCGCGCCGCCCTCCTTGTTATAGCGAATGGCATTATCGCAGAGATTGTATATCATTTCGGAAAGCACCTGTTTCACACCGCGAAACAGAATCGGTTCGGTCTCCGCCGAAAGGGTTACGCGCTTCCTTTCCGCTGCAGGCTGTAAGCGTTCGCATGCCTCCTGCACCAGTGCATCCAGATCGACCTCCTCCTCGCAGAGGCTCGTGTCCTTTTCGTCCAGCTTGGAAAGCTTGATGCTATCCTGCACAAGCGCAATCAGCCGCTGCGCCTCGTTATAAATCTTTTCTGCGAATTTTCCCATATCCGCAGGCGGCACCATGCCGTTTTTCATAATCTCCGCAAAGCCGGAAATCGAGGTCAGCGGTGTTTTCAGCTCATGGGAAACATTGGCGGTAAATTCGCGCCGAAGCTGCTCGCGCTCCTCCTTTTCCGTTGCATCCAGAAGCACCAGAATCATGCCGGCAACCTCCTCCCGAAAAACGGGGTTTGCGAAAATCTGGCAGATTCTGCCGTTTGCCTCCAGCCGCTCCTCTCGATGCGCCCCTGCCAGCGCGCCCTCCACACTGCGGCGCACAGCGGCACTGCGGTTCAGAGAAAAAATATTTTCGCCCTCCGTTACGGCATCCACACCCAGAAGCGTTTTCGCCGCGGCGTTATAGGAAAGAATATCCCCCTCGCCATCCATCACAAGCAGACCCTCCTGCATATTCGAGGTAATCGTATCGAATTCCTCTTTTCTGCGCTTCAGCTCTGCCATCTGGCGGTGGATTTCCCGATTCTGCACAGCAATTCGCCGCAAAAGCGGTGTCAGTTCCTCATAAACCTCCGCCTGTTCGGGATGCTCCAAATCAATCTCATTGATGGGGCTTGTGATATTTTTTGCCGTGCGGAAGGCAAGAAAAACGGAAACCGCCATCATCATTGCCAGAATCAGCACCAACGGAAATGCCATCGTCAGAAATACCGCAACCACGCTCATCGTTTCCACGGAAAGCCGCAGAATCGTCCCATCTGTCAGCCGTTCCGCATGGTAAAGCGTCTGTCCGGAAAGCGTTGCGGAAATGCGCTTGCTGTTGCCCTCGCCGCTTTGCATGGCCTCCTTTATTTCCTCACGGTCGCTGTGGTTTTCCATTTCAGATGCATCCGCGGAGGAATCATACAGCACTGTCCCATCTGCATCAACCCAAGTAATTCTCGTTTCTGCGTCCTTGATTTTCTCCAGATACCGCACGCCGTCCGTTTCAATGCCACAGGCAATATATTCTGTCTCTCTTTGCAGCTTTTCCGTCGTTTCCTCCGCGGAAAACTGATACATCATCCCCATGGTCAGCAGGGAAACGGCAAGCATGACTGCCGCCGCCACCAGAAAAATTGCCCGAAAAATACGATTCGTCATATATTTCCACCTACTTTATAGCCTACCCCGCGCACCGTTTCGATATATTCGCCACATTCCCCCAGCTTCTGCCGCAGGGTACGAATATGCACATCTACAGTACGGCTTTCTCCGTCAAAGCCATAGCCCCAGATGCGGTTTAAAAGCTGGTCTCTCGTCAGCACGCGTCCCTTGTTTTCCAGAAGCAGGCAAAGCAAATCGAATTCCTTGAGCGTCAGCGTGACCTCCTGCCCTGCCGCATATACCTCGTGCCTTGTTTTATTCACGGAAAGCGCGCCAAGGCGATAGACCTCCTCGCTCTCTGCCTGCTCCGTGCGGCGCAGCAGTGCCTTCACCCTTGCCAGAAGCTCCATCATGCCGAAGGGCTTCGCCACATAATCATCCGCGCCGCTGTCCAGTCCCAGCACCTTATCATATTCACTGCTTTTTGCCGTCAGAAGCAAAATCGGCAGCCTTGCGGTCTGCGGTGCCTGTCTCAATTTTTTCAGAATACTGATGCCGTCCTCCTCCGGCAGCATCAGGTCAAGCAAAACCAAATCCGGTCGTCTTTCGGCGCAGGCGCGCCAAAAAGCAGAAGGTCTCTCAAAGCCTTCCGCCTCAAATCCCGCACTGTGCAGCGTATACGCCACTAGCTCACGGATACTGTTGTCATCTTCTACCAAATAAATCAGCATGGGATCTCCTCCACCTCAAATCAAAGATTGTTCGTTAATCATCAGCTTAAATTGCAGTCCCAGCTTTTCCGCCGCCTTACGGCACAGCACCATTCGTTCCAGAAAGATTTCAAAATAATCCATCACAGAGCCATAATGCGTATCAACCGATAATTTCAGCTTAATCAGGCTATGCTCACGGTTGATTTTCAAAAGGGACTTTTCTACAGAGTAATTGACTCTGTCATGGATGTCAAAGGTTTTTTTCTCAGGATTGCGCACACGGCTGCGGCGCACGTCGCTTTTATCCGCCAGAATCAGCGCTGCCGCAATGGCATTGACGGGTACGCCCGTCCCTTCATCATGGTTGCCGATGGCGGCTACAATCGTCGCAATATCCGCCGCAGGCATATCCATCCTGTCCAGAATACGGAACGCCATCACTGCGCCGCTCTGCGAATGCTCCGCACGGTTGACCAGATTGCCGATATCGTGCAGATATGCCGCAATCATGCCCAGCTCCACCGCATGCGCGGAAAACCCAAGCGTTTCCAGAATATATTTCACCGATTCCGCTACCTTCGTCACATGCGCAAAGGAATGTTCCGTAAAGCCAAGCGCCGCAAGGGCTTCATCCGCACTTTGGATATAGGTGCGGATGTCCTCATTTTTTCGTATTTCCTCATAGGTAATCATGCACGTTCCTCCTCCGCGATAACATGCTGCCCCGTGATGGAGAATTCTACCCACTCTGCAATATTTGTTGCATGGTCACCGATTCTTTCCAGATATTTTGCAATCATCAGAAGGTCAATGCAGAATTCGCCGTTTTCCCGATTTTCGAGAATCAATCGAATCAGCTCCTCCTTCACCTTATCAAACAGACCATCCACCACATCATCATACTGCATAACAGAACGCGCCAGTGTCAAGTCCTTTTTCACAAAGGATTCCACTGCATCCGTTACCATCTTTACCGTTGCGCGTGCCATTTCCTGAATATGCAGCTTGCTCTGCGTATCCTGTGCGCCGAGCGTTAGCATGATTTCCGCAATATCCCCTGCCTGATCACCGATACGCTCCATATCGGAAATCATTTTCAGGGCGGAGGAAATCGTCCGCAAATCCCTTGCTACCGGCTGCTGCTGCAAAAGCAGGCGCATGCAGAAGGTTTCAATATCACGCTCCATGTGGTCAATCTCGTTATCCTTTTCAAAGACCATCTGCACCACCGTGCGGTCATATTTCATCAGGGCAGAAACAGAAGCCGTAATTGCTTCCTCGCATAATGCCCCCATTTTAATCAGCTCTACATTTAATTGCTCCAGCTGAGCATCAAAACGACTGCGTACCATAGCTTAACCAAACCTCCCCGTAATATAGTCCTCTGTTCTCTTGTCTCTCGGAATGGAGAACAGCTGCTCCGTATTATCATACTCCACAACCTCGCCCAGCAGGAAGAAGGCGGTGTTATCCGAAATACGGGTTGCCTGCTGCATATTATGCGTTACCATAATAATGGTGTAATCCTCCTTCAGCTTCAACGCCAGCTCCTCAATACGGGAGGTGGAAATAGGGTCAAGGGCGGAGGTCGGCTCATCCATCAGAAGCACCTCCGGCTGCACCGCCAAGGCTCTGGCAATGCAAAGCCGCTGCTGCTGCCCGCCGCTCATGCCGAGGGCGTTCTTTTTCAGTCTGTCCTTCACCTCATCCCAGATGGCGGCATCGCGCAGTGCCTTTTCCACAATCTCATCCAGCTTTACCTTGGAACGGATGCCATGCGTTCTGGGACCATAGGCAATATTATCATAAATGCTCATCGGAAACGGGTTCGGCTTCTGGAACACCATGCCGACTCTGCGCCGCAGCAAATTCACATCCATGCCCTTATAGATATCCTCGCCGTCCAGAAGCACCTGCCCTGTGATGCGGCAGCCCTCAATCAAATCATTCATACGGTTCAGACTCTTGAGCAGAGTGGATTTGCCGCAGCCGGAGGGCCCGATGAATGCTGTAATTTCCTTTTCCGGCAGCTCCAGATTGATGTTTTTCAGCGCATGAAAATTACCATAATATAAATCCAGATTGGATACAGATAGCTTTGTCTGATTCATACTTTTTTCCTTTTCTTTCATTTCTCTTTTCACTTCCGTCATTTCTCTTTCACACCGGCTTTCTTTGCAGCAAAGGAGGACAATGCGTTGATGCAGACCACCAGAACCAGCAGCACAACTGCTGTGGCATACGCCTGCTCCGTATAAAGCCCTTCATTCAGGAGGGCATACATGTGTACCGCCAGCGTGCGCCCCGAGGAAAACAGCCCATCTGCCACCTGCGGCGCTGTGCCTGCGGGATAGAGCAAAGCCGCCGTTTCTCCGACGATACGCCCGATGGCAAGAATGACCCCTGCCAGAATCCCCGGCACTGCGGAGGGCAGCACAATACGAAATACAGTTCTCAGCTTTCCTGCGCCAAGCCCGAAGCTGCCCTCGCGGTAGGTATCCGAAACGGAACGGAGTGCTTCCTCCGTTGTTCTTAAAATCAGCGGCAGCACCATGATGGAAAGCGTCAGCGCGCCGCCCAGAATGGAGTAGCCCCATTTCAGATAGATATTAAAAAACAGATACCCGAACAGACCAAACACGATAGAGGGAATCCCTGCAAGCGTTTCTGTTGTCATGCGGACAACGGAAACAAATTTATTGCCGCGCTTTGCATATTCCACCAGATAAATCGCTGCGAAGATACCGGCAGGCACCGAGAACAGCAGCGTCATTGCCGTAATGCTCAGGGTATTGATAATCGCGGGCATCATGGAAACATTTTCGGTATTATACTTCCATGCAAACAGGGATGGCTTCAAATTCGGAATCCCCTTATATAAAATATAGATAATCAGAGAAACCAGCACTGCCAGTGTAATCACCGCAGAAAGCGTTACCAGTGCCGCCAGAAAAAGCGAAAACGGATTTCTGCGATAGGCAGCCAGCCTTTCTCTCCTGCTTTGTTGATTGATTGCCTGCATCAGTCAGCCCTCCTTTTCAAGAACGAGAAGCTCAGATTGATAATCAGGATGAATACGAACAGCACCACTGCCGTACCAAGCAGGGCTTCTCTGTGCAAATCCGTTGCATAGCCCATTTCCATAACGATATTCGCCGTCATGGTGCGGACACCGCTGAAAATGCTGTCGGGCAGAATAGGCTGATTCCCTGCAATCATGACAACCGCCATGGTTTCCCCGACGGCACGCCCGATGCCAAGCACAACCCCTGCCAGAATCCCCTGCTTTGCCGCAGGCAGCACAGCGAAGAATACGCTTTTTTCATGCGTTGCCCCCAGCCCTAAGGAGCCTTCGTAATAGCTCATGGGAACGGCGCGGATATTGCTTTCCGAAACACCGATGATGGTCGGCAGAATCATAATCCCCAGCAGAATGGATGCGGTCAGAATCCCCTTGCCGCCCCCGCCAAAGAGGCTCTGCATGATGGGCACAAGCACCATCAAGCCAAAAAAACCATAGACGATGGAGGGAATCCCTGCCAGAAGCTCTACCGCAGGCTTGATGATTTTATACAGCCGCTTCGGGCAGAACCACACCAGAAAAACCGCACAGAGAATGCCAAGCGGCACACCCACGATAATTGCCCCTGCGGTGACATACACACTGCCGACAATCATTGGGAAGATGCCATATATATTATTTCCGGGCTTCCATGTTTTCCCCAGAAGAAAATCCGCTACACCAATTTTGCCAATGGCAGGCACGCCATTGGCAAACAGGAATATACAAATCAATCCAACTGCGAGAATGGATACTGCCGCAGCAGCCATGAACACCCATTTCATTACAGCTTCCTTCATTTCATTTCCCCCTTCATATCCGGGAACCTTGTTACTGTGCAGCGGACCAATCTGTCAGCTTGCCTGTGAAGATTTCCTTCACCTGTTCGCTTGTCAGATTATCAACTGTGTTATTGTGGTTTACCACAACTGCGATACCATCCATCGCAATCACTGTCGGGGTCAGTCCTGCCGCCAGTTCACTGTCCTTAAGCTCTCTGGATGCCATGCCGATGTCGCACATGCCCTCCATTACAGAGGTCATGCCTGTTGTGGAATCGGACTGCTGTACCTCAATCGTTGCATTGGGGTTGATGGCAAGATATGCCTCCTTCAGCTTTTCCATCACAGGGGTTACGGAAGAAGAACCTGCCACAACGATTTTGCCTTCTGCTTCGGTGCTTTTAAATGCACCCGTATTGCCCTGACTGATGTATCCGTTTTCCTCAACAACTGCCTGCCCATCCTCGCTCAGAATGAAGTTAATAAAGTCTTTAGTCACCTCGCTGACCTCCTTGCCTGTTGCAATATTGAAGGGTCTTGCGACTGCGTAGGTGCCGTTTTTAATATTTTCAGCAGATGCTTCGATCCCATCAATGGAAAGTGCCTTTACGGAATCATTCAAGGAGCCGAGGGAAACATAGCCGATGGCGTTATCATTGCCTGCTACGGTTGTCATCATAACGGCTGTGCTGTTTGTGATTTCCGCTGTGTCTGTGGTGTTGTCGATTTTTTCACCTGCGTCGTTTTTTTCTTCAATGCCGAACAGCTCGATAAATGCGCCTCTTGTGCCGGAGCCATCCTCACGGGAAACAACCGTAATCGCGCTGTCTGCCGCGCCGCCCTGTGCGCTGTCGTTGCTGCCGCAGCCTGCTAACATTCCGACTGCTACTGTCATTGCCAAAGCAACTGCAAATACCTTTTTCATATTCATTTCTCTCCTTTTTTTCTGTTTTCCTTTCGTTTACAGTTAAGAGTATAGGGGAGAAAGGTTAAATGAAAAATCATACTTTTGTTAAATCTATGCAAAATCTGCAATCAAATTTTTCAATCGAAATCTTTTCTTATTTGCAATTTTAGGAACATTGACTTTTAAAAATGAACATGATAGTATGAAATCAGTTTCCGAAAAAATACAATTCCAAGCGGAAAGTTCCGGTAAATATAATGTAGTAATTTTTTATAGGGTGATTGCATGAGAATCAAAAACAAAGTATGGATTGGGTCTGTTTTCTGTATTCTGAGTGCCTGTCTTTGGGGCGTTTCGGGTGCCGTTGGACAATATCTTTTCAATCAGGCAGGCATTTCGCCGGAATGGCTCGTTTCTGCGCGCTGTCTGTTGACAGGGCTGCTGCTTCTGGTGTTTTATCAGGTGAAGCGCGGCGGTGTTTTTTCCATCTGGATGGATCGGCAGGATAGAATCGGCATCATCATCTTTGCACTGGGCGGCATGCTTTTCATGCAGTATGGCTATTTTGCCGCCATTGCCCATTCCAATGCCGCAACCGCAACCGTTCTGCAATATACCGCGCCGATTCTGATTGTGGTCTATCTGGCATTTCGGGAGAAAAAGCTGCCGACAAAGCTGGAATGTATCGCCGTTTTCGGCTGTCTGGTCGGGACAATTCTTCTGGCAACGCATGGCAATCTGAAAAGCCTGAGCCTTTCGCCGCAGGCATTATTCTGGGGGGCGCTTTCCTCCATTGCGCTTGCGTTTTATACGGTTTATCCTGTGCGCCTTCTGGCAAAATATGATGCAATGCTCCTGATTGGGTGGTCGATACTGGTTCTGAGCTTCGTGATGCACTTTGTGCATCCCTCGTGGGACTACGCAGGCAACTGGAACACCTCCACCGTGCTGGCAATGGTTTTCATCGTCATCTTCGGCACAACCATCCCCTATCTGATGTTCCTCAACGGCGTAAAATACATCGGGCCTACCAAGAGCAGCCTTTACGCCTCCGCAGAGCCGCTGGCATCTACCGTTGTTTCCGTTGTGTGGCTTAAGGTACATCTGGAATTTATTGATTATATCGGTTTTGTTTTCATCGTTGCGGCGGTGCTGCTGCTTTCCTTCGTGAATCCTGCACCAAAAGAAAAAGAAAATACATAAGCATTAAAATATTAACAGGTCCGTAAAAAGTAGACAATAGACAAAAAGCCTCCTTGTTTTTTATAGCAATGCGGTCGCCAAACCACTGCTATTTTACAACAAGGAGGTTTTTATATACTAAAGTTTTTTTCTTCCCCCAGTAGAACTGGGGCTTTATTTCCACGCATAAATGCGCCAACAAAAAAAGAAGGCAAATCCAAAGACTTACCTTCTTCCTTCCTATCTGTTCTTTATTTCAGCTTAAAGGAGCTTTTCAGCGGAACAATGCGGTTAAATACCAGATGTTCGTCTGTTGTATCCTTTGTATCCACAATATAATAGCCGTTTCTCATAAACTGGAATCTATCGCCCTTCTTTGCATCCTTAACGGAAGGCTCGATGAAG
>ERZ773243.3629-NODE-3629-length-10628-cov-2.424005_pt1 | contig 10628 bp, 7 predicted proteins | sample MGYA00580520_ERZ773243 | MGnify/ENA primary metagenome ERZ773243 (study PRJEB29015, sample SAMEA2737747) | human gut metagenome | biome: human gut; feature: human-associated habitat; material: faeces | place: China | collected 2012 ... | reverse complement strand
AATGCGAAGCCACGGCAAATTCCGTTACTGGGCACGTATGCGTGAACAGTAACGTGAACTTGTTACAAAAAAAATCAATATAAAAGAAAAGACAGATACCCGCCAGAAATCTCCTGGACAGATATCCATCTTTTCCTCTTTTATTTACTGCGGATCGTCGATATACTCAAATCCATCCTCATCACGCCGATCCCGCTCTAACCGGGCTTTTGCCTCGCGGGCGCGTCTGGATCGCTCTGATTCCGACTCATATCTCGTTGGGCGATCACCGTATTCCTCCCGTTCCAGCGTGTAGTAAAGCTCCGAGCGGGATGCTGGGCGCACATGAATCGCCGGGCGCACATTCCGGCGTTCTCCCGATACTGCAGACTCTTTCGCCGCACGATGCGCCGATGCAGGCGTGTAATCGCGCTGCAGGCGGCTTTCTTTTGCTGAAACGGCACGTTCCCGTTCTGTGCGTCGGCTTTCTGCCACTGCCTGGCGTTCCCGCTCTGCGCGGCTTCCGTCTGCCGAAATTCTGCGCGGACGCTCAGTACGGCTTTCCTCTGCCGCATCTCTGCGGGTGCGCTGCAGACGTTCTTCTTCTGATGCCTCTCTGCGGACACAAGCCGGACTGCTTTCTTCTGGCATTTCTCTACGAACGCGTTCGGAACGATTTTCGCTTCCTGCTTCCCGGCGGCGTCTTTCCTCCGGCATCCGTTTTGCGCGGTCTGCCGATGCTGCCTCCATACTCCGCTCTCGGCGAACAGGCTGGGACGCGCGCTCATCTTCCCTTGTCCGGCGGACCGGCTGCGTCTCGCGCTCCTCTTCCCGCTCCCGGCGGACCGGTCTTGTCTCCAGCTTCTCTTGGGTTCGGCGCGCACTCCGATGCCCTTCCTCCATCCGCTCTGCGGACGGGCGGCGTCTGTCATCCGCTGCCATGCGCTCCTTCTCACTCCGCGCTGCCGGTCTTGCCGGCATCATTTCCCCATCTTCTCTCTTGTCGCGCCCAGTGCCTCGTTTCACCCGTGCGTCTGCCGCCGGTCGTGCATTCGGCGATGACGGACGACGCTTGGACCTCTGTCTGCCTCCGGCTGCCTGCGCTTCCTCTCTCCACTCTTTCCGCTTGAGCAGAAGATTGATCACGATAAAGAACAAGATTACACACGCTACGCCCAGAACCGCAAGCATGACAAAGCGAATATTATAATCCCTGCAAAGTGCGTTGTACTTATCTACAATCTCTTCCACTTGTGCATCATCGTATTTAGTTGCCAGAGACGGGTCTTCAAAATACCGCTGGAAGGTCTTTTCTGCAATATCATACCGATACAGCGACTTCTCGCCGCTCTCATTCATACCATATACGACACAATACTTCTGCTGTTCATCGCTCTTCCACACCCAGCCCTGCACTTTATACGTGCCGTTTAACTGAATGGTCGTCTCCATAAATCCATCCGGAATCTGAACCGACTCATCCGGTGGAAGCACCAGAATCGACTTTGCTGTCACATCGATCGTCACATACGGCGATAACACACCGGATTCCGGTATATAAATATAAAATGCACCATTTCCATCGGCACCCTGCAAATACAAAAGCGTCAGGTCATTGCCATTTCCACACTGGACCTCTGAACCGCCATAAGTACAGGTAGACTGCGTATATCCTTCCGGAAGCAGGGAGGCATCAAATTCCGTCGCCACCGTATAGGAAACGCCGTCTATTTCCACATCCAGCCCGTTTTTCACAACCGGCGTTGTCCCAACTGCCTCTGTTTCAGCCCCTGTCTCCGCCTCTGACGGCACATCGACCGTATCGAGCTTATTGACTGTGATCGTGTAGCTCTTAGTTGTCTGTCCATCCTCCGCCGTCACCTTGCAGACAACGGTATTAGCACCTACCTTTAAGCCGGAATCACCGCTGACAAGGACTTTCGCCTTGCTGTCCTTCGCACTCGCGCTGACCGCCAGCTTATCGACGCTGGCTCCTACCTGCGCCGTATAGGAAGTCACATTTGGCGAAAATGCAGGGGAAAGTGTTCCTGGAGAAATCTTCAAGGACGAAAGCGCCGCTTCCGCCGAGGAGGTTGCCGGTGCTTTTACTTTGACGCTCGCCGTCCCCGTTTTAGAAACTGTGACTGCCTGTGCATCTGAGTCATAGACTTCATAACTTCCCACAGAGATCGAAGTATTTCCCGCCTGCACTGCCTTGAATTTCAGCGTATAGGAAAATGCCTTCGTCGAATTGGAATCCATCGTTCCAACTAGGCGGACGGAACCTGCACCGCCGCTTGCGTTATTTCCGCTCACAAACTCAATGACCGACGGATCATAGGAAAGTACCACGTCGGATGCCCCTAGATTTCCATCCTGAGAGGAGATCTTCACATTGACGCTGAACTCCTGACCCACCGTCGCACTCGGATCGGAAAATGAAATTTTTGCGCTGGATGCATAGACGCTGATCCCGCCAACCGGCGCCGCCACCGTCAGCATACCTGCCGCAAGTATACCTAATATGATATTTTTAAACCTTTTCATTCAACTGCCCTGTCCTATATTCTTTATTGGTAACGGTCCCATATCTGCACCGTTCCCTTTCTTTACAAATTTTCACGTACCCGCTGCCATCTCTCAAGACCAGCCGCAGGTACGTGAAATATCCCTACAGTCCCAGAATCTTCTTCTGCATCAGAAGAATATCCAAAATATCTACTTTTCCATTTCCATTTAGGTCGGCGCGCGCGATTTCCTCCGCTCTTAACTTTCCAAGTCCCAGTATCGACCGCTGTGCCAGCAGGATATCCATGATGTTCAGCTTACCGTCGCCGTTGACATCCCCGCGCACCGACGATGCCGCATGCGTTCCCGATGTGGACTGGGATGGTGCCGCCACGCCGGTCGGCGACTGGCTCCCCTGCGGACTGCCGGCGCTCCCGACAGACTCCCCATTTGGCGCAATCAGGGTTCCGGAACTGCCGCTCCCAAATCCATTCACATTCGATCCCGGTGCAGACTGCCCGGAAGGAGAGCTTCCTGAACTGCTTCCCGAAGAGGTCGGACCGACAATCTGCACATCCGAACCGCCGGAGGAAGAATTTCCTGAACTGCTTCCTGAAGACATGCCCGGTCCCGTCGCCGGACCGCTAGAGCTGCTTCCAGAGGAAACGCCGCTTCCAATCGAGCTTGAGTAGGTCGGACCGCCTGACTGGCGCACTACGTGAAGGACGTAATTTCGCAGATTTCCATTTGCCGCTTTGACCGTCACGGTGATCTCATTGACACCGCTCTGCAGATCGACCGTTCCCGTTCCGGCAATCGTTGCCTTGGAATCAATCGCGCTCGCTGCTACCGTCACGCTTGCCACCGATGGATCCACGATCAGATCGTAGGACTCTGTATCTCGGTTAAAGGTCGGTGTCAGTGCAAATCCATCGACACCCAGCGCCGACAGCTTGTTGTTCGGGCTGCCGTCCAGCGTCGGTTTGACGCAGGCGCCCGCCGGCATATTTTTATACACCGGAATCGAGAACTCAAGTGTTGTATTTGCCAATGCCGTGATCTTCGAAAGTGTCAGTCCTTCGGCAGCTGCCGCCTGCACGTTCGTCATGTACTGGTGTTTATAAAGGTTGCTGCCCTGCACATTAAATTTCTTTAAGTACAGCGTATCCTGTCCTTTTTTTACATAATTCTCGCCGTAATAAACCGAACCGCCACGGATCGATTTCTCGATGCTGTTCCACGGGCGCAGATAGGTTCCCGACTGGGATGCCCACCAGAGTCCGCGTTCTACCGCACTCATCGAGCCGGACTGATATGCCTCTATATTAAAGAAGTTATAATATCCCTGATAGCCGGACACCGTTCCGGAAATACTGCGTCCGGTTCCCTGGCTGCCCTGTTCCTGCAGAATCATCGATGCCAGAATATATGGATTGACTCCCGATTCGGATGCCGCATTCATGATGATATCTACATAGGAAGTGCCGATTGCAGACTGCTGCGCCACTCCCGTGGAAGTTCCCGAACTGCTGGAAGTGCCACTTCCCGGTGCACTTGTTCTTCCGCTGCTGGTTGAACCAGAAGTTGTTCCAGTTGTGCTGCTTCCCGGTGCGCTTGTACTGCCACTGGTGGTTCCAGCCGTGCTGCTGGTTGTCCCCGATGACTTATTCGATGTGCCGCTGCTGACCGGCGCCGTCTCCCCGTCTGCATTGTTGGAAGAAAATCCATCTCCCGCCATGCCCGGTCCATTGGTCGCTGCCACCCGCTCCGTCTTATGATCGCTGATCGAAGCAATCGGAGACGACAGACCGGCGCTGCTTCCGCTCGAACCTGACGAACTTCCCGGTCCCGTCGCTGAACCGGAAGAAGAGCTTCCAGAACTGCTTCCCGTACCGGTCGATACCGACGATCCGCCCGACACCGTGCCGGAAAGGAAGGTTCCGCTCACCATGTTCTGCAGCCCCGTCTTCGTGTGAAGCGAACTGTCATACGACTGTTTCATGAACTGGTAAATATATTTATCATTTAAGAAATTCCGCGGATCCATATAATAGGCGATAATATCCGAAGACGCCTGTACCCAGGAGCTTCCGTCAAAACCCGGCCAGGTTCCGGTTCCCCAGTCATACGCGCCTGTCTCGGTCGATTTCCAGGACGAAATGCTGCTGCTCGCAACCAGGTTCCGCCCGATCACGCTTTCATTTTTCAACGCTGTGTTCCAATCCAGATTCGTCTGGAACGCCGTGAACGTCCAATTCGGATATTGTGCATGCAATTCCCGGAGCCCCTGTTTATAGCTCTCCGAAAATCCCTGCTTTGTCAGATAGCTTTCAAAATCCGAATCCGATTTGATCGCAGTCGGAAACTTTATGTATTTGCTCGAAACATAACCCGTCTGCTCACCGCCGCTTCCGCTATATCGTATCTGATACCATACGACGCCATCCGTTCCCGTCTGCTCACCAAGTACTGTAACTGGTGCGCCCTTGGACAGCTTCGCTAGTGCCTGATACGAAGTGCCCGGACCACTCCGGACATTCAGGTTTGTCGCATTGACCGACGCGGTTCTCTCTTCCGCATAGCTGACGATCCCCAGCAAAGACTCTGCTGCAGTACCTGCCAGCCCTGGGTTGACCGCCATCACAGCACCCAGCAGAAACGCCGCCGCCCGTTTCCCCAATAACTTCCATTTTTTCATCCGTCTATCTCCTCATTCTGCTGCGTTTTCTGCAATTCATCCCCCGCAGCGGAATTCTTATTCTGTCTGCCGCCGTATTTCCAGACAGCCGCTCGACTGTTTTCCATCTTTTTCACGTTTTTACAATCGTATCTATTATAATGAAAAAAGACCATATGTGTCAACCTTACCGAAAAAACTTCGCAAAATTTGGGGCCTTTGCGCGAAATTGTAAGATTTCCTTAATTTTTAGAAGCAGTATAGGTTGGCTTCGAAATGTTTTCCGGATACATGATTTTTGAATGCATAGTAGCATAAAAAGGAGTGCCAACCCGGTACACTCTACCGATTCTGGCACTCCTTTTGGCTCAAAATCCTTAAATTCTTTTTAGCTTAGATCTGGTAAGACTCGCTTTTTCTTCCAGCCCAGGTATTGATGCCGTTTCCATCCATCTCCTCAGTGGACACCGGTGCTTTCTTTACTTCCGGTGCAGCCGCTTTCAGGATCTCACGTTTCTCAACCGGCGGTTTCTTTGCCGGACGGGACTCGAAGAACTCTTTTGCCACCTGTGGGAACAGTGCATAAGTCAGGACATCCTCATCCTGCTGCTTCCACTGCTTCATCTCCGCCTCGATCTTCTCAAGCTGCGGCTCGATCAGATCTGCCGGACGACAGGTGATCGGTTTTGCATCGCCGATTGCTTTCTTCTGAACTTCTTTGTCGAACGGCTTTACAGTCTGTCCGAACTCGCCCATCAGAAGTTTCTTGGATTCCTTTGTGAACATCTTGTAGCGCTCGCCCATCAGGACATTTAATACAGCCTGCGTACCAACGATCTGGGAAGACGGAGTAACTAACGGCGGCTCACCGAAGTCTTTGCGGACTCTCGGGATCTCTTTCAGGACATCGTAGTATTTATCCTCTGCGCGCGCTTCTTTCAGCTGGGAAACCAGGTTGGAAAGCATACCGCCCGGAACCTGATAACGCAGGGTATTGATGTCAACGCCCAGAACCTTGGTATTCATCAGACCACTCTTTAACGCTTCCTCACGCATCGGGCGGAAGTAATCTGCGATCTCCGCCAGTTTTTCCTGATCCAGTCCGGTATCATACGGAGTACCTTTGAAGGTCTCAACCATAACCTCGGTCGCCGGCTGGCTCGTTCCCATCGAGAACGGAGACATCGCGGTATCGATCATGTCAGCGCCCGCTTCCACTGCCTTTAGGTACGTCATGGATGCAACGCCGGAGGTGTAATGCGTATGGATATCAATCGGAAGATCAACTGCTTCTTTCAGTGCTTTCACAAGGATCTCTGCATTGTACGGGGTCAGAAGACCTGCCATATCCTTGATACACAGAGAATCAGCGCCCATATCCTCGATTCTCTTTGCAATGTCTTTCCAATAATCCAGTGTATATGCATCACCCAGTGTATAGCTCAGCGCTATCTGTGCGTGTGCTTTTTCTTTGTTGGCTGCCTTTACCGCTGTCTCCAGGTTGCGGATATCATTTAAACAGTCAAAAATACGGATAATATCAATACCATTGGCAACTGATTTCTGTACGAAATATTCTACCACATCATCTGCATAGTGGTTATAACCCAGAATATTCTGTCCGCGAAACAGCATCTGAAGTTTTGTCTTCTTAAAACCATCTCTCAGCTTTCTAAGGCGCTCCCACGGATCTTCCTTCAGGAAACGAAGGCTGGCATCGAATGTCGCACCGCCCCAGCATTCTACTGCATGATATCCAACCTCATCCATCTTTCCGATGATCGGAAGCATCTGCTCCGTTGTCATTCTGGTTGCAATCAGAGACTGGTGCGCGTCACGAAGGACAGTTTCCACGATCTTAACCGGCTTTTTCTTTTCATTTGCCATTCTAAAGATACCTCCCAATACACTTTTATTATGAGTCAACTATCTGCGACCTGGCTGATTAAATAATTCACAGCCATATTTTTATCTATTATACCACAAGTTTCTCGGTTTCTGGATAGTTTTTTTAATATAATTTCATAAGTAAATTCTATATCGTGGAAATGTGGGTTGTGATTTTTACTGATGTCAGAGAGCTTTCCTCTGCGCCGCGTGGGGGCGGCGCAGAGGAAAAAAGTTTCTTGGTCACCTCTTTCTAGTCCGCAGTGCGGCAGCTCGAAAAAACTTCGTTTTTCCTCGCTGTCGGGCATTCGCCCTATGAAAAAAAGAAGCCACACACAGCCGCTTTTGTGTAAACACAACGCTTCTGTGTGTGGCTTCTTTTTTTCGCACTGCTCTTTGCTTACGCAAGTTTGGACTTAGCCAGCTCTGCCAGTTTTGCGAAACCTTCTGCATCGTTGATAGCCATGTCAGAAAGGATCTTGCGGTTCATCTCAACACCAGCCTGCTTTAAGCCGTACATGAACTTGCTGTAGGACAGACCATTGATACGTGCTGCTGCGTTGATACGAGCGATCCACAGCTGTCTGAACTGTCTCTTTCTCTGCTTGCGGCCTGCGTAGGAGCTGGTCAGAGCTCTCATTACAGACTGCTTTGCTACTCTATACTGCTTAGAACGAGCGCCTCTGTAACCCTTTGCCATCTTCAGCACTCTGTTGTGTTTCTTCTTTGCGTTCATACCGCCTTTAATTCTTGCCATCGGTTATTCCTCCTTCTTACACGAATCAGTCTATTACAGATATGGTAAAATCTTCTTCATTACCTTTGCGTTGGTAGCATCGGTAACGATATCTTTTCTAAGATTTCTCTTTCTCTTAGTAGACTTCTTAGTTAAGATGTGAGACTTGTAAGCTTTATTGCGGACTAACTTACCGGTTCCTGTCTTTTTAAAGCGCTTTGCTGCAGCTCTGCTGGTTTTTAACTTTGGCATTGTAAATTTCCTCCTTAAAACTTTCTATTTTAACGTTTTGCAGTTAAAAACATAACCATGCTTCTTCCTTCCACCTTTGAGGGCTTATCTACTACTGCGATATCAGCCAGACTCTCAGCGAAATCGTCCAGAATGTATTTTGACTTGGACATATGTGCCATTTCACGACCGCGGAAACGAAGAGTAACTTTTACTTTGTCTCCCTTTTCCAGGAACTTTCTGGCAGCTCCTACTTTTGTGTTCAGGTCGTTAGTATCAATATTCGGGGACAAACGAACTTCTTTTACATCAATTACTTTCTGTTTCTTGCGGGCTTCTTTTTCCTTACGAGCCAGCTCGTAACGGTATTTTCCGTAATCGATGATCTTACATACCGGTGGTTTAGCAGTTGGTGCGATCTTTACCAGATCCAGTTCTGCTTCCTGTGCCAGCTTGAAAGCGTCTCTTGCAGACATAATTCCTAACTGTTCACCATTTTCACCGATCAATCTTACTTCTCTGTCTCTGATCTGTTCGTTAATCATTAATTCGCTAATAGTTGTACACCTCCATAGTCATGTTTTTGAATGAAGAGCAAAAATAAAGCGGATAGCCAGTGCCATCCGCAAAAATACATAATCTTTCACTGAAACCTTTATCTGTCTCTCAATACGATACCAGATAAAAATCAAACCAAAACATTCAGTTTTCAGTCAGTGTCTGAAATATGAACCCGGGTCACTTGCTCGTGCCAGGGTGAGGCGGATATACCTGCTTTCCTGTCAGTCGTTCTCACAACTTTTATTACTATACTCTATTTTATTTTCTTTGTCAATAGGTTTTTTATTTATTTTTTTCTCCGTTATCCCTGCTCAAAAGTACCGCAGCAGGTCTCTCCGCAGTCACAGGCGCCTTCTCCACGGATATCGATCTTTCCTGCACAGCAGCAGTGATCTTCATTATATCTGCAGCTGTCCGCATCACAAACCACATCCAGTTTGGACTCAGGCGTTTTAAAAAGATTTTTAAAGACTCCGCCTGTGTTTTCAGAAAAACTTGCGCAGCAGGTATCATCTGCACAGCGTGCATGAGCCCCGTCTACTGTAATAGAACTCTTACAGCAGCACCCTTCCGCATAGTGTACACAGTTTTTTGCGCTACATTCCAGTTTCGTCATAATCTGGTCCCTCCTGATCTTTCATTCAAACATTTCTTAGGTTTAAAGGTTACCAGACTATTATGTTCCGAAACTCTTTTTTTATTCTAAGCGCGCTTTTTTAACGGACTTTTGCGTTCATGGCACGTACTGCCTGGATACAGGAGCTTTCTGTTCCGTCCATATGGTACATGTCCCCCTGCGTAATGCCAGTATACACTTTTACATCATCTATGTATACTGTTCCTGTTCCCTGGGCTGAAATGACCAGTTCTCCTGCAGATGCAGTACCAAAGTTAAGGGTCACGGTCTGCGGACTGCCTGCAGATACAGTCTGCTTCTGTCCTCCTGCCTGCACCATGACCCGGCAGTTTCCTTCTCCTTCCAGCAGAAAACTTACATACAGGTTATTTTCTTCCATTCCTGCAGAGCGGTTGTGGATATCCTGGCTGATCCATCCGGAAACCGGAAGTACTGCCATCCTGCTTCCATTGTGCTCTTCTACTTTGCTCCCGCCGGAAAATTTCCAGCCCTGCTGTGCAAGGGCAAACTGGGAATTATACACTTTATTATCCCCGTAATCCCTGTAGGTCCAGATCCCGTATCCAAGTGTCTTTGCCTTAAACAGCTCTGCCATTCCATCCAGATAAGCCGCTTTCTCCGTTTCCAAAAGCTGGGCATTATGTTCAAAACCAGGTGTATTATCTGTAAATAAGAACTGGTCAATGTAGATCTTTTTCTGCTGGCTGCTCTGGAATAACCGGTCAAAATAAGAAGCTGCATTGGAAAGAGCCTGGGCTGCTGTTACTTTTTCCCCATTATTTTCAAATCCCATGGGAACGCTGAACATGGCACTGGCAAAGCCGGATGAGCCACAGGAAAAAGTAGCATCATGAGGAGCACCTTCTAATGTCCCGTCCAGCCGCCTTACCGGATCCACATCCAGACGCACTTCCATGGAAAGGTCCGGAAATACAGTCTGGGTCTCTGCAAGGATATCATTTAAAAAATGGTCATAAAACTGGAAAAACAATTTTCTTGCATAAGACTCTTTTGCCGGCAGATAGATTTCCCCATAAGAGTCAAAGGTATCCCTGTAGATCTCTCCTAATTCTTCTAATGTATAATGTTCTTTTACATACTGGGTATAGCCGCACTGTGCTGCCATTTTCCGTCCTGTGATCCCGCTTCCATAAAGGGTACTGCCATTTTCCGCAAAATTCCAGAAATCTTCCCAGGTAATAAAGCCGCCGCAAAAGTTTTCATGGGCAGAAGCCTTTTCATAAAGCCGCTTTGTATAATGCATCCAGGCCTGCTTTACCGTTTCATCGTATAACATTTTTTCATAGCGTTCCAGCACATTGTCACTGCCGTAATAATCCCAGGTATAACCCCCACGCAGCATAACTTTCAGATCCTGCTTTCCTGCCGCTTCCATCACACGGTCAAATTTC
>ERZ773243.3617-NODE-3617-length-10649-cov-4.659052_pt1 | contig 10649 bp, 8 predicted proteins | sample MGYA00580520_ERZ773243 | MGnify/ENA primary metagenome ERZ773243 (study PRJEB29015, sample SAMEA2737747) | human gut metagenome | biome: human gut; feature: human-associated habitat; material: faeces | place: China | collected 2012 ... | reverse complement strand
CATCTGACTGTTAATCAGAGGGTCCTTGGTTCAAGTCCAAGAGGAAGAGCGAAAAAGAGATACTTCAGTGAGGTATCTCTTTTTTTATATAGTATTTCCTACTAGAATCGTTTATAACTAAGTCCGAAAACAACTTATTCTAAAGATAAAAACAATAGCTTCTAAACCCGAAAGCTATTGCTTTTGCAAAATACCATCCCGGTGACGTTCCATCATGACCGGGATGGCATTCCGATATCATCCTGGTGATACACCGCTATATCATTCAGCCGAATAGATTGTATGAAAGTCGGTGTCATCTGCGTTCGCTAATAGCTTTTTGAGAATGTTTTCAAATGTTAATCGTGACAAACTCAAGGTCAAAAGTAGGTACTTTTTTACCCTGGTTGTAAGCCGTATTTGCTATAACGCATTAATAATCAGCTATGACAAACTTTTTGCTGCCCCCTATAAAACAAAGAAAATATATTTGTCATTCCTGGGTTATGAATGATTGTCTATATCGGATAATATTTGTTCGATTGTTTTTTGTAAAGGAGGAAGGTTGCTATAGATAATATAAAAAAGGAGTTGCATCCTTCGACACAACTCCTTTTCATATTATTAAATCCTATATCTTATTCCCACTCAATAGTCGCATTGGGCTTCGGGGACATATCGTAGCAAACGCGGTTTACGTTCTTTACTTCTTTCAGGATACGGTCGGTGATTTTCATCAGGATAGGCCAGTCTACCGGTTCAATAGTAGCTGTCATAGCATCTACCGTATTGACAGCGCGGATAATCACCGGCCAATCGAAAGAACGGGCATTATCGCGTACACCAACAGATTTAAAGTCAGGCACTACGGTAAAGTATTGCCATACCTTTTTATCCAGGCCGGCAATCTGGAACTCTTCACGCAAAATGGCGTCAGACTCACGTACTGCTTCCAGACGATCGCGTGTGATAGCACCCAGACAACGTACACCTAAACCAGGACCGGGGAACGGCTGACGGTAAACCATCTCATAAGGCAACCCCAACTCCAGACCACAAGCACGCACTTCATCCTTGAACAACTGGCGCAAGGGCTCTACAAGCTGGAACTTAAGATCTTCAGGCAGACCGCCTACATTATGATGAGATTTCACCATCTTGGCAGTCTTCGTTCCGCTCTCTACAATATCCGGATAAATAGTACCCTGACCTAAGAAATCGATACCATCCAGTTTACGTGCTTCTTCTTCGAACACACGGATAAACTCACCACCGATAATCTTACGTTTCTGTTCGGGATCTTCCACACCTGCCAATTTATCCAGGAAGCGGTCTGTTACATCTACATAAACCAGATTTGCTTTCAATTGGTTGCTGAATACTTCAACAACATCTTCAGACTCACCTTTACGCATCAAGCCGTGATTTACGTGCACGCATACCAAATTTTCACCGATTGCCTTCAAAAGTAAAGCAGCTACCACTGAGCTGTCAACACCACCCGACAATGCCAGCAATACTTTCTTATCACCCACCTGACGTCTGATCAGCTCGATCTGGTCATTGACAAAGTTCGCCATATTCCAGTTAGCTTCAGCCTGACAAGTATCAAATACGAAAGACTTTATAGCAGCCTTAATAGCCTCGATATCATCTGTAAATGCCGGAAGCTTCACTGCGCAAGTCGCTTTATCGTGACCGGCAGCCATAACAGGAATCCCCATCGTATAAATAGACGGATTCACGTCAATAGCAACACCGTCGATCACGTTGTTCAGTCCACCATTGATAATAATACCCTTTACGTTGGGCAATGCTTTCAGTTCTTCTACTGTGATGTCGTGAGGATAAATCTCACTATAAACTCCTAATGCACGGATGGCGCGCGCCAATACCGTATTCTCGTGACTACCCAAGTCAAGGATAACAATCATGTCCTGTTTCATCTGATTCTGGTTCTTTTAAGTTATTATATTGTATAAATTTGACTTTAACTTCAATTAGTCTGCAAATATAAAGATTTTAAAAGACGCTGCAATGTCTTGATTCCCAAAGTTTCATTTCAAATTAAATCAGCTACCACATTTATTTATTACAGCAACCGCCTCCGGACACTTTCCGAACATTCTCTTTTATGCTTTTAGTCGCATCACAAACCGGCTTCCTTTCCCCAGTTCACTTTCTACTGTCAGCGTACCGCCATGCGCTTCCACAAAGTCTCTCGAAATAGACAAACCGAGTCCGCTGCCCTGAACTTTTGTTCCGGGAACACGGAAGTAACGGTCGAAAATACTCTTGTGGTAACGGGGATCGATGCCTTTACCGAAATCCTGAACGTACAGGTCGATCATATCTCCTTCCTGCCTGGCACCAATCACGACACGCCCGTTTTCTTTAGAATAACGAATCGCATTGCTGAGCAAATTAGTCAATACCCAAGCTATCTTTTCACTATCGACAAAGAGCTTGCCGATTTTCTCTTCCGGGTACTCTACTTCTATCTGAATATTGAACTTATCCGCTTGTACCTGATTAGCTTTAATCGCATATTCTATCAGTTCAATGGGCTTCGTTATCTTCGGCATTAATTGCAGCTTGCCTGCCTCTACCTGAGTCATATTCAGCAATTCGCCCGTAATGCTCAACAGGCGTTCGCTATTTTCCTTGATGCTTTTGGACAACTGTTCCTGTTCATCATTCAGCTCACCGACACGTTTATCTTCCAATAGCTGCAGACTCATCATGATAGCCGCAATCGGAGTTTTCAATTCGTGTGAAATGGTCGAAATAAATGTAGTCTTGGCAGAATCCAGTTCCTTGAATTCCGTTATATTCTTCAGCAGAATGACATCCCCTAATTTGCTGGGTTCATCCTTCCCCGCATCCGTATTTATGATAGGAATATAGGAAGCCTTGAAATAACTCTCTTTATCATCGGCATATATCTTTAACGGCTCTTTCTGATCTCCCGGCGTCACCAGTTCACGAATCAGCCGGCGAAGCAGATCATTCTTCAAAGACAATTCTTCCGCAGATTTACGTATGACATTACCTCTTTTCAGATTCAGCACGTTCAGTGCTTCCTCATTAATAAACAAAATCTCACGATCCATATTCAGACCGATTATCGGATCGTCGATACTGTTCACGATGGCCTCAATAAATTTCTTGGCAGAAAGAATATCCGCTAACGTACTTGCCCGATACTCGGCCAGACGCTCCGCCATACGGTTGAAACTCTCGGCAACTTCCCGAAACTCCTGATTATTTCTCATATCCAGCCGTTCTTCATAATTATGATTGGCTATTTCAAGAATCCCTTGCTTCAGTTCCTTGATGGGTTTACTGATTGTTCGGGGCAACCAATACAGCAATGTCAATCCGGTCAATATACAAATACCGCCGGTAACGGAAATCCACAACAGAGCGCGTTCCAATGCCGGCATAGCGGCAGGGCTGTCAGGTTCTGTGGCAGTCAGCAACTGAAGGTTCACAACAGAAAGTGTTACCAGCAAAATAATCATTCCCGCCAGCATCCCGATGCCGAGAATCAGTTTTGTTTTAATATTCATATCGTTCATACGGTTAATATTATGCAAGTATAATCAAATCTACATTAGCTTGTGACAAATTATTCAAAAACTTTCGATATCCGAGTATGGAGCAAATGGCATGAGGAAATCTCAGATTAGGAGTTCCCATGCAGACAGAAGATATTTGCTTGTCCCGACAAACTTTGACAATACTCCCCAGAATATCCTTCGACTGCACCTGGATAACCTCTCCGCCCAGTTCTGCCACCAGTTTAAAATGATTCAGCAGATAACGCTGGCTGGCCAGATCAATCCGGTCCATACTCTCCCTCGGAGTCTGCACATAGAGAGCAACGAAAGTCGTATTATATCGTGTTGCCAGACGTGCCGCCTTCCGGATAATCCTTCTGGGAGTCTTCTCATGACTACTGATACAAGCCATGAACTTCTCATGCCTGATTCCGACCGAGACACCCATCACAACCTCATTTTCCACCTTCTTCTCCACCCGGAGCGCCACTTCCTTCAAAGCCAGTTCTCGCAGTTGAAGGATATTCTCGGTCCGGAAGAAATTATCCAGTGCCGTCTGAATCTTTTCCGGACGGTATATCTTTCCTGCTTTCAGACGCGAGATCAGTTCTTCCGCTGTCAAGTCGATATTCACCACTTCATCCGCTTCCTGAAGCACACTGTCCGGCACCCGTTCTTTCACCTCGATCCCTGTAATCTCCTGCACTTCTTCATTCACACTCTCGATATGCTGGATATTGATTGCGGAAATTACATTAATCCCCTCATCCAACAGAGTCATCACATCCTGCCAACGTTTCTCGTTCAAACTGCCTTCCACATTGGTGTGTGCCAGTTCGTCCACAATCACAATCTCGGGATGAAGGCGGATAATGGCGTCCACATCCATTTCCTCCAACTCTTTTCCTTTATAGAAAATTTTACGTCGGGGGATCACAGGCAGTCCCTGCATCAGAGCCTCCGTTCCGGCACGTCCGTGAGTTTCAATATAGCCGATTTGTACGTCCACCCCATTCTCCAGCAGTTCATGAGCCTCCTGAAGCATACGGTAAGACTTCCCTACACCGGCTATCATGCCGATATAGATTTTAAATTTGCCTCGATGAGACTTCTTGATCAGATCCAAAAAATGTTGTACATTCTGTTCTCTATCCATATCCATTTCATTAATTGCTGTTTATAAACTATTTCAACCCGTAGTAATCATCACGATCACCACGGGTTTCTGCATAATAAAAATTCATGAGTTTATATCTATGGTCTTAAAGTTACGCCAAAAACCAAGAAAGCATCTTCAACACATGGATTCCATATAGCCTGTGCAAATATCGGTAATGAAAACTTATCATTAATTTTTATCTCTGTCATTCCTTTTAAAGCTACATTAGTCACGGCGAAGCCACTATTCGTGTACATACCCTCCGCCTTATACGGCACTGCGCCGCAAGTTACATTTAAATCGACATTTTTCACGCTGAAAGGATAGTTCAGTTCCAGATAGGAGGAATAATTCTGCTTCAGTTCTCCGCTATCATTCAGCTTCTTGTCTTTTCCGGCAAACATCGTATACCACGCTACGGACAGGGGAAACTTCTCTACGGGCAACGTATAAGCCAATCCCGCCTCAAAATGATGTCCCGTCTCGTGGCTCTTAAAATTAAAATATTTATATGCCCCTTCACCTTCCCACCACAAATCGGCAACCGTCAGCGTAGGTCCTGCCTCACCAAACTTATAGGCAAGAGTCAGATCCAGTTCTTTATTCCCCCCACTGAAATTAGTAGATCCCCATGCGGTAACAGAAAAATTATCGAGCCCAAACCCCAGCGTGGGTTGAAAAGCCGCACCTCCACCCTGGTACATTCCCCGCCAGACATAGGAACTGACAATATCTCCCTGCACAGTAAATTCCTGTGCTTTTGCATCCGTTATACCCGATACGCATACAGTTGCCGCAACCCATGCTCCTACAACAATCTTCTTACTAAAAAAACTCTTCATATTTATCTTTTTATTTTATGTTTCTAAAAAAGAGCAGCGCCCTGTCCAGCCCTGTTTATTTGAACCGCAATAAATAACTAAAACGATTCGGACAGGCACGCCGCCCAGTGTTTGGTTATTTATTCTCTTCAAGTGCTATATTCAGCTTCAGCACATTTATTTTCTCCGTTCCGAAAAGTCCGAGTAAAGGCTTCTCCACACTTTGATCAACGATTTCTTTCACTTGGTTTTCAGTCAGGCCACGTGCCTGTGCCACTCTCTTTACCTGCACATATGCACATTGTGGAGTAATATTAGGGTCGAGACCGGAGGCACTCGCCGTTACCATCTCCGCCGGAACATCTTTACGGCTCAGATAGGGATGATGTACAAGGAACGTATCGATACGCGCTTCCACTTCAGCCAGATATTCGGGATTCGTGGGTCCTTTGTTGCTACCGGACGAACTAGAAGCATCATAACCGTCTCCGGCACACGAAGGACGTCCCCAGAAATAAATATCTTTTGTAAACATCTGACCGACATTGGCCGCACCCACCACTTTTCCATCCAGTGTGGCAACTTCAGCATTTCCCTTATTAGGTCCTGCCACTTGTGCAAACAACCACAAAATAAGAATATAGAATACGGAGAAAAAGACACAGAAAACAAGAGTTATCTTTAGTGATTTAAATAAAGTTTTCATCGCTATTGTTTTTTAATTAAAAGAATAAACCTACTAATAAATCAATCAGTTTAATTCCGATAAACGGAGCAATCACACCACCTACACCGTAAATCAGCAGATTCCGGCGAAGCAAAGCACTTGCACCTATCGGCTTGTACTGAACGCCACGCAAAGCCAACGGAATCAAGATCGGAATAATAATCGCATTGAAGATGACTGCCGAAAGGATCGCACTCTCAGGACTATGCAACTGCATGATATTCAACGCCGCCAGTTCGGGGATAGCCACCATAAACAAGGCGGGGACAATGGCAAAATATTTAGCCACATCGTTGGCGATAGAGAAAGTAGTCAGTGTTCCACGGGTCATCAGCAACTGCTTACCGATTTCCACAATCTCGATCAGTTTGGTAGGATCATTATCCAGATCTACCATATTGCCGGCTTCCTTTGCAGCCTGCGTACCACTGTTCATTGCTACTCCGACATTCGCCTGAGCCAAAGCGGGAGCATCATTCGTACCGTCCCCCATCATTGCCACCAGTTTGCCGGACTGTTGTTCCTTCTTGATATATTCCATTTTATCTTCCGGCTTCGCTTCGGCAATAAAATCATCGACACCTGCCTTTTCTGCAATATATTTGGCAGTCAGCGGGTTATCACCGGTCACCATCACTGTCTTCACTCCCATTTTGCGCAAGCGTTCGAAACGTTCCTGAATACCCGGCTTGATGATATCCTGCAATTCGATAACACCCGTCACTTTCCGATTAACACATACCACCAACGGCGTACCACCATTGCTTGAAATAGCAGCGATCACCTTTTCCACTTCTTCGGGGAATTTATTTCCGGCAGTTTCCACAATCTTACGGATAGCATCAAAAGCCCCTTTACGAATCTGAGTTCCGTCCGGCAAATCGACACCCGAGCATTTGGTTTCGGCTGTAAACTTAATCATTCGTGCGCCTGTCGTATTCAAGCTGCGCATACGGATACCTGATTCACGTCCCAGTTCTACGATTGATTTGCCTTCCGGAGTTTCATCGGACAGAGAAGAAAGCAGACAGTTTTCTACAAAAGCGTGCAGATCAATGCCCGGCGCAGTGTGAAAATGGGTAGCTTTACGATTACCGATGGTGATAGTTCCGGTCTTATCCAGCAACAAGGTATCAATATCGCCGGCAGTTTCCACTGCCTTACCCGATTTTGTTATCACATTCGCACGTAGTGCACGGTCCATACCGGCAATACCGATGGCAGAAAGAAGTCCTCCGATTGTTGTCGGAATCAGACACACAAACAAAGAAATAAGTGAAGCAATGGTAATGACAGTATTGCTGTAATCGGCAAACGGTTTTAACGTCACACACACAATGACAAAGACAAGTGTAAAACCAGCCAGCAGAATAGTCAGTGCTATCTCATTCGGAGTTTTCTGACGAGACGCACCTTCTACCAGTGCAATCATTTTATCCAGAAAACTTTCTCCCGGTTGGGTGGTCACCATTACTTTTATATGATCGGACAATACTTTCGTACCTCCCGTCACTGAGCTTTTATCGCCGCCTGCCTCCCGGATCACCGGAGCAGACTCACCTGTAATCGCACTTTCATCGATAGAGGCCAATCCTTCGATTATTTCCCCATCGGACGGAATCACGTCTCCGGCTTCACAGACAAACACATCTCCTTTCTTTAGCTGTGAAGAACTTACAGTCACTATTTGATTACCTTCCACCTTTTTGGCAGGTGTCTCTTCCCGTGTTTTACGCAGGCTGTCGGCTTGCGCTTTTCCCCGTGCTTCGGCAATCGCTTCGGCAAAATTGGCAAACAGCAGTGTAATAAACAGAATGATAAACACAGCTATGTTGTAGGCAAACGAACCCTGAGAGGGATTGATGATGGAGTAAAGTGTCACAAACAACATGACCACTGTAGCCACCTCTACCGTATACATGATCGGGTTCTTTATCATCAGTCGCGGGTTTAGCTTCACGAATGATTGTTTCAGGCTTTCTATAACTTGCTCCTTTTGAAACAAAGAAGCTGATTTCATATTTTTCATATCTTCTCTAATTCAGAATTACAAACTTAAATGTTCGGCAATTGTACTCAAAGCGTGTACCGGGAAGAAGGACAGAGCAGCCACAATGAAGATAACGACAAACGTCATTATTCCGAAAGTCAGCGTATCAGTCTTCAGCGTTCCGGCACTCTCGGGAATGAACTTCTTCTGAGCCAGCAGGCCGGCAATGGCAACTTGTCCGATAATAGGCAGGAATCGGCTAAGAATAAGCACAATACCACAGGTCCAGTTCCAGAAATAAGTATTATCTCCCAGTCCTTCAAAGCCGGAACCATTGTTAGCGGCACAAGATGTATACTCATAAAGCTGCTCACTCAAGCCGTGGAATCCAAGATTGTTCAGCCAACCGCCCTCGCTTTCCACAAAGTCAGGATGATGTACATATATATAACTTGAGATTGCTGTGAACACTAATATGACAAATGGATGAAGCAGTGCTACTATCGTAGCTATTTTCATTTCACGGGCTTCTACTTTCTTTCCGAGAAATTCCGGGGTACGACCTACCATCAAACCGCTGATAAATACCGCGATAATAATGAACGTATAATAATTCATCCAACCTACGCCTACACCGCCGAACCAAGTATTAATCTGCATATTCAGCATCTCCATCATACCTGACAACGGCATAGTAGAATCATGCATACCATTCACCGAACCATTGGAAGTAACAGTAGTCACAATACTCCAAAGTGCTGTAGCTCCGGCACCCAAACGAACTTCCTTACCTTCCATCGCACCGTTATCCTGCGCAATTCCCAGTTCATCGATACGGGGATTTCCACCCATTTCCTGACTGACATTGATACAGACGCCTACCAGGAAAGCAAAGAGCATCACTCCGAAAATACTATAAGCCAGTTTCTTTCTACGAGTATAAAACCCTAATGCAAGTACCATTGCCATCGGAATAATCAAGATAGACCAGCACTCCACCATATTGGTAAGATAAGTCGGATTTTCCAACGGATGAGAAGAGTTCACACCAAAGTAACCGCCTCCATTCGTTCCTAATTGTTTAATGGGCACAATGGCAGCCGCAGGTCCTTGCGAAACCATCTGTTCCTGTCCTTCGAGGGTAGTTACCTTCATTTTTCCGTCGAATCCCATCGGGGTTCCCTGAAGAATCAGGATGAAACCTACAATCAAAGAAAGCGGTAACAGGATACGTGTACAGCTCACTACCAAAAAATGCCAGAAGTTACCGATTGTTTTTGTTGTCTTGGCAGCCATACTCTTCATAATACCAGCCATAGCAGCCATACCGGTTGCAGCGGTAATAAACTGGAAGAGCATAATGACAAACAGCTGTGTGAAATAAGTCAATCCGCTTTCACCACTATAGTGCTGCAAGTTACAGTTGACCATAAAACTGATACAGGTATTAAAAGCCTGATCCGGCGTTTGGGGTCCGTTGCCATCCGGATTTAAAGGTAACCATCCTTGCGAAACCAGCAATACCATTCCCCATACGAACCAAAAAGCATTCAATATCAATAATGCTTTCAGAAACTGTTTCCAGTTCATTTCTTCTTTAGGGTCAATTCCGCATACTTTATAAATGACTCTTTCAATAGGAGCCATGAAATCCGACCAGGTTTTCTCTCCTTTATAAACCTTGGCAATGTATCTTCCTAGTGGATAAGCCAAAATCACCATCAAGGCAACTTGTGCGACCACACCTAAAATTTCTGTATTCATACTTTTACCTTAAACTGTATAACTTTAAAACTTTTCGGGTCTGATGAGTACATACATCAAATAACCGAAGATTGCAATACCTAATACAAATAGTGTTGTGTACATAATTAATTCTCCTTTCCTCTTCTAGATCTTTTCAAACCAGTCTACGCATTTCCAAAATAGCCAGAAGCAGGCAAAGCCGCTCAAGAGGCAAAAAACAAATGATAGTGTTATCTCCATGTCTTTAATCTTTTAAATATTTATTATTATAATACTTGCAATGTATTATGCCAAATGCGTGCCAAAACTCTAAAAGAAATTGGAATACATTGATTATCAAATATATATAAAGAAGAAAGAAATATAAAACAGCAGAGCCGACCTTTCCATTTTGAAAAAGTAGTTCAATTTTGAAAGGGTATTTAGTCTTGGCAGAATATGGGATTTTAAATAAAACAGAAGGAAAAAGAATGAAATTGAAGGAAAAAGAGGCTGAAAAGGATACTGAAAAATAGTATTATAAAAGATTGTCCGGTCGTTTATTTTTTAGCAGAACAGGAGATTTGAAGTATGTGGATGATGTGTACTTAAATTCCGAAAGTATCAAACACAATAAAGCCCTTCGGGTATTTCTACCTGAAGGGCTTCTCTAAAAACGGCGGCT
>ERZ773243.3613-NODE-3613-length-10657-cov-8.061309_pt1 | contig 10657 bp, 7 predicted proteins | sample MGYA00580520_ERZ773243 | MGnify/ENA primary metagenome ERZ773243 (study PRJEB29015, sample SAMEA2737747) | human gut metagenome | biome: human gut; feature: human-associated habitat; material: faeces | place: China | collected 2012 ... | reverse complement strand
TTGTCGATACAATTCGATACAGTTTCTTTTGTACTCATAAGAGTAGCGCATAAAAATACCCTCCTTACTGGTTTTGTCCAGTAAAGAGGGTACATATCAAAAACTGGCGGCTCTTATTTTTTTCTACGTACTAAATTTGACGCTTACCGAAAAACGGTTCTACCATCTTAAAACCACAAAACGTGAAAGCAGTGACCACAAAATTTGACATAGCGAAACCACAAAAGCGTGATAGCGACAACCACATAAATGGTAAAGCACTAACCATAAATTTTGACAGACGCCCCTTATTATACGTTATCCACAATTACGCCATAGCTATGACCACACAAACGTGATAGCCTGACCACAAATTTTGACAGATACCCAAATTTTATGTATTTAGTTTGTCTACTTGACCAGGAACGGATCATTCTTTGTTATCATCTATAATTATAGTCTTTCATTTTCATAACCAAAATACAACCTAATACTAACCAATATGCTTTCATAACCGCCGAATTTCCAAAATTGTATTCTGTTATTCCCTGTAACATAAGTGCAACTGTAGAAGATGCAATAATTAAAGAGTATGGACATCTTGTTTTAATGAAGCTATTTATGTTCCTCACCAAAACATACCCTATTAATCCAATAAATCCTAAAAAACCAATTAATCCATTCTCCGCCAACATCTGCATATAATTGCTATGTGCATGAGAAAGATTTGGCTGCTTAGCTTCAAGCAAAATGTATTTTTTTTGATAGTTATCCTTATACTGTCCTAAGCCAACGCCTAGAACAGGATGATCTTTAACCATATTAAACGCACTTTCCCACATAAGCAGACGTTCTGTATTCGATGTATCGGTTGTCACATTGGTAATACTGCTAATTCGTTTTACAAATCTATCACTGTTAAGCAAAATTCCTCCTGAAGCAATGAAAAACACCATTCCCAATACCATATATCGTTTATCTTGAAGCATATAGTACGTCCCAACGGATAAAATAACTGGAGCAAGGGCTAGCCAAGCGCCTCTAGTTCCATTATAGAACAATGCTATACACCCTAGTAAAAACAAAATACCAGATACATATCTAAATTTCCCTAAAATATTCTTTTCAAAAAAGCATACCAACAAAACTGGCAGAAAAACACAAAAATAACCGGCGAAAGTCATGGGGTGTCCAAATAGTCCAGCTGCTCTAAGATCTCCCATAAGGCCCTGATAAATCAATGTTACAATACCAACTGATATCCCAAACATGGAAAATAGCAAAATCTTCTTAGCACTTGCAAATTCGCTAATCATTATTGTTATAATAACGAATGGCATCCACCGCCAAATACATAAATTAGCCCAAGTCTTAAATCCTTTTAATAGATCGCCACTAAAAAGAGCAGATAAAAGCATCACTATTAAAAACACACTATACGCAATATAGTATCCTTTAAACTCTTTATTTATCTCTATTCTATCTTTATACGAAAAAAATAAAAATATAGCCGTAGCTAATCCTAAAAATATATTACCCGCTGCTATAGATATAAAGGATGTAAATGCAAATCCCAACAGACATTTTTTTAAAAACATAAACATATTCCTATCTTAAATATATGATACAGCTAAATATTAAGCAATGTTTGCATTTTACAAAATTGCATTAAACCATTTAACGCCAAACGATATTTATTCTTATTATTTACAATAGATTATTGTATAATTTTTTTGTATTCATTTATCGCATAGTTATCTGTCATACCAGAAATAAAGTCACAGATTCCACGTACAAGAATACACCGTTTCTTCAATGTTTTATTTTCTTCTTCTGTTCTTTTTTTAGAATCTGCTGGAATAGACATAGTTGTAATTTTTCTCCATTCATCTTTTATAAGAACAGGATTACCTTCCTTAAAACTGATAACCTCAAACCCTTGTTTCCTATACTCATTCCATATACGTTGTAATGTTCCATCATGCAAGAGCATTGGATTTTTATAGTATGCTCTAAATAACGCAAGGACAATATTAGAACCATTTTGGTCAAACATTGTAACTTCATGACTATTAATTACTTTTTTACTAATTATGTTTTCTAAGTATTGACATAAATCTATCCCTAAATCTGAAAAGCCAACTATTTTTTCATAAACACGATGATTATCCTTATTAAAGCGTTCAACATCATATTTTCTCATTTTATAATCTGTTGTACAACAAACATCTCTGATAAAGTAGTTAACTATTATTGAAGAAATTTGAGAATATATTAGCTCATTTTTGTCAGAGAACAAGCGATTCTCACAATCCAATTCATCCATATATTTCAACAGCTTATTAATTTCTTCTTTAAGATTTTCAGATTTTTTTAACGTTAGATATTGTGAAAATTCGGTAGGTGTAATCAGGTTTGAGGAAAACGCATCATCAATGTCATGACTTCTTTGGGCAATCTCATCTGCCACAGCTACAACTTGCCCCTCTAAGGTAAACGCTGTATCCCCTTCGTCAGTTAGAAAGTTATCCGAGAAATATTCTATATCTATTCCATCTTTTTTTCTAGTATGCATCCACATACCATTAAGTGTTTGCTCAGACAAGTCCAATCCATCTATCTCTGGATATTGTTCTTCAATACAGGTCGCTACACGTACACTCTGATAATTATGTTTAAATCCTCCATATGGGAAAAGGTTCAAATTTTCCTCATCAGTTTCATCTGATTTAAGCGAAAGAAAATCAACTTCAAAGCCTTCTTCTCCAGTCAGAATAGCATGCAGAGTCCTTTCTCCTTGATGACCAAAAGGAGTATGCCCTAAGTCGTGACCAACCGCAATTGCTTCAGATAATGAACTATTAAGTCTTAGATTTTTACTTATGCTTTTTGCTATTTGACATACAAGTAAAGTATGTGTCATGCGTGTTCTATAATGATCACCCTTAATCGAGGAAAAAATTTGAGCCTTGTCAACCATTCTGCGAAACGCTTTTGAATAGATAATTCTATCATAATCACGCTGAAACTCTCCTCGCTGTTGTGGTGACTTTAAGTTATACTTTCTACGACAATATTGATTTTTTTGAGCCAATGATGACAAACTGTTTTCTTCTTCTAACTCTTTATATTCGCTTGATGAATTATAGTAAACAAACGGAATGGTTTCAAATCTTCTCATCTGATCAATCAAGGTCTCTGATATTTCAAAATTAAGAAAAGAATTTTCAGGAAAATCTCTGTCCAAATTCAAGTGCAGATTATATACAAAATTCTTTATAATTACTTTTTCAGTAGTTTTAAACATTAATTTGCAACTAATAGATTCTCTCTTCTCATCTTGGTGTTTATTGCAGATACACCAGTAAATACAACTTATATTTTCATCTTCATAATCCAATATTGCACATTTATATTTTGTACCACATTTCATTTCAGAAAACAAATCTTTATCATGTTTAGAAGTCGAAGAAGTTATATTGTAATATGCAGGACTTTTTCTCTCATCCATACTATCAACCAAATATTCTCTAAATGAAGTCCACCAAGGCGCGTTATTTTTTATTTTAATAATATATAATTGATTCTTTGAATGATCCACTATTTTGATTTCTCCTCTTATAATTATCTAATGAATATATGCAACATTACAATCATGTTATAGAATTATAGAGAATATTTACTCCTATATAACATTGTCGTCATATTACTTTTTACGTTAACTAATAGCGTATGATATTATGAAGTTTCCTACATCCAATTCTAATAAAAACTAATATTCTTATCAACTTCATATTCCAACATTTACTACAACTACAGCAATAGTTCTAACATTACAACTCTTATTTACTTTACCATATAAATACATCACTTTGCCATTATAACCAGCAAAAACTAATCACCTCTTACATCATCTATAATTATCTTGATTTATGAAAGACACAAGCTAAAAAGTAGGAATATACGAACGATAAATATTCTAGTTTCTTCATCACCCCTATACTACTATTAGATAAATAAACAAACAGCATCTCTCTATAAATTTTATCTAAGTCACGCCACTCTTCTTCTAATCTTTTATGAACCACATATCTATATAAAGCCATAATAGCTTTACAATATTCATTCCATGCACATTTTCGTAAATAATCTAAAAAATCAAGTTCTACAAATCTATCATATATATATTTTTTGCTTAAAACATATCCCTGCCACACTTTTAGATTTCCTTCATTATATGATAAACTATCACTCCTATTTATGTAATAATACTTAATATTCTTCCTAATCGTTACTTTATTAGCATTTAAAAGGACCATAGCCGTAAACAAAAAGTCCTCAGCATAGCCTACAGATTCATCAAATATAATATCACCTATAACAGATTTTCTATAAAGCTTATTCCATACAAGTGGAATCTCTTGATTTTTGTAGTATAAATTTATTGGCTCATAGAGAACTTCAAACTCTGATTTATCATAACCATTATTTTTATCACCTATTTTGTTATATTCCTCCATATATAAATGGTTAAATCCACAGATACTTATATCACTTTTTGATATTTCAATATCATTGTACAAACATTCCAAAAAATCCTCTGCTACAAAGTCATCGCTATCAATAAAAACTATATACTCTCCACTTACCTGCTGCAAGCCAACATTTCTAGCAGAACTAACCCCCCCATTTTTTTTATTTATGATTTTTAACCGACTATCTTTTTGAGATATTTCACTACATATATTAAGAGTATTATCCGTAGAACCATCATTTACGATTAATAATTCAAAATTTTTGTATGTTTGCTTCAATATTGATTCTATTGTTCCATATATATATTTCTCTCCGTTATAAACAGGTAATATTATACTAACTAAATCACTCATTACAGAATCTCCTTGTATAACATATTAATTCCGATATACCACCATACTTAAAACACACCGTTACAACTGTCAGTACTTTATATTGAAGAAGGCTATTTAGAATACAATTTTATCAATTGCTTCACAGTCCTATCTATAGTGAAGTTATTCTCTACAGCATTCTTAGCTTCTTTACATAATTCTGCTATATTAATTTCATTATTGTAGATTTTTAAAATAACTTCCGTTAACCTTTCACTTGTTAGGTCATCAATAACAAAGCCTGTCTTATTATTAATAACTATTTCTGACTGTGCGCCACTGTTACTAGTAACAACAGGCACTCCACAGTACATAGCCTCACATAAAACTAAACCAAAAGCTTCTCTAACTTTTGACGGCAATACTAAAACATCAATTTTCTTATAAAACAATTCCATATCTTGTTCTAATCCACCATATATAACATAATCTTTCATTTTATTTTTACTAATATATTCGGAAACAAACTTATGATATGAGCCATCTAATGCTCCTACATATTTTAACATAATATTATCATGATATTCATGCAGCATTCTTACAGAATTTAGCAAAACGTCTATTCCTTTGTCTTTTGCAATTCTGCCCGCATATCCAACTATAAAAGCATTTTTTGTTTTTTCTACATTATCATATTTATCAAATCTTGATGGCAATATACCATTATAAATAATATGATATTTTTTTTTCTCAAGTTCTGATAATCCAAAAACCTGTTCATCATAAACTAATTTTGAAACACAAATTATTCCGTCTACATTACGTCTCATATATTTATGATAAATATCATTTTTCTTCTTTGATACATTGTGTTTAAACAAAAAAACTTTAATATTTCGTAATTTTTTTACAATTAAACATAACGGCATCATTTTACCGCTATGACAATTAATGATATCTATTTTATATTTATCTATAATATTTAAAATATCTTTTAAACACCACATTCCATTCATCTGGTATAAATTTACCCTAATAACGTTAAACGATTGAGAAAACTTTCTGTATACATTATAACTTAATTTGTTCACTAAAATATAGTTATTAAGAGAAGCATCAAATCTGCTTTGCATCTCTGTACATATATCATAAACATATTGTTCTCCGCCACCCCAAACTTTTGCGGCAACAATATTTAAGACATTCATATTTTCACCATCCTCTTAAATATATACATCACAAAACACCTATACTCATTACCTACTATTCAGTACGGATCTTCTGATAATTTTGTTTTTCCTAAATTTGTTGTTAGTGTATCTTTAGTAAATTTATATTTTTTATTTAACAGACTATTTTCTTCATTATAAAAATTAGACTCTATTTGCAACAACTCACATACTACCTCATATATTAAATCATTGCTAAAATAAGTATATTCCAGGTTTTTATAATGCTCAGATGATTCCCTGTATAAATCCTTATATTCATCTGAAATGTACAAAAACATCGGTATCTTTAATGATTTAAAACCCGTTTCATCAGGAATTCTCTTTCTATATGGATCTCCACCGTGATCAGAAAAATAAAGCATGGCTTGCAAATTTAAGTTATCCTTTGCATATTCATAACATTCTTTTAATACACAATCTGTATAATATATACTATCATCGTAATTTAATACTCTGTCAAATTTTCCTGCTCCACTAAATTTAGCATATTTAGGTGGATATCTGTTCAGGCATACATCGTGACTTCCCCCTAAATGCAAGACTATAAAATTATTGGATTTGTTGTCTACATTTTTCAAATACTCCAGCAAATTTCCATCATATTTAAATTCAGAAGTATTTGCTAATCCATCACAAATCCATTTTGAACAATCTGCTGTTTTAGCAACTAATGTAATAGGAGTATCAGCATCACTTATAGATCCCTGATTACTATACCAATGTGTTATATACCCTGCTTTTTTAGCTATATCTATAATGGTAATGCTTTCATTAAATTCCTTTTTGTTATATTGATTTTTCTCTGTTAAAGCCCTTTCTAAAGATGGTACTGTCTGTCCCCAACTTGTATATGCTCTTCTAAACAATATGAAATTATCATCAAACTGCTTTTCTTTAAGCCATGGAGTATTATTGTTTTTTACATCACTGTAGGCACTCATATAATAGGAAGATGCAGACTCACCAATAACCATAATTATTGTGGATGGTTTACTAAACTTAGGAGTAGAAGGAGTTACAACAAGTTCAGCAAACTTTGTATCGTGATAGGATTTAAACTTATTAGCACGTTCAAAATAATCCTTGGCAAATACATAGCTCTGCATCACACCTGTAAAGAAAAATATTTTTTGGCCATAGCCAATAGTCGCTACAATCACAACCAATGCTGCAGCAAGCATTTTCTTGGATACTGAGATGTTATTTTCTATTGAAATAGACTTAATATTGTTATTTACATCATTTAAGTAATAAAAAACTGAAAAAATAGCAATATATAAAATTATTACGCCAATAATTCCTGTGTATCCTAAATTAAGTAGCAAATACTCTTTAGCTTCATTTTTATTGGTTTGCAGCAAAGCAATGGAAGCTGCCTCTGTAATAGGAGATTGATAGTAAAAGTAGTATAAAAGCTGCGTTACAGGAATAACTAACAACAATGTATGCAATCCAGCAAAGCAGCCACGTACAAAATTATTATCCTTCTTATACCACAAAAACAATAATCTTAAGCATACCATCAATGCAAAAGCATAGGCACCAAAAGCCTGGTCAAAATGCTTATCAATAAAAGTTGTATTACTATGGTAAGTAAGCCAATAGCAAACTGGATATATAAATACCCACAGCACGCCAACAATAGCATGTGGTAAAAGCTTTTTAAGTGCATATCCAGATTTATTCCATAATTGAACAGATAACGCAACAGCTAAAGCACAGGGAATGTATCTGCGCAGCTGTAAAAACAGTGTATTATTAGCAATGCCTACAGAAGTAAAGTAGTAAGCACCCCACAGAAATAAATGAACTAATATAAATGTTAAGAAAAACAGCTTATGCTTTTTCAAAAAATTCATCTAAACACTAACCTCTTCTATTATTTGTTTTTATTTTGCAATTCATACAGCTTCAAATATTTCATCATCGTGTAAATGAAATGCTGTAAGCTTGAATATAAACCGCTCCAACCATCAATAAAACCAATTTGAATTATATAAGCTCTAATAAATCCATAAAAAGCATGAAAAAACGCACCACCTAAAGACGTTCTTTTGCCTTTGCTATATACATCCTCAGCCCAGATGGTAGTATATTTACCTGCTTTATCCCACCAATGTTGCCAGGATTCATAAGTATAATGCTCTATAAACCCATTGAGCTTCTCTTTAGGTAAAGAACAAACTGGTCTTTCATGAACTTTGTTTTCCCAATGTACCGACTTTAAAGGAAATAAACGCATAACTTCATCTGGCTTAAAAATTCCGTGCTTGTATTCAAAACCGAAAGCATGGATTTTTCTCATCATACTATATTGTTTCTGAATTCCACTATCCACAACTTTTGCAATAGCCTTACACAGTTCTTCATCCAGTCTTTCATCAGCATCTAAATATAAAACCCAATCAGTATTTACATATTCTAAAGCAAAATTCCGTTGAGCAGAGAAATCATTATCCCAAGCACGAAATACTACCTTAGCTCCGTTTTTTTCTGCTAATTCCTTAGTTTTATCAGTACTTCCAGAATCTACAACCAGAACATTAGATGCAACTTTAAAAGAATTTTTTACTACATCTACAATATTAGCTTCTTCATTTTTAGTTAATATTACAACGGTTAAATTCTTATTCATAAAAAATTATCCTATCCACTAATTAAAATATTTATCAATAGTTTTCCTCAAAACAATATAGATATTTTCACACACCTATACAAATATATTATAGTACATACCAATATAAAAGTCTATTTAATATGAAAAATCTCTCATCAACTAGCGTTAGAACAGGATGCTTGCAAAAAAGCTGTTGCTAAATTGTATTAATAACTATAGCAACAGCTTTTACAACATTGTAAGATTTTATTCTTTACTTAATTTCATCGCCCTTCAAGCTTCTCCACGCCGCAATTTTTCTAGCGTTATTAGCAAAATTACGTCTTTCCTTGCTATCTTTGATAAAGCTAATTTGATCGTCTTCTGCCCAAAGCTTATAATTAAAGACAGTTTTAGAGTCAAACATGCTGGGCAAAATACTGCTATAGTCAAAGCCCGTAGTGCCATACATTTCCGCCAATGTTCCAGCAAGCTGCATATGACAACCAGCTCCAACATTCTTTAACAAATCCGGCGTAATTTGATAGCCATAAAAAATGCATGGTATTACAGATAAGGTTCTTACATCCTGCTCCTTAGCAAAGGTAAAGCGTTCAGAATGATCACCTGTAATGATAAATACACTTTTAGGAGCAGCTTTTTCCATATTTTTAATAAACTGGCCCATAGTATGATCAGCATACCAGATATGTCCCAATTCGTTCAGAGTATTATCATCATTGGGAATATCTTCCATCAACTTAGCCTTCACAGCAGCTGCATCAAAGCCAGCTTTTTTTACGTCAATAGAATAAGGTGGATGATTGCTGGTTGTTAATACAGCATGGAATACTTTTTCTCCAGCAGGCTGATGAGCCATGTACTTTTCAATCTCCTCAAAAAGCTGACCATCCGTACATCCCCAGGCATTACCTGCATTATCTACACTAAATTCGTCGGCACAATGGAATTCATCAAAATTTTGGACCAAGGCATAATTTTTAATATTCTGCCAACCAGAAAAACCTCCATACCAAAAAACAGTTTTATAGCCCAGCTGCTTAAGAATATAGCCAATACCCATTTTATATGTTTCTTTAAAGGTTATAGTCTGATAATTTTCGTATACGCCACAGCTTGGCAATCCAGAAATTATTCCATTTAAGGAGGTCATTGTACCATTGCCATTGGCAAGCATGGTACTAACAGATGCTCCTTTTGCTGATTCTTTAAAAGCAATAGCTTCATCTACTAAGCCTAGGTCCTTAAACTTAGGCAAAAAGGGCCATTGTCCATAGCTTTCGCCTATAATAAGAACAATATTGTCAGGCTTATCCTTAAGCTTTGGTTCCTTCACTGTTCGTGTAAAAGCCTCCTCTATGGTTCTAGCCTGAGGATTGCCGCCAATAGCTGCTATTTTTTCTCGCAGCTCATCCTTGGATATGTCAACATCTATAACCTGATCAAGTCGCTTTTTTAAGTTTTTGACACGATACAGAGCCTGACCATCATCTAAAACTGCCTCATTGAGCAAATTAGAATTAAAGCGCGCTGCACTCTCCCAATTGACAGAGCCAGCGTAGCCAAAAGCTCCGCCATATCTCGTAAATATAAAAAGTAAAGGTAAAAATACTACCATAGCAGGTACAAGATATTTTATATTACCTTTGTTGACTGTAATTGTTGGTGTTCTATCCCAACACAGCTGTAACAGTCGGCTCAATAATATACCTGCAATAATAGCCGTTGGTAAACGCCACCACAGCTGATACTCTTGTACCGCTGTCATAAAGGTTGCATAAATATCATCATGCAAACCATTAATCAGCATCATATTAAAACCAGAGTTAAAAATTTTATAGTAGGGAATTCTAGCGAAAAAACAAATAGTAAAAAATACCAATGCCACCGAATGCCATATAATTCTTATTTTATTACTTAATTTGGTTCATTAACTAATCTTGGGGTCTAGTGAAAACTAGATTCCGGGATTAGTTATT
>ERZ773243.3609-NODE-3609-length-10665-cov-2.391235_pt1 | contig 10665 bp, 7 predicted proteins | sample MGYA00580520_ERZ773243 | MGnify/ENA primary metagenome ERZ773243 (study PRJEB29015, sample SAMEA2737747) | human gut metagenome | biome: human gut; feature: human-associated habitat; material: faeces | place: China | collected 2012 ... | reverse complement strand
GGTGGTGACCGCCGCAACCGCAGCCGCACTCTTCGTCATCATGGTGATGATGGTGACCGCCGCAGCCGCAACCGCATTCTTCGTCATCGTGATGATGGTGGTGACCGCCGCAACCGCAGCCGCACTCTTCGTCATCATGGTGATGATGGTGACCGCCGCAGCCGCAACCGCATTCTTCGTCATCGTGATGATGGTGGTGACCGCCGCAACCGCAGCCGCACTCTTCGTCATCATGGTGATGATGGTGGCCGCCGCAGCCGCAACCGCATTCACCGTCGTCGTGATGATGGTGATGATGATGACCGCCGCAACCACAGCCGCAGCCGCCCGCGGAACGATAGACGACGCGGATCGGATCGAATCCTTCTTCGACCTCGGTGATTTCGAGACCGATCATCGTGAGCATCTTCGCGACGTTTTCCTGCGCGACGACGGCAAAGCCCCCTTCGGCCTCCGCAACGCGCACGCCGCGGTTGATCAGGGCGCCCGCCGCCTCACGCATGAGGTCGAGGTCGCCCGTGACGTGAAGAACCTTTTCTACGGCCGGACGAACCGCCCAGAATTCGCCCTTTTCGTCCACGAACACGTCGTTGACTTCGAGCGGACGGCGTTCCGTCACGCCGAAGGTGATGACATCGCCGTCCACCTTCACTTCCTGCGGCCATTCGGCGCGTTCGGCGAGGGTGAGCGCAAGCACATGGGCGCGGTCGAGAATCGGCTGGGCCGGAGCGGCTTCAGGAGGAAGCAGTTTCGTAAGAGTCGTCATGGTGATGAAATTCCTGACAGAGGTTTCTGAAGATGGATTGATTTTAGGGTAGAGCGGCGGAAAGCGCATCCGACAATCGGTCTACGGCAACGACCTCAAGTCCCTCGATCGGAGTACGAGGCGCGTTGGCGCGCGGAATGATCGCCTTGGAAAACCCGAGCTTGGCGGCTTCGCGAAGGCGTTCCTGTCCGCGCGGCGCCGGACGGATTTCGCCCGCAAGCCCCACTTCGCCGAAGACGACGAGTCCCTTCGGGAGGGGTTTGTTGCGGATGCTCGAATAAATGGCGGTGAGAATCGCGAGGTCAACGGCCGTTTCCGTGATCTTCACACCGCCCACGGCATTGACGAAGACGTCCTGATCAAAACAGGCGACCCCGGCGTGGCGATGGAGCACCGCAAGCAGCATCGCAAGACGCTGCGCATCGACCCCCACGGCGAGGCGCCGCGGGCTCGGCAGATGGCTCGTGTCGACGAGCGCCTGCATTTCAACGAGAAGAGGACGCGTCCCCTCCTGCGTGACGAGGACGGTGCTCCCGGGAACGTTCGCCTTGTACTCGGAAAGGAAGATGGCAGAAGGATTCGTCACCCCCACGAGACCGTGATCGGTCATCGCGAAGACGCCGAGTTCGTTCACCGCCCCGAAGCGGTTCTTGAAGGCGCGGATGAGGCGGAAATTCGAATGCGTATCCCCTTCGAAGTAGAGCACCGTGTCGACGATGTGTTCGAGAATGCGGGGACCCGCCAACGCACCGTCCTTCGTGACGTGTCCCACGAAAAAGAGCGTGATCCCGAGGCGCTTGGCGGTGCGGGTGAGCCGCGCCGCGCATTCGCGCACCTGCGACACCGACCCCGGCGCACTGTCGAGGTCGCCCGAAAAAAGCGTCTGAATCGAGTCGAGCACGACAAATTCGGGCTTCACGCGGTTCAGAACCGACTCGATCTGCTCGAGCTGCACTTCACTCATGAGCTGCAGCCCCTTGGGCTCAAGCTGCAGACGTTTGGCGCGAAGCGCAATCTGCGAGGGACTTTCTTCGCCGCTTACGTAAAGGGCCTTTCGCCCCATGCGCACGATGCGGCTCACGACCTGCAGAAGAAGCGTCGACTTGCCGATCCCCGGATCGCCCCCGATGAGGGAGACGCCGCCCGGGACGAGACCGCCGCCCATAACGCGGTCGAATTCCGAGAGGCCCGTGACGATGCGAGGCGTATCCTCGATCGTCACGTCTCCCAAATCCTGCAGGGTGCCCGTCGTTTCGACGAAGCCCTGCGCGGTGCGCTCGTTACCGTAGCGACTCGCCGCCCCCTGCGTCACCTTGAACTCCTGAAGCGTGTTCCAGGCCTTGCAGTGCGGACACTGGCCGCTCCACTTGAGAGCCGTTCCGCCGCATTCGGTACAGACGAAATTCGTTCGTGCCTTTTTGAGCGCCACGGATCAGTCTCCCTTCACGACCACGGGAACGCGGCGCGCGAGTGCGCAGATGAGTTCGTAACCGATCGTCCCGCAGGCGGCGGCGACGCGGTTGACGGGGAGATTCTTCCCCCAGAGTTCGACGACGCTTCCGACGCGCGCACTCGGAACGTCCGTCACGTCGATCGTAAGCATGTCCATCGAGACGGCCCCGGCGATCGGCGCGGTACGGCCTTCGACCCACACGGGCGCGCCGTCGGGCATGGTACGCGGATAACCGTCGGCGTATCCGCAGGCGACGACCGCAATGCGCGAGGGACGCTTGGCGATCCAGCGCGAGCCGTAGCCCACGGCTTCCCCCGGAGCGATGTCCTGAAGCGCAATGATCTTTGCGGAAAGCGTCATGGCCGGACGAATGTCGAGCTCTTCGGACGAAATGTGCGAGTCCGGACTCACGCCGTAAAGCGCCACACCCGCACGCACGGCGCAGCCCGATACTTCAGGGTGCCAGAGAATGCCCGCGGAATTGGCCATGCAGGCGGGCGCGCCCTCCTGCGCGAGACGTCCCATACGCGTGATCTGACGGCCGACCGTAGCGGGACCGTCGGCAAGATAGGAGGGTTCGGCGTTTGCAAAGTGCGTCACCACCCCTTCGATGCGCACGCCCGGAATCGCCGCGAGCTGATCGTGCACGACGCCCACTTCCGAAGGAAGGAAGCCTAGGCGGTTCATGCCGGAATTCACCTTGATGTGCACGCCCACGTCGCGAAGCGGACGGCTCTTCAAAACATCAATCTGCCAGAGCGAATGCACGACCGTCTCGACGCCGAGCTCCTGCAGGGGCTCGATGTCGTCTCCGTCGAAAAAACCCTCGAGCAAAAGAATGCGCTTTTCCCAACCGTATTCCCGCGCGCGTCGCGCGTCCGTAAGGTCGATCGTGGCGAGTCCGTCCGCATCGGCAAAGGCCTTCACCGCGTTCTCGAGACCGTGCCCGTATGCATTGGCCTTGACGACGGCCCAGAGCATGCGGTTGCCGGCAGAAGCGCGAAGTCGCGCAAGATTGTGACGAAGGGCGGCCAGATCAATTTCGGCGTAAATCGGACGCGGCACGAAACACCTCACGAAGGAAAGGGAGAAACGAAAGGATTCATTATAGAAGCCTCAAAAATCCAACGAATTCGCTCGGTTACGCTTTCGCACCATTTCGACCTCGCCCGTCAAAGGAAATGCCTCCCGAAGGCGGCTTTCCGAAGCGATTCCTCCGTGCAGAAACCATCAAAGATTCCGAAGCCGTATTTCGACCCGAGACCGGGAGGGACGCAACCTCTCAAAACGACCGGGAATCGTCGGCCGCGCCCTCCGTGTCGAGACCGAACCCGGAAAGTCCGATCGCCTCGCCCAACGTTTCGAGCGCCTTGCCGTCCTGACTCAAGCCGAGCTTGACGAGGGCGGACGTGATCATCGGGTAGCCGCCGTCGCCGGCCGGATCGGGCACTTCTGCGCGCACGAAGCGGCTCTGGGCTTCGATCTCGCTTTTGGCCGGATCGGCTAAGACCGATCCGTCGTCTCCATGACGCGGATCCCGGCCGTCACGTTGTCGGCGGTCTTGTCGGAATTGCGTATCGCCTCGAGGACAATGAGGGGATTTTCGGGAAAACTCGCGAAGCTGAAGTCGCCCTTTCGCACGATGCGGTCCGGTACGTCGGCACGGCTCCCCGCCGATTCTCTCGCGAAGCTCCCTGGCGTCGCCTCGCAGTCTCCGTTCGTCATTGAGAGATTCGGACGCTGGCGACTTTCTTTTTGACGGCCCCGTCCGAAGGCGACCGCGTGCGACTTCTTACACACTTTCTCTAGGGAGTGGACCCGGGAACGCGCTACACTTAGGGATTTCTTTGGTACTTGGATTCGTTACATGAATCGAGGTTTCTACACGATCATGGCGGCGCAGTTTCTGTCGTCTCTTGCCGACAATGCGCTCCTTATCGCCGCCATCGCGCTCTTGACCGACCTGCAGGCTCCGGACTGGATGACGCCGCTTTTGAAGCTCTTCTTCGTGGTGAGCTACGTGTGTCTTGCGGCCTGGGTGGGCATTTTCGCGGATTCCATGCCCAAGGGCCGCGTAATGTTCATCTCCAACAGCCTCAAGGCATTCGGATGTCTTTTGATGCTGTTCGGAAGCCATCCGCTTCTCGCCTACGCGATCGTGGGCGTGGGCGCGGCCGCCTATTCTCCCGCGAAGTACGGGATTCTCACGGAGTTGCTTCCCGCAGAGAAACTCGTCGTCGCCAACGGCTGGATCGAAGGCCTCACCGTCGCCTCCATCATTCTCGGCGTTACGCTCGGGGGCGTTCTCATCCGCCCTGACGTGGCGGGCGGGCTCCTTGAAATCTTCGGACTCGAAGCGATCGGTCTCGACCGGTTCGCAGAGGCCGCCATCTTCGCCATCGTCTTCATCTACACTTTCGCCGCGATCGTCAACCTCGCCATCCCCGACACGGGCGCGCGCTATCCCAAGCAGGACTTCCGTCCGATCGAGTCGCTCAAGCACTTCTGGCAGAGTAACCTCCTTCTCTGGCGCGATCCGCTCGGTCAGATTTCACTTTCCGTCACGACGCTCTTCTGGGGCGCAGGCGCCACGCTGCAATTCCTCGTTCTCAAGTGGTGCGAGCATGCCCTCGGCATGAATCTGTCGGAAGGCGCCATCATGCAGGCGGTCGTAAGTCTCGGCGTCGCGCTCGGGGCCGTCCTCGCCGCGGCCAAGGTGCCTCTCAAGCGCTCCCTTTCGGTTCTTCCGATGGGGATCTTCATGGGCGTCCTCGTCACGTGCACGGCCTACTTCACGCGCGACATCGCCCCGGCGGGCGGACTCCTCGAAATCTCCTGGGCCGCCCTCATCGCCGGGCTCGTCATGGTGTCGGTGGGTCTTTCCGCGGGCTTCTTCCTCGTTCCGATGAACGCCCTTTTGCAACACCGCGGACACGTCCTCATGAGCGCGGGCCGTTCGATCGCCGTCCAGAACTTCAACGAGAATCTCTCGATTCTCGCGATGCTCGGCGTCTATGCGATCCTCATACGGCTCAACCTCTCGGTGCCGGCCACCATGGTGATTTTCGGTCTTTTCGTGGGGGGCTCCATGGCGCTCGTCATTCTCAAGCACCGTCTCAATCAGAAGAAGGAAGACAGCCTTCACCTGATCGGCGAAGCGAAGCGCCACTAATCGACAGACGATCCCAAAAACCGTCGCCCGAGGTCTGAGAGGATCCCGGGCGATTTCGTTTCGAAGCGACAGTTGTCTCAGGCGCCGAGGCGTTTGACGCCCGGTCCGTCGATGCGGCTGACGCCGCGCCCGCGCTCGGGCGTGACGACGATCTGCGTTTCAATGCGCTCTTTGACGGCCGCGACGTGACTGATCACGCCGATGAGACGCCCCGTCGTGCGGCGCAAATCGTCAAGGACGCCCAACGCCGTATGCAGCGTCGCTTCGTCCAACGTCCCGAAGCCCTCGTCCAAAAAGAGTGTTTCCACCCGCAGACGGCTTCCCGACAAGTTTGAGAGCCCGAGGGCGAGCGCGAGACTCACGATGAAGCTCTCGCCCCCGGAGAGGTTCGTCGAAGAACGGACCGTGTCGGCCATGTCGTGGTCGACAACCGCAATTTCAAGTGCGGATTCCCCCACGGCGACGAGTCCGTAGCGGCTCTTCATCATGCGCAGCACCCGGTTCGAGGCCTCAATCAGCACGCGGAAAGTGATCCCCTGTGCGATCGTGCGAAGGCGCTGTCCCCTCGCGTCGCCGATGAGTTCGTTCAACGCAAGCCAGCGCTTTCGCTCCTCTTCCCGAAGAGACCACTCGGAACGCAGTTCCTTGGCGCGCTCGCGCCGCGCGTCGTCGGCGCGGATCGCTTCGAGACTGCGTCCGCGGCGCTCTTCAACCTCCCGCTCCTTTTCACGCAGGGCCTCAAGCGAAGTGAGCGCACCGTCGCGCGAAAGCTTCGAGGCCTCCTCGCAACCTTCCATGGCAAGGAGCTCCTCCCTTTCCCTTTTCGTCTCTTCGGACAAATGTTCAATGCGTGCAAGCCGTTCTCGCGCCTTGGCGAGCAGATCGTTCACCGCCCTTTCGTCCTCTTCCGAGAGAATCGACGCACGCAGGTCCGCAGCCGAAGCGAAGCCGCTTGCTTCCTTTCGACGCAACCACTCGGACTCGGCTTCGGAGAGACGCTCCCGCTGCGCCAGAAGAAGGCGCTCCTCTTTTTCGAGGCGCGCAGCCAGCGATTCCAGCGTTTTTTCCTTCGCGCTCAGACGTTCGGCCGCGCGTTCGGCAGCCGCCCGTCGGGCGATCCGCTCCGTCTCGAGACGCTGAAGTTCCGCTTCGGGCGGCGCCTTTTTCCAGGACGCGCACCAACGGGCGAAATCCTCTTCGTAGAGCCGCCTTGCGCCCTCGCAGTTTTTCGCAGGGCGCAAGGCAAGCGCCGCCGTCCTGTCGGCGCGCTCGACGAGTTGGGCGAGAAACCCCGCCGCACTCTCCTCGGCCGCGCGCAGGTCGTCGCGCTCCCTGCGCTTCTTCTCGTGGACCTTTCCTCGCGCGACGAGTTCGGCAAGCGTCTCCTCGGGCGTTTTTGTTTGGAAAAGCGCCTCCCAGGGAGCCGACCGGGTCTGAAGATCCGTCTCGACCGTCCGCAAAAACTCTCGTTTCTCCGCGTCGAGCGCCTCGGCTTCTTTCTGGGCCTTCTTCGCCTCGGCGAGCAGCGTTTGCGCAGAAGTGAGCGATTCCTCCTCTTTGATTCGTTTCAATTGTGCGGCATTCGCTTCATCCCGAGCCGTCGCCTCGGTCTTCTGAAGCGCTTCGAGTGCCCGAACGTCCCGCAGGAGCGCTTCGCGCTCCTTCTGAAGACGCGCAAGGATGTCGGAGCCTTCGGCGCGGACGCACGCGCACAGTTGCGGCCACTCCTGGTCAATCGCCGTCCGACGCGCGTCGTGCCGGTCTTCCAAAGCCTTTTTTCCGCTCGACGCTTGGAGAGAGGCCACCAGCGGCGCGTCCTCGTCCAGGTCGAGAAGGCGCCTTGCCGCACCGATGCGTTCCGTCAACAGCCGCATGCGCACGACCGGATCCTCTCCGTCGCCGAGTTTCGCCGCGGCCGTGGCTTCCTCCGCGCGAAGGAGCCGCTCGACGGCCTCCTTTCGAAGGTTTTCGGCTTCTTCGAGACGCTTTCGAGCGGCCTGCGCGCGTTGTTCGGCCCGATCCTCCTGGACCGAAGCCGAACGCAGGCGTTCTGCGGCGTCCTTGGCCGCCTCCTCGGCGTGACGCCACCCCTCGAGGGAGGTCTTCAAGCCTTCGGCCGCTCCTTGCCAATCGTCGAGCGCCGCGCTTTGCGAGAGCTCGATTTCGAGTCGAGCGAGTTTTTCCGTCCGAAGAGCCGACGCCTTTTTCGCCGCCGCAAGGGCCTTGCCCGACTCTTCGGCGTCCTTCGCCGCGGCGCGGGCGTGCTTTTCCGATTCCTCGATCGCCGTGCGGCGGGTCTCAAAGCGGGTCTTCTCATCCCGCCAGACATCGACCGTCGGACGGAAGGCTTCGAGGCGCTTCTCGGCCGCCTCGGCCGCCTCGATCACGCCGGGCAGAGCAAGACGTTCCTCCTCGAGTTTTTCGCCCGCGGCGTCACGTTCGTTCTGCGTGGCAACGCGCTCTTTTTCAAGACGCTGCGTTTCGGCGCGCAGCGCATCGCGGCGCTCCAGCGCCGAGAGGCCCTTCATCGCGCGGACGGCCGCTTCCCGTCGGCACTCGGCCGCCTCCACCGCGGGACGAGCCTGTTCCGCCCTGGTTTGCAAGTCGATAAGTTCCTTTTCGCGCTTCTCAAGGCGCAGACGGGCGTCGTGCCAGACCACGACGGCGCGCAGCCCGGTTTCCGCCCGTCGGATCGTCTCGACGAGCGACTCGTAGTCGCGAAGAACCGCCTCCTCCCGGGCTCGGTCTTCGTCCGTGAGGAATTCGAGCGTCTCGAGTTTGCTCATGGCCTCCGCCGCTGTGCGGTCGGCTTCGCTCCAACGGCGATAAACGGCGCTGCCGATGCGGGCGTAGATTTCGGACCCCGTGACGCGCTCGAGAATTTCCGCGCGATCCTGGGGCTTTGCCGTGAGAAAACGTCCGAAGGCGCCCTGCGCAAGGAGTACCGTGCGCGTAAAGGCGGGAAAGCTCATTCCGAGGAGTTCCGAGATCTTTTGCTCCCACTCCCTCACTTTTTTCGTGATGATTTCCCCCTCCGCCGCGTCGGGAGACGAAAGACGCACGAGCTCCACCGACTTGCCGTTGGACTTCACGAGCCGCATGCGGCAACGGCTGAGCCAACAGACGCCCTCCACCTCAAAGACGACGCTCGCTTCGCACTCCTTTTCGCCGCGCGTTACGAGGACGCTCTTTTCCTCGTCTTCGTTCGCCGTCACGACGCTGCCCTCGGTACGAGGCGTCACGCCGAAGAGCGCGAAGCTCACCGCGTCGAGGATCGATGTTTTGCCGCTTCCCGTCGGCCCCACGATCGCAAAGAGGCCGCCCCGGGCGTAGGAGGGCGAAGTGAAGTCGATTTCGTAGGGGCCCCGAAGCGAATTGATGTTCTTGAAGCGCAGTTTGAGAATCTTCATGGTTGCCTTCCCCAAAAATCAGTTGCCGCCGACCGCCGCGTCGCGCACCGCTTCGGCAAAAAGGGCCCGCAACCGTTCTTTTTCCTCTTCGCCGCGCGCGGCTTCGCGAAGCACCTCTTCAAAGACGGCCTCGGGGGTGAGCATTTCGAGCGTCAGTCCCTCTTCCGAACGGAAGACGTCGACCGTCGGATTCGCCAACCGGAAGCTGACGAAGCGCAGCCCCAGGACCGAGCACTGGTCGACGAGCGGCTCGAGAAGGTCGCGCGTGGGCTTCGGATCCGTTAGTTCCATCCCGACATAACATTCGGGAAGTTCCGCGGCGAGTTTTTCCAGAGCCGCCGGCAATTCCGCCGAGTGTCCGCGAAGAATCCGCACCGCCCGCTTTTGCGGCACGTCGTGAAGGATCTCTTCGACGCCCGTCTCGGTAAAGTTCACCTCCACGATCTGATGCGGATAGTCCTGGTGCTTCAGATCCAGAGAAATCGGCACGCCGCTGTAGCGCGCCGGAACGACGCCGTCGAGTTTTCCCGCCTTGTGCAGGTGCCCGAGCGCCACGTAGTCCCAGTCCGATCCGAGGCGCGAGAGATCTGCCATGCGGATCGACCCCACCTGCGGGTCGGAGAGCACTTTTTCGCGCCGTTCCATCGGGATGCTGTCGCGAAGATAGAGGTGACCCATTGCGATCTTCGGAAGGTTTTCAACCCCTTCCCTCTCCATCGCTTGCAGGAGTTTTTCGTGGGCAAGCGAATAGCGCGCCTCGATCCCCGCCTCGTAGAGGGCGAGTTCGTCGAGCGAATCCCCGAGGGCGAGTCCCTTGCGCACTTCGCCCTCCTTCAAGAAGGGGACGGCCGCCACGGCCGCAATGGGACGTCCCTCACGGTCGCGCACGACGATCGACTGCTCTTCGGGGGTCGAGCCCGCAACAATCGTTCGGACGCTGCGCAACACTTCGGCCGAAGCGGAGAGGAAAGACTGCGAGTCGTGATTGCCCGCCGTCACGACGACGGCGCTCACCGGCGTCGCCGCTGCGCGCTCGAGAAAACCGTAGTAGAGACGCTGCGCGGTGATCGGCGGCATCGAGACGTCAAAGACGTCGCCCGCGATGAGAAGAACGTCGGGGCGACGTTCCTCGATTTTTTGGAGGAGCCAGTCGAGAAAGAAGATGAAGTCCTCGGTGCGATCCCAGTCGCCGAGCATCTTGCCGAGGTGCCAGTCGGAAGTGTGGAAAATGCGCATGAACCGTCGGTCGTTGGAAGGGAGAAACGCCTTCGATTGTACGACGGCGCGATCGACGGGCGAAGCCGGACGAAAGAGGTTTTTCCCATCGGGAGAAAACTTTTCATTCCTTTCTGAAAAGTTGTGCGGGAATGCAAAACGGGCGCAGCACTCCTTCTTCGGAGAACTGCGCCCGCAAGAATTTGGAGGGAGGTCGCTCAGGGCTCCTCGGGCCGGCAGCGGGGGTCGAGCCTGAGGGTGTAGCCCGACGGAATCATGCGGCGGCTCTCCGGAACCGGAAGGTCGGGGCGGGCGTAGCGGGCCGCGCAGTACCCGGCTTCGCGCCCGAAGACGACCGCGGCGGCGATCCCCATTCCCGAAACGCGCTCGAGTCCGTTCAAGCCAGACATCACGTCGCCCGCGGCGTAGAGACCGGGAATGGGCTTTCCTTCTTCATTCTGCACGTGCGCGTGTTCGTCAGCAACGAGCCCCCCCGAAGTGCCGTGCACTGCGGAACGAACGGGAAAGCCGTAGAGCGGCACGCTTCGAAGGTCGCTTTCCATCGAGCGGCGCCCGAAGGCGTCCTCACCCTTCATTCGGCCTTCGCGGTAGATTCGAAGCGTCTCCCGGAAGACGTCGGGATCGACGC
>ERZ773243.3597-NODE-3597-length-10700-cov-6.755190_pt1 | contig 10700 bp, 2 predicted proteins | sample MGYA00580520_ERZ773243 | MGnify/ENA primary metagenome ERZ773243 (study PRJEB29015, sample SAMEA2737747) | human gut metagenome | biome: human gut; feature: human-associated habitat; material: faeces | place: China | collected 2012 ... | reverse complement strand
CAGATTTTTCATCCATTCTTTCATTCTGCGGACTGTATCCAGCTTCTGTACTTCACAGAGCACGATCGTCACATTATCTCTCCCACCTTTTTGGAGAGCATTTTTAAGAAGATCATTTACAATCTCCGGGATTTCCATATCCTGTGACAGAATCGCCTCTATCTCACTGTCCGAAAGCATATCTGTTACTCCATCTGAACACAGAAGATATCTGTATCCCTCCTTATGCTCGATTTCTGTCACAGAAGGTTCCAGTCTCTGCAGCTCTTCAGGAAGTCCAAGATACTGGGTTAACGGGGCTTTCCCAACTGCCGTACCACCAAAAACATGGTCTGTGGAAATCTGCTGAAGCTTACCACCATCCATAAAATAAATCCTGCTGTCCCCAAGATTGCAGGCAAACATAGACTCTGGTGTAAAGAGGAGCATCGCCATTGTGCTTCCCATGCTCCAAATATGATGCTCTGTTCCATATCTGCATACTGCCTGATTCATCTTCTCACATACATCGTCTATAAAATCTTCCGGCATATCCCTCAGCATTCTTTTATTCGCATTATAAAATTTTCCAAATTCTTCTGATGCAAGAAAGGCTGCAATCTCGCCGCAGCTTTCTCCTCCCATACCGTCAAATACCGCCATTGCCGGTACTCTGTTACCCGAAATAATCTTTGAGCAGATACCCTTTGTTCCTTCATTGTTCACCGGAAGGGATTCCCCAAAACACCAGAAATTATCTTCATTATTTGCCCGGATATTTCCTGTATGGCAGGTATATGCACATTCAATCTGATACATTGCCATTATCTGTCTTTGTTCCTTCTCCCTTCAATGCTTTCAATGAATTGTTCCAGTATTTCTCGCCACGTTTCACGAATTCCTCATTATCTTTTTCGTTATCGTGACACTTTCCATTGGAATCGATCCATCTTATCAGTTCGCCGTCGTTATAATAATAATATTCTGAAGTTTCATCATACCAGATATATGCAAAGAATAACTTCTCTCCCCAGTAGAAATATTCTTCATAAACTCCATCTCCGGATTCTGCCGGATAGACCAGAGCTTTCATGCATTCACTCTCAATATCCAGATTTCCATCTGCCTGCTGAGTGGTCTTTACCCTTCTCAGATATCGCAGAACAGTTCCTTCTGTTCCAACCCAGTCGTAACTGTTCAGATTATCTGTGATAGTTGTTGCCTGCTCCTTGATCGTATCCAGAGCTTTGGAGAAATCTTTGGATCCGGATTTTGTGGAGCTGTATTTCTCATCATCCAGAATTGCGATCGGATTATCCTCCTGTCCTTCCTGAGCATGATCTTTACTTACTCTGTAATAGACGGCGGCCATCATAAGTATCGCTGTACCTGCCACAATTGCAAGCAATGCCCTGCGCAGCAGCTGTTTCTTCCTGCGTCTTCGCTTTCTGGCTTCCACAGCACGCGCAGATCTTATCGCAACTGTTTCTGATGGCGTTTCCTGTGGCTGTATTTTCTGTTCTGCTACAACTGACATTGTTTCTTTATCTGTAAAGCTGCTCGCCGGAACATTGTTTACAGCACGTTTTCTTTTTGCAGCATTCTGAAAATCTGATGTTTTTTTATTTCCCCGGGTATTCTGTACTGACGTATTCTGCACTGTACTTTTTCGTACATTTTCGGCATCTGATGTAACATTCTGTGCTGCTCTGCCGTTCTGTGCAATTGCACTATATGATTCTGTTTTATCCGTTCCTGCTTTCTGAACACCGTTTTGTAACTGCCGGATTCTGCCAGATCTTCCATTTTTCAGATCATCCAGCGCACTATAAAGCTCCTCCGGTGTCTGATATCTCTGTGCAGGATCATAAGCACAGGCCTTCATGATAATACGGGCAAACTGTGTTCCTGCATCCACAGGTGCACTCATCTGCTCTCCTGCAACACGCTTATTTAATGCATTTTCCTTATCCCTGTAAGTGATAAACTGTTTTTCCAGACTCATAAATGGCAGTCTGTTATGATTCATCAGCCTGTACAGCACAATCCCAAGAGAATAAATATCTACCCTGCTGTCATATTTCTCACCTTTATACATCTCAGGCGCCATATAAGAGTAAGTACCTTTCTTGGAAAATCCGCTCATGGTTCGCTCAAGTTCACGTGCAATTCCGAAATCTCCAAGCTTAAAATCGCCAAATCTGGATACAAAAATATTCTCCGGCTTGATATCCCTGTGAATGATCTTAAGTTTCCGGCAATATTCCAGTGCCTTACTCAAATCCATTCCCAGCTTTATTACCTCTTTCTCAGTAAGCTGCTTTTCCGCACAGTAATCCATAAAACTTGTCAGATATTCCATCCTTATGGAAATCTCCCATCCAATGACATCCAGATATTCCATAACCTTAAAATCTTCTACAGAGACAATGTAAGAGTTTCCTCGAAAGTATTCCATGGTACTGATTTCCTGAATACATTCCTCAACCAGATTCTGAAAATACTGTCTTGTGGACTGCTCATCCCCTGTTTCAGAACGTACGCTGTTCAACTCGCTCTGGCTTCCGGGTATATTGATGATCTTGATAGCAGAATAGAAAGATTTTCCACGTTCTGTTCTCTGTGCCTTATACACCTTTCCAAAAGAGCCTTCGCCGATTTTCTCTATGATTTTCCATTCCGGCCATGCTGAAACCGGAAGTTCTTTATCCATATTGCACCTCCATTTCTGTTCAATTTCTATTTCCTTCCCTGTCCCGGTCAATGCTTTTTACAAGATGTTACCGGAAACAAAAATGTATATTTATCATAACTGTAAAAATACTTCACAGTTCATTACCTGCTCATAATGTACTGGTATTATAACACAAAAAGCAGTTTCTTTGTATTTTTCTCTTTTTTCGGCAATGGAATGTTCCGGAAAATAAAAGAGAACTACCTCGCCGGCAAAATCTGTCGGCACAGATAGTTCTCTTGTGAATTCATATCAAATCAGTCCGGATAAGTTATCTACTCCGTTGGATCATTCGTTGTCTTCTGCATCGTCTGAAGCCTGATCATCAGCTTCGTCTTCAGCAGCCTCTTCTTCATCAGATTCTTCAACATCGAATTCTTCGTCTTCCGGAAGTTCTTCATCCATTGTGACCATCTCATCATCTTTGATTTCTTCATCTTCCGTAAGTTCTTCGGCTATATCTTCAACCTTTACTTCCGGTTCAGGCATTGTGCTGTTGAGCCTTACATCTCTGTAGCGTTTCATACCGGTACCTGCAGGAATCAGTTTACCGATGATTACATTCTCTTTCAGACCGATCAGCGGGTCAACTTTACCCTTGATAGCGGCTTCAGTCAGAACTTTAGTTGTTTCCTGGAAGGAAGCGGCTGACAGGAAGGAGTTTGTAGCAAGAGATGCCTTGGTAATACCAAGCATAACCTGTTTTCCATCTGCAGGCTGTTTGCCTTCTTTTTCCATCTGCTCGTTAACGTCCTCGTATTCAAGGAAGTCAACCAGTGTTCCAGGAAGGAATTCTGTATCTCCGTTATCTTCGATACGGATTTTCTTCAACATCTGACGAACGATAACTTCGATATGCTTATCGTTGATCTCAACACCCTGGAGACGGTATACACGCTGAACTTCCTGGATCATGTAATCCTGTACAGCACGAACGCCCTTGATCTTTAAGATATCATGTGGGTTTACGCTACCTTCAGTCAGCTCATCACCGGCTTCAAGGATCTGGCCTTCCATAACTTTAATTCTGGATCCGTAAGGAATCAGATAGGTCTTGGAATTGCCGCTTTCCATATCAGTAACAGTAATTTCACGTTTCTTCTTAGTATCCTTAATGTCTACTACACCGCCGAATTCAGTGATGATAGCAAGACCCTTTGGCTTACGTGCCTCAAAAAGCTCCTCAACTCGAGGAAGACCCTGTGTGATATCGCCGCCGGCAACACCACCGTTATGGAAGGTACGCATGGTCAGCTGTGTACCCGGCTCACCGATAGACTGTGCTGCGATAACCCCGACAACTTCACCCTTCTGAACCATACGGCCTGTAGCCAGGTTACGTCCGTAACACTTAGCACAAACACCCTTCTTCGCTTCACAAGTCAATACAGAACGGATTTCAACGCTTTCAATCGGAGAATCCTGAATCTTCTTAGCAACTTCTTCTGTGATTTCTTCACCACCGGCAACAAGTAATTCGCCTGTAGTAGGATGAATAATATCATGTACAGAAACACGCCCTAAGATACGTTCATACAGGGTAGCAATTACTTCATCGTTATTCTTCAAGTCTGTACAAACCAATCCACGAAGTGTACCGCAGTCTTCTTCCGTGATGATCACGTCGTGAGAAACGTCTACCAGACGACGAGTCAAATATCCGGCATCGGCAGTCTTCAAAGCGGTATCCGCCAAACCTTTACGGGCACCGTGAGTAGAGATAAAGTACTCCAACACAGAAAGTCCCTCTTTAAAGTTAGACAAGATAGGATTCTCGATGATCTGACCACCTTCAGCACCTGCCTTCTGCGGTTTTGCCATCAAACCACGCATACCGGAGAGCTGACGGATCTGCTCTTTAGAACCACGGGCACCGGAATCAAGCATCATGTACACAGAGTTGAAACCCTGATCATCTGAAGAAATAGTCTTCATCAAGATATTAGACAATTCTGAGTTTACATGTGTCCAGATATCAATTACCTGGTTGTAACGTTCATTATTGGTGATGAAACCCATATTATAGTTACTGATCACCTGCTCTACCTCTTCATAACCTCTCTGAACGAGTGTCTCTTTCTCTTTCGGGATAATGATATCACCCAAGTTGAATGACAGACCACCCTGAAAGGCCATCTTGTAGCCTAAATTTTTAATTCCATCAAGGAAGTCAGCAGTCCGAGCAACACCACAAGCTTTGATTACAGCACTAATAATGTCACGCAATGATTTCTTTGAAATAATAGTATTGATGTATCCGACTTCAGGCGGAACAATTTCGTTCACAATTACACGACCTACTGAAGTCTCACGCATTACATCAACGATATTTCCATTTTCGTCAAGGTCTTTTACGATAACCTTCACCGGAGCGTGAATATCTACTTTACCTTCATTGTAAGCTATCAACGCTTCTTCGGGTCCATAGAATGTGAGCCCCTCACCTTTGGCGCCTTTACGGAGTTTGGTGATATAGTACAAACCAAGCACCATATCCTGTGAAGGAACGGTAATAGGAGCACCATTTGCAGGATTCAGAATATTGTGAGAAGCCAGCATCAACATTTGTGCTTCAAGTACTGCCTCATTGCTCAAAGGCAAGTGAACAGCCATCTGGTCACCATCAAAGTCGGCATTGAACGCTGTACATGCCAACGGATGCAATTGGATAGCTTTACCTTCGATCATCTTAGGCTGGAAAGCCTGAATACCCAAACGGTGAAGTGTCGGAGCACGGTTCAACAATACTGGATGACCTTTCATTACGTGTTCAAGAATATCCCAGATCACCGGCTCCTTACGGTCCACGATCTTCTTAGCAGACTTCACAGTCTTTACGATACCTCGCTCGATCAACTTACGAATAATGAACGGCTTGTACAGTTCGGCAGCCATCAGTTTAGGAATACCACATTCATGCATTCTCAACTCCGGGCCAACAACAATTACCGAACGGGCCGAATAGTCAACACGTTTACCCAGCAAGTTTTGACGGAAACGTCCTTGCTTACCTTTCAGGCTGTCAGACAAAGACTTCAACGGGCGGTTGGCATCAGTCTTAACTGCACTGGATTTACGTGAATTATCAAACAGTGAATCGACAGATTCCTGAAGCATACGTTTCTCGTTACGGAGAATCACCTCGGGAGCCTTAATCTCAATCAATCGTTTCAAACGATTGTTACGGATAATCACACGACGATAAAGATCGTTCAAATCGGATGTAGCGAAACGCCCTCCATCCAACGGAACCAACGGACGAAGTTCGGGCGGAATTACCGGTACAATACGTACAATCATCCATTCAGGTTTATTCCGTCCACGTGATGCACGGAATGATTCTACCACCTGAAGACGCTTCAAAGCCTCATTCTTACGCTGTTGCGAAGCATCATTTCCGGCACGGTGACGCAACTCATAGGATAATGCATCAAGATCGAGACGGGCAAGCAGATCATAGATCGCTTCGGCTCCCATTTTAGCAATAAACTTGTTGGGGTCTGTATCTTCCAGATACTGATTATCTTTAGGAAGAGTATCAAGAATATCCAAGTATTCTTCTTCTGACAACAGATCAAATTCGGCGATACCGTCTTCAGCTTTCACACCCGGCTGAATGACAACATAGCGTTCGTAGTAAATGATAGAATCGAGTTTCTTGGTGGGGAGTCCCAACAAATAACCGATCTTATTAGGCAGCGAACGGAAATACCAGATGTGAGCTACAGGCACGACAAGCTGGATATGTCCCATACGTTCGCGACGTACTTTCTTTTCAGTAACTTCTACACCACAACGGTCGCAGACAATACCTTTATAACGGATGCGTTTATATTTACCGCAATGGCATTCGTAGTCTTTGATCGGGCCGAAGATACGCTCGCAGAACAAACCGTCACGCTCAGGTTTGTATGTACGATAGTTGATGGTTTCAGGCTTTAATACTTCACCACTCGAATTCTCAAGGATTTCTTCCGGAGAAGCCAAACCGATAGAGATTTTCGAGAAATTGCTCTTGATCTTATTTTCTTTTCTAAAAGCCATACTTTTATAATTATATAATATGCTAATTAACTAAATAATGTGCCGATTGGCTGATGCCAATGTGCCAATAAGAAAATATGCTAATTATGAAATGCCACAGCCAATGTACCTTGATCGATACATTGGCATATTGGCACATTAGTTCATTATTCCAAATTGATGCTCAGGCCCAATCCTCTTAATTCGTGCAACAACACGTTCAGAGATTCCGGAATACCCGGCTGTGGCATGGGTTCGCCCTTTACAATGGCTTCGTAAGCCTTAGAACGTCCAACAACGTCGTCCGACTTGATTGTCAGAATCTCCTGGAGAATATGCGATGCACCGAAACCTTCGAGTGCCCAAACCTCCATCTCTCCGAAACGCTGACCACCAAACTGAGCTTTACCACCAAGAGGTTGCTGAGTAATCAATGAGTATGGTCCGATAGAACGTGCGTGCATCTTGTCTTCAACCATGTGACCGAGTTTCAACATATAGGTAACACCTACGGTTGCTGGTTGGTCAAAGCGTTCGCCTGTACCACCATCACAAAGATAAGTTTTGCAATAGCGTGGTAGACCAGCTTTGTCTGTCCACTCGTTCAAGTCATCCAAAGTTGCACCGTCAAAAATCGGCGTAGCGAACTTCACACCCAAATTCTTTCCGGCACGTCCGAGAACAGCCTCAAAAATCTGACCGATATTCATACGAGAAGGCACACCCAACGGGTTCAATACAATGTCTACCGGAGTTCCATCTTCAAGGAACGGCATGTCTTCTTGACGAACAACACGTGACACAATACCTTTATTACCGTGACGTCCGGCCATCTTATCACCTACACCAATCTTACGTTTTTTAGCAATATATACTTTCGCCATCTGAATGATACCTGCAGGCAGTTCATCACCGATTGTGATAGCGAACTTTTTACGCTTCAGTTCAGCATCAAGTTCTTTGTACTTCTTGATAAAGTTCAGGATCAAGTCACGAATCATACCATTCGCATGATCATCATTGGTCCAGTCGCTCAGCTGAATCGCGGTGAAATCAAGTGAATCGAAGTCAGAAGCACTAAACTTAGAGCCTTTAGCTATGACTTCAGCTCCCAAGTAGTCTTTCACGCCCTGAGATACCTTTCCTTCTGTCAATACCATCAATTTCTTTACCAAGATACGTTTCAAGTCAGCTACCTTAGACTCAAATTCATCGTCAATTTTCGGAAGCAACGCCTTATCAGCCAACTTAGAACTACGATTCTTGATGACACGTGAGAACAATTTCTTATCAATAATTACCCCCTTCAGAGAAGGAGATGCTTTCAAAGAAGCATCTTTCACATCACCGGCTTTATCACCAAAGATAGCACGAAGCAATTTTTCTTCCGGAGAAGGATCAGATTCACCTTTCGGTGTAATCTTACCAATCAATATATCACCCGGCTGAATACGTGCACCGACACGTACGATACCATTCTCGTCCAAATCCTTAGTGGCTTCCTCACTCACGTTAGGAATATCAGAAGTCAACTCTTCCATTCCTCGCTTGGTTTCACGAACTTCGAGTGAATACTCTTCTACGTGTACTGAAGTCAGCAAGTCTTCACGAACCACACGTTCATTCAACACGATAGCATCCTCGTAATTATAACCTTTCCAAGGCATGTAAGCAACCAACAGATTCTTACCCAAAGCGAGTTCTCCATTTTCAGTAGAATAACCTTCTGTCAGAATCTGACCTTTCGTCACACGATCACCTTTATTGCAAGTTGGCCGAAGGTCGATTGTCATATTCTGGTTCGTTTTACGGAACTTCGGTATTCTATATTCTTTTAATGCCGGCTCAAAACTTACAAACTCTTCATCTTCTGTACGATCGTATAGAATACGAATAGTAGTAGCATCTACAAAATCAATCACTCCATCACCTTCGGCAGCAATCTGAGTACGGGAATCACGTACCAGCTGGCGTTCAATACCTGTACCTACGATTGGAGCTTCGCTTCTCAGCAAAGGAACAGCCTGGCGCATCATGTTCGATCCCATCAACGCACGGTTAGCGTCATCATGTTCAAGGAAGGGAATCAAAGATGCAGCGATAGAAGCAATCTGTTGAGGAGCAACGTCCATCAACTCTACTTCCGAAGGTTCTACAACCGGATAATCGGCATCCTGACGAGACTTAACCTTATTACGGATAAATGTACCGTCATCATTCAACGGAGCATTACCCTGTGCTATGATCTTAGCTTCTTCTTCCTCAGCCGTCAGGTAAACGAGTCCGTTCTCAGACAGATCTACCTTTCCGTTATCTACCTTACGGTAAGGAGTTTCAATAAAGCCGAGATCATTAATCTTAGCAAACACACAAAGTGACGAAATCAAACCGATATTCGGACCTTCCGGTGTTTCAATCGGACAAAGGCGTCCGTAGTGTGTATAGTGAACGTCACGAACCTCAAATCCGGCACGTTCACGAGACAAACCACCAGGACCAAGAGCAGACATACGACGTTTGTGAGTGATTTCAGCCAACGGGTTTGTCTGGTCCATAAACTGTGACAATGCGTTAGTTCCGAAGAATGAATTGATCACAGAAGAAATAGTCTTCGCATTGATCAGGTCAATCGGAGTAAACACCTCATTGTCACGAACGTTCATTCGTTCGCGGATGGTACGTGACATACGTGCCAAACCGACAGCGAACTGATTGGACAACTGTTCGCCTACAGTACGTACGCGACGGTTGCTCAAGTGGTCGATATCATCTACATCTGCTTTTGAGTTAATCAGCTCAATCAGATATTTGATGATCTCGATAATATCTTCTTTAGTGAGGACACGCACGTCCATGTCTGTCGTCAGGTTCAATTTCTTATTGATTCTATAACGACCTACATCACCAAGGTCATACCGTTTTTCAGAGAAGAACAGGTTATTAATAACTTCACGGGCACTGGCATCATCGGCAGGGTCTGCATTACGCAACTGACGGTAGATATAAAGCACAGCCTCCTTTTCCGAGTTACTCGGGTCCTTCTGAAGGGTATTATATATAATAGAGTAGTCGGACTGGTTCGGTTCTTCCTTGTGAATAAGGATGTTTTGAACGCCCGAGTCAATTATTTCATCTATATGTTCCGGTTCGATTACTGTTTCACGGTCGATAATGACTTCATTACGTTCAATAGAAACAACTTCACCGGTATCTTCATCAACGAAATCTTCAATCCAGGTTTTCAAGACACGCGCAGCCAGTTTACGACCTACTACCTTCTTGAGATTAGTCTTATTAACCTTCACATCCTCAGCCAGGTTAAAAATCTCAAGAATGTCCTTGTCGTTCTCAAAGCCGATAGCTCTTAACAGCGTAGTAACAGGCAATTTCTTCTTACGATCAATATAAGCGTACATTACGTTGTTAATATCGGTAGCGAACTCAATCCATGATCCCTTAAACGGGATGATACGGGCTGAGTACAACTTTGTACCATTAGCATGTACACTCTGACCGAAGAATACGCCCGGAGAACGGTGAAGCTGCGACACAACTACACGCTCAGCACCATTGATGACAAAAGTTGCCTTGTCAGTCATGTAAGGTATAGGACCAAGGAACACATCTTGAATCACTGTATCGAAATCCTCATGGTCGGGGTCTGTACAGTAAAGCTTGAGTTTCGCTTTCAATGGAACACTATATGTGAGCCCACGCTCTATACAATCATCAATGGTATAGCGCGGCGGATCAATATAATAGTCCAAAAACTCAAGAACAAAATTGTTTCTTGTATCGGCAATAGGGAAGTTTTCAGCAAATACTTTATACAAACCCTCATTCTTGCGCTTTTCAGGTGGGGTATCTAATTGTAGAAAGTCTTGGAATGACTTCAATTGTACTTCCAGGAAATCCGGATATTCAAGCGGATTCTTAGTCGAAGCAAAATTAACTCTTTGATTTA
>ERZ773243.3563-NODE-3563-length-10787-cov-21.625792_pt1 | contig 10787 bp, 8 predicted proteins | sample MGYA00580520_ERZ773243 | MGnify/ENA primary metagenome ERZ773243 (study PRJEB29015, sample SAMEA2737747) | human gut metagenome | biome: human gut; feature: human-associated habitat; material: faeces | place: China | collected 2012 ... | reverse complement strand
CGAAATGCAGTGTTGTAGAGCAATTAAGGGATGCTCAATAACTGTTAAGCAAAAAACGGCCCTCTGCCAAGGAAAAGGCAGAGGGCTGAGTTTTAATCTAAGGGTTTACATTCAGTTACAGTTTTTAGATAAATTTCGGGATCACCGTTCAAGATCAAGTCTGCATATCCAACCGGATCATTGTAGATTAGATAATCCAGTTCTGACCGTTGATACATATTGTCAGCAACCTCATTCTCCACGGCGATGGTATCAATGGCAATCATGCTGCCATCTAAGAATTTCAGTTCCACACAAGCGGTATCCATGTTAAACTCACAAGAAATCAATCTATCCATAAGAAACCTCCATTTTGCGAGATGTTAGATCATCCCAAAATATTTGAATGCTTCTCGGATTGCTTTCTCTTTTTCCGGTGGACACAGAGGCTGTCTGGAATCTTCGGACTTCGGCAGATTGTAGTTCTTACCAACCTCAATCCCACATTTCCGCTTAATCTGTGAGATATACAGGTTTGATACCTTTAATCCGCTATGTTCCAGTACATAGTCCTTGATCTGCGTGTAGGTTGCCCCATCTTGAAATTCGGACATATCCATATCTTCTAAAGAGAACTCAACCCGAATCTTTTTCGAGTCGACCTCACCCTTGGAAAGCAAAACAACCGTCTCCACGTGCTTCGTCCTCGGGAACAGATCCACCGGCTGGACCTCCACGGCTTTATACCCGTGCTCGGTCAGCCACTTGGCATCCCTTGCCGCTGTTGCGGCGTTGCAGCTGACCATGACCACGGTCCGCGGGGCCATCTCGGCAATGGCGGTCAGGGTCGCCTCGTCGCAGCCCTTGCGGGGCGGGTCTACGACAATCACGTCGGGACGCGCACCCTCGGCGGCGAGCTGGGCGGCGGCTGCACCGGCATCCTGACAGCGGAAGTCTGCTCTGTCCGCGTCCAGTCCCAGCCGTGCAGCGGTCTCCTTCGCGCCCTCGACAGCCTGCGGCACGACCTCAACGCCGACTAAGCGTTTGCAGTCCGCCAGCATCGAAAGCCCGATCGTGCCCATGCCGCAGTACAGGTCCAGCAAAAAATCGTCCGGCTTCAGCCCGGCGTACTCCCGCGCCTTGGCGTAGAGCACTTCGGCGGCGGGGGTGTTGACCTGGTAAAATTCATGCACACCCATCCGCAGCGGCACACCGGCCAGCGTGTCCTCAATGACGCCGGAGCCCAGCACGGTACGGGTCCTGCGGCCCAAAATTACGTTCGTCCGCTCACTGTTGCGGTTGACCAAAATCGTCGTTAAGGAAAACTCTTTTTGCAGTGTGGCGCAAATTTCCGCCTCGTTCGGCAGACCGTTGCCGTTTACCACAAAGCACAAAAGCCGCTGCCCGCTGTGCCAGCCCTGACGCATGTACAAATGGCGCACGCGGCCCGTGTGGGTCTCCTCGTTGTAGGCAGTGATGCCGTTTTTCTCCAGCAGCGCACAGGCGCGGGCAGCCAGCTCGTTCATCCACGCGGGCTGCAGCTTGCAGTCGGTGCAGGCCACAATGCGGTGGCTGCGCCCGGCAAAAAAGCCGGTCACAATATGCCCGTTCTCGTCGGTGCCCACGGGCAGCTGGACCTTGTTGCGGTAGCGGTCCGTGTCGGGTGCGCCCAGCACGTCCGGCACCGGTACGTCCAGTTTGCCCAGCCGCGCAAAGGCGTCCCGTACAAACTGGGTCTTGGCGGCGCACTCGGCCTCATAGCTGATATGCCGCAGCCCGCAGCCACCGCAGGGGCCGGCCACCGGGCAGTCCTGCCTGACGCGGCCCGGCCCGGCGGTCAACAGCTTCTCCACGCGGCCAAAGGCATAGGTTTTCATCGGCTTGACAATGCGCACCTCCGCCACGTCGCCGGGGGCGGTCAGCGGCACAAAAACGGCCTGACCGTCCTTGTGGGCCACGCCGTTTCCGTCATTGGAGAGCGCTTCGATCTCCAGAGTAATGATCAGATTTTTTGTAAAAGGCATGTCTGCTCCTTATAATTTGTGCGGGAAATGTTACGGGTTGATGGCCTGCGGTGCGGCAGGACCCTCCTTCTCCAGCGTGGCCAGGTACTTGCTCGGCGGCACGCCCTTGACCTTTTTGAACACGCGGGAAAAATAGAACTGGTCAAAAAAGCCCACAGATACGGCGATTTCCGCAATCGACAGGCTGGAATTCTTCAGCAGGCTGCACGCCTCGCTGATGCGGTAGCTTGTCAGGTAGTCAATGGGGCTCTGCCCGACGTTCGACATGAACACGCGGTACAGGTGGCTGCGGCTGACGCCGACGGCCTTGGCAATATCGTCCACCGAAATATCATGCGAGTAGTTGAACTGGATATACTTGATGGCGGCCAGCACGTACTGGCTGCTGGACGAGCCTACGTTGGGCATCGCCTCGCGAGCCTCCTTCATCAGGTGCGCCATAAAGATATACAGATAGCCCGTCATCAGGGCCTCGCACTGCGGCTCCGGCCCGCGGGAGAGGTAGATGTTGTACAGCGCCTCCCGCACGGTCTGCGGGTCCTTGCAGTGGTGTACAGGGTGCGCGTCGGAGAACGGCGTCTGCTGCACCAGCTTGTTGGCACACGCGCCGTTGAAGCCGACCCAGTAGTACTCCCACGGGTCGGTCTCGTCGGCGGCGTAGGTGATGAGCTGGTTCGGCTTGGCCAGGAACAGATCGCCCTCCTGCAGCGTGTGCGAGGCCCCGTTGACCTGATACACACCCTTGCCCGCCACCACCAGATGGATCAGGTAGTGGTCGCGCACGCCGGGGCCCCAGGTATGGCCCGGCTGGCAGTATTCATGCCCGCAGTTAAAAATCGAGAGCTCGACGTTGTCGGTGTAGCTCTGCTTGTAGGATTGCTTCATCTCATTGATGGTCATGGCGGCACCTCGCTCGTGTGATATTTTCATTATACCAAGCTATTCATCAAAAGTCCATAAAAGAGGCGGAAAAAATGTTTGCTTTTTTTGCAGGATTTGCTATACTGAAAACAAGAAACCCGCAGAGAGCCGCTCCTTTGGCTGTCTGCCTAAAAACATAAGGCTCAATTTGTGCATATCTACGAAAAGAGCCGCCCGACAGGAAAGGTGAGTGGAATCATGGCAAATACCATTGAACTCAAACAGCAGATCGCACAGGGCGAATACGACGCCGCCTTTGCCAAGCTGTACGGTGCAGACGCCGTGCAGGAGCAGCGCAAGCGCTATACCGACCTGATCGACGAATTTGAAAAGAAATATGGCACCAACCGCACGGTGCGCCTCTATTCCGCCCCGGGCCGCACCGAGATCGGCGGCAACCACACCGACCACAACAACGGCGTGGTGCTGGCAGGCTCTGTCAACCTGGATATGGTGGCCGTCGTCTCCCCGAATGAGGAAAATGTCATCCGCGTCAAGTCCCTGGGCTTTGACAAAATTGACGATGTCGATGTCACCAACCTCGTCCCGCAGCCGCGCGAGGCCGAGCACTCCGCGTCCCTGATCCGCGGCGTCGCCAAGGGCATTGTGGATGCGGGCGGCAAGGTGGGCGGCTTTGACTGCTACACCACCAGCAACGTGCTGCGCGGCTCCGGTCTGTCCAGCTCCGCAGCCTTTGAGGTCTGCATCGGTGCCATCCTGCGCGGCGAGTACAACAACAATGACATGGAGAAGTTCAACCAGGTCAAGATCGCCCAGATCGGCCAGTTTGCCGAAAACGTGTTCTTTGGTAAGCCCTGCGGTCTGATGGACCAGACTGCCTGCGCCGTCGGCGGCGTTATCACCATCGACTTCAAGGACCCGGCCCACCCGGTGGTCGGCCAGACGGCCATCGACCTGGCGAAGCACGGCTTTGTCATGTGCATCAGCGATACGAAGGGCAGCCACGCCGACCTGACCGATGACTATGCCGCCATCCGCCGTGAGATGGAGAGTGTGGCCGAGCAGTTCGGCAAAAAGGTCCTGCGCGAGGTCGATGAGGACGAGTTCTACAAGGCTCTGCCCAAGCTGCGCAAGGCCGTGGGGGACCGTGCCGTCGTGCGTGCGATGCACTTCTACAACGACTGCCGCCGCGCCGCCCAGCTCTGCGACGCTGTGCGCGAGGATGATTTTGAAACGTTCCTGCGCTTGATTATCGAGGGCGGTCACTCCAGCTTTGAGTTCAACCAGAACGCCTACAGCATCAAGAACCCGAAGGAGCAGGGCGTGCCTGTGGCCCTGGCCCTGAGCCAGCGCGTACTGAATGGCCGCGGCGCGTGGCGTCTGCAGGGCGGCGGCTTTGCCGGCACCATTCAGGCGTTTGTGCCCGTTGACCTGCTGGACGCCTACAAGGCCGCCATCGACGGCTGCTTCGGCGAAGGCAGCTGCCACGTCCTGAACATCCGCAACTACGGTGCCGTGCCCGTGACGCCGGATATGTGAGCGCATAAAAGAGTGTAAATAAAGCCGCAGCTGTGCAGAAAACGCACAGTTGCGGCTTTTTGTATCGTCACGCAGTAGGGGCCGGGCATGCCCGACCCGGCGGCTGCCCGCAAACGAGCGTCTCCGTACAGCCGCGGGCCGCACATGTGCGGCCCCTACAAACCAGTGATAGGCAGGCAGCAACTCCGCAGAGGTCGGCGTCCCCGACGACCCGTGGCCGTTTCCGTCGCAGCAAGCGCCCATGGGATGTATAAAGGCATCCCACAGCCCGTAGGGGCGGATTCCATATCCGCCTGGGCACCCTCCGCAACCGCAGACCTCAGGGGAGAAATAAATCCCTCTCCTGAACCGCAGCCTCATTTCCCGTTCCTCTCCCAGATCAGTGCCAGCCCCTTGAACAGCAAATCAGCGTCATAGATGATCTTCCTCTTGCAGCAGGGCATAATGTACGGCGCTAACCCGCCGGTGGCGACCACGGTCAGCGGCTGGCCCAACTCGGCCTCAACGCGGTCCGCTAACCCGTCCAGCATGGCGGCGGTGCCGAACATGGCCCCGTTGTTCAGCGCGGCGACGGTGTTCGCGCCAATCAGATGCTCCGGCGGCTCGGGCGCGATGGGCGGCAGCTGCGCCGTGCCCGCACTGATGGCCCGCAGGCTCGTCTGCACGCCGGGCACGATGAACCCGCCCAGAAACACGTTTTTGTCCGATATAACGTTGTATGTCGTCGCCGTGCCTAAATCCACGGTCATGCAGGGCAGGGGATAGTGCTCCGCTGCCGCAGCGGCATCAGCGATGCGGTCCCGGCCCACCTTGGCGGGCTCGTCCACGGCGAAGGTCAGCCCGGTGTCCAGCGTGTAATTCACGACCAGCGCCTCGCGCCCGGTCAGCCGCTTGCAGGCGGCGGCCAGCACGCCGGTCAGGCGTGGCACGACGCTGCACACAATAACGCCCTCACAGGCGGTGGGGTCCACAGGCAGGCGCTGCAGCAGAAATTTCATCTCGGCGGCGTACTCGTCCTCGGTGCAGCGGGGGCGGGTGACCATGCGGGTCGTGAACGCAATGGTGCGGTGGTCCGCCCCGTCCAGCCCGCCAATGCAGATGTTGGAGTTGCCGATGTCAACTGCTAAAACCATAGTGAAGTCCTTTTTATAGATAAAAGATAAGAGATAATAGATAAAAAATAAAGTGGATCGCGGCGCTTTGCGCCGCTCAAAAATATTATACGCATTTGCATAGAAAGCGTCAATCTGCTATAATGACTACAGCGTAATTTTGTTTTCGCCAAAGGCAAAAACTCCACTCTACTAATAAGGTGTTGATTTTTTATGCTGCTTTCCAACAAAACCGTTGTCCTCGGCATCACCGGGGGCATTGCCGCCTACAAAATGCCCAACGTGGCGCATGCACTCGTCAAGCTGGGCGCGGATGTACACGTTCTTATGACGAAAAACGCCACCGAGTTTATCTCGCCGCTGGTGTTTGAGACGCTGACCCGCCGCCGCTGCCAGGTCGATACGTTTGACCGCAACTTCCAGTACGACGTGGCCCATATCAGCCTTGCCAACGCGGCAGATTTGATGCTCATCGCCCCGGCCACGGCCAACGTTATCGCCAAGCTGGCCCACGGTCAGGCCGACGACATGCTGACCACCGTTACGCTGGCCGCGACCTGCCCCAAGTTGGTCGCGCCCGCCATGAACACCCACATGCTCGAAAACCCCATCACCCAGGATAACCTCAAAACGCTGGAGCACTACGGCTTCACGGTCATCCCGTCCGGTTCCGGTATGCTGGCCTGCGGCGACGTCGGCTCGGGCCGTCTGCCCGATGAGGGTGTGCTGGTCGACTACGTCCTGCGGGAGTTGGCCTGCGCGAAAGACCTTAAAGGCAAAAAGGTCGTCGTCTCTGCCGGTGCCACGCAGGAGCCGATGGACCCCGTGCGCTACCTGACGAACCACTCCACCGGCAAGATGGGCTACGCCGTGGCCCGCGCCTGTATGCTGCGCGGCGCAGACGTCACGCTGCTGGCGTCCACCGGCTGCACGCTGCCGCCCGTGCCGTTTGTAAAGACCGTTCCGTTCACCACCGCCGCCGACCTGTTTGAGGCCGTCAAGGCAAACGCCATGGACGCTGACGCCCTCGTCATGGCCGCCGCCGTGGCCGACTACCGCCCGGCCACTGTCGCCGCGGACAAGGTCAAAAAGCACGACGGCGAGATGAGTATTGCCCTGGAACGCACCGACGATATTTTAGCCTGGGTCGGTGCGCATAAGCCGGAAAAGCTGTTTGTCTGCGGCTTCTCGATGGAGACCCGCGATTTGATTGAAAACAGCACGGCCAAGCTGCACAAGAAGAACATGGATATGATCGTGGCCAACAACCTGAAGGTGCCCGGCGCAGGCTTCGGCGTGGACACGAACGTTGTGACCATCATCACCGCCCAAGGCACCACCGAGCTGCCCCTCCAGAGCAAGGATGCCGTCGCCGGTCACATTGCAGACGCGATTGCGGGAAAGTAAGAGACAGACCGCAAACGGCCAAAGCTCTTTCCCGAAACAAAAAATCATACCCCCGCCCCCACCTGCATATTCATTTGTGAATCATGCAAAGGGGGCGTTTTTATGTGCGGAATTGCGGGGCAGGTCGGGCGCGACCCCCGGACCATCCAGCGGCGGTACGCGGCCTACTGCGCCATGCAGCAAACGCTGGCGCGGCGCGGGCCGGACCAGCGCGGTATGTACATCTGCGGCGCGGCGGCGCTCATCCACGCGCGGCTGGCGGTTGTGGATCTCGAAAACGGCCTGCAGCCCATGCAGCTGGACTGGCAGGGTGAAACCTACGTGCTGGTTTATAACGGCGAGCTCTATAACACGCCCGAGCTGCGCGCCGCACTGGCCGCCCGCGGGCACAGCTTCAACGGGCACTCCGACACCGAGGTACTGCTCCACGCTTTTGCCGAGTGGGGCGCAAACTGCGTGCCCAAGTGCAACGGTATTTTTGCGTTTGCGGTCTGGAAGCAGAACGCAGGTACGCTGTTTTTGGCGCGGGACCGCTGCGGCGTCAAGCCGTTGTTCTACACGCAGGCGGAGGACTCGCTGATATTTGGCAGTGAGCTGAAGACCCTGCTGGCGCACCCGGCTGTGCCGCCCCGCGTCGATGCCAACGGCTTGGCAGAGGTGCTGCTGCTTGGCCCCGGGCGCACGCCGGGCTGCGGCGTATTTCAAAATGTGCGGGAGTTGCTGCCCGGCCAGTACGCTGTCTATGAGACCCAAACCGCCCGCCTGACCCTGCACACCTACTGGCGGCTCGAGGACCACGACCACCCCGACGACTTCGCCGCCACGGCCCGCAGGGTGCGCGACCTCGTCACCGATGCTATCGAGCGGCAGCTCGTGTCCGACGTGCCCGTGGCAACGTTTTTGTCCGGCGGGCTGGATTCCAGCCTGATTTCGGCCATCGCCGATGCGCATTTTACGGCGCAGGGCAACCAGCTGCAAACGTTCTCGGTGGGCTACCGGGACAACAAAAAGTACTTCCACGCGACAAAATTTCAGCCCGGCGCGGATGCACCCTACATCCGCAAAATGAACGACTTTCTCCATGCCAGGCACCACTGGGTCACGCTGGACACGCCGGAGCTTGTGCCCGCGCTGTACGCCGCAGTGGACGCACGCGACCTGCCCGGCATGGCGGACGTGGATGCGTCGCTGCTCGTGTTCTGCCGGCATATCAAGCCCCACGCAACGGTGGCGCTGTCGGGGGAGTGCGCGGACGAAATTTTCGGCGGCTACCCGTGGTACCGCGACCCCACGGTGCGCGAGCGGTACGGCTTCCCATGGGCGCAGTCCACGGCCTACCGCGCGTCGTTCATCAAGCCCGGTGTGCTGGGCGGCATCGACCCGGCTGCGTTCGTGGATGAACGCTATCGCGCCACGCTGGCACAGACCTCCGTCCGCCCCGGCCTGCCCGCCGCAGAACAGCGGATGCGCCAGATGATGAACCTGAATTTCAAGTGGTTCATGCAGACGCTGCTGGACCGCAAGGACCGCATGAGCATGTACAGCGGCCTCGAGGTCCGCGTGCCGTTCTGCGATTACCGCATTGCGGAGTATCTCTACTCGGTCCCATGGGAGTTCAAGGACTATCACGGGCAGGAAAAGGGCCTCCTGCGCGAGGCCATGCGCGGCGTGCTGCCCGACGAGGTTCTGTGGCGGCGCAAAAGCCCGTACCCCAAAACGTGGAACCCCAGCTACCTGGCTGCCGTCTCGGCGGAGCTGCGCACCGTCCTGAACGACCCCGCCGCGCCGCTTCTGCGCATCATTCGGGCGGACGCACTGGAAACGCTGCTGGCCTCCGGCGCGGATAACCCCATCCCGTGGTACGGTCAGCTGATGACCACGCCCCAGACTATCGCGTGGTTTTTGCAGCTGAACTATTGGCTGGCAAAGTATAAGGTGGAGCTGGTGTGAACTTGCGGCAGGGTGGGGCACCCCGCCCTACGTGTATCATTTATGCGGGAATGTAGGGCGGCATGCCCTCATGCCGCCGTGTCCGTTCCCGCCGCCGCAAGCCTTCCGCCACCACCGTAGGGGCGGATTCCCGATCCGCCCGCGAACCAAACGCAGCCGCACACGGCCCGGGCACATATACAAGGCGCCCCTGCGTCACGCTGTACGCCACACAAACGCAAAAATAATTTATTTTCCCTCCCCATCTGTTCAAACCCGCCAAAACGTGCTATAATAACCCAATAGGACTATAAATAGAGAAGGGAGTCTCCTCATGCAGCAGGAAACTGTCATCGTTCTGGATTTCGGCGGCCAGTATAATCAGCTGATCGCCCGCCGCGTCCGCGAATGCAACGTATATTGCGAGATTTATTCGTACCGCACCGACCTTGCCAAAATCAAGGCCAAAAACCCCAAGGGCATCATCTTCACCGGCGGCCCCAACAGCGCCTACCTGCCGGATTCGCCCACGATCGACCCCGAAATTTATAACTGGGGCGTGCCCATCCTCGGCATCTGCTACGGCAGCCAGCTGATGATGCACATGCTGGGCGGCAAGGTCTGCAAGGCACCCGAGCGCGAGTACGGCAAGACGCTGGTCGACTTGGACACCGCCAGCCCGCTGTTTGACACGCTGCCCGCGCAGAATGTCTGCTGGATGAGCCATAACGACTACATCGAGCAGGCTGCCCCCGGCTTTGAGATCGTGGCCCACACGCCCAACTGTCCGGTGGCTGCCGTGCAGGATAAGGCGCGCGGCCTCTACGCTGTGCAGTTCCACCCCGAGGTCTTGCACACCGAGAACGGCACGAAAATTCTGCATAACTTCGTCTATAATGTCTGCCGCTGCGCCGGTGACTGGAAGATGGATTCCTTTGTGGAAAACTCCGTCAAGGCCCTGCGCGAAAAGATCGGCGACGGCAAGGTACTCTGCGCACTGTCCGGCGGCGTGGATTCCAGCGTCTGCGCGGCCATGCTGGCCAAGGCCATCGGCAAGCAGCTGACCTGCGTGTTCGTGGACCACGGTCTGCTGCGCAAGAATGAGCGCGAGCAGGTTTGCGAGGTCTTTGGCGAGGGTGGCCAGTTCGACATCAACTTTGTCTGCGTCGACGCCCGTGACCGCTTCTACAAGAAGCTGGCCGGTCAGGACGCCCCCGAGCGCAAGCGCAAGATCATCGGCGAGGAGTTCATCCGCGTCTTTGAGGATGAGGCTAAAAAGATCGGGGCTGTGGACTTTTTGGCGCAGGGCACGATTTACCCCGACGTGGTCGAGTCCGGCCTCGGCGGCGAATCTGCCACGATCAAGAGCCACCACAACGTCGGCGGTCTGCCCGACTACGTTGACTTTAAGGAAATCGTCGAGCCGCTGCGCGACCTGTTCAAGGACGAGGTCCGTCAGGCTGGCCGTGAGCTGGGCCTGCCGGAGTACCTTGTCGCCCGCCAGCCGTTCCCCGGCCCGGGCCTGGCCATCCGCATCATCGGCGATGTGACCCCCGAGAAGGTCGCCATCGTGCAGGATGCCGACGCCATCTGGCGCGAGGAGATCGACAAGCTGCCCATGGCCCAGCGCCCGAGCCAGTACTTTGCCGCGCTGACCAACATGCGCAGTGTCGGCGTCATGGGCGACGAGCGCACCTACGACTACGCCATCGCTCTGCGCGCCGTCACCACGACGGATTTCATGACCGCCGAGGTCACAATCCTGCCGACGGAGACCATCACCACCGCCGCCAACCGCATCGTGAACGAGGTCAAGAACATCAACCGCGTCATGTTTGACTACACCACAAAACCGCCGGCAACGATTGAGTTTGAATAAATCGAGTTGCTTAAAAAAGCCAGTGTTTATGCGGGT
>ERZ773243.3561-NODE-3561-length-10789-cov-3.048537_pt1 | contig 10789 bp, 10 predicted proteins | sample MGYA00580520_ERZ773243 | MGnify/ENA primary metagenome ERZ773243 (study PRJEB29015, sample SAMEA2737747) | human gut metagenome | biome: human gut; feature: human-associated habitat; material: faeces | place: China | collected 2012 ... | reverse complement strand
TATTGGAATTTGTTTGCGAAAAGCGGTAAAATCGAGGACTATCTTATATACCGCCGAGAGCAAAACAGCGTCGGTTGTTCAGCCGAAAAGGGCAAAAGCGATGGGTGTGAATGTAAAGGGGCTTATCTTAAAAGAACAGAATATAGGCGAAAACGATAAGCTTGTAACGGTGCTGACTGACAGCCTCGGAGTGTTACGCGCATTTGTCAGGGGCGCCAAAAAGTTAAGCAGCAAAAAGCAGTCGGCAACGGGGCTTTTGTGCTATTCCAAACTGTCGCTTTACAAAACTAAGGACAGCTACATAATAGAAGAGGCTGAGAGCATAGAGAGCTTTTTCGGCTTGCGAAACGACATAGAAAAGCTGTCGCTTGCACAGTATTTTTGCGATATAGCCTTTGAGCTGTCGCCTAAGGAGGACGATGCGACGGACTTTTTGCGCGTGGTGCTCAATTCGCTGTATTTTTTGGCAAATGGAAAAAGGCCTCCGCTTTTGTTAAAGGCAATAACCGAATTAAGACTTGTTTCTCTTGCCGGCTATATGCCGAACCTTATCGCCTGCGAAAGGTGCGGAGCATTTGAGACGCCGATAATGTATTTTGATATGGAAAGAGGCTTGCTTTACTGCGATAACTGTGCCGACGAGAATGCTCTTTTCCCTCTTGAGATAGGCGTTGTCAGCGCAATGCGCCATATAGTTTTTGCCAAAATAGATATATTATACAATTTTAAGCTGTCGCCGGAAGCAAGCGAGGACCTCAGCTACATCACCGAGAAATACCTTGCCTCAAAGACGGACAGACCGTTTAAAACACTTGATTTTTATTATTCTGTAAAGGACTAATTATGAATAAATACCACATTTCACTTGAGCTTCCGAAAATACTTTTAACTCTTTCGGAAATGACCTCCTGCGAGGAGGCAAGGCTTGCGGCGTTGTCACTGCAGCCGAGCGGCGATTTTTTTGAGGTGCAAAAACGCCTTTCCGAAACGGAGGCTGCTCATATACTCATAGCAAAATTCGGCGCGCCCTCGTTCGGAGGCCTTATAAATGTTAACAATCAGCTGAGCCGTGCGTCGTCCGGCGGCACGCTGTCCATGCGTGAGCTTTTGGATATTTCCTGCGATTTGCGCGTGATACGCGGTATAACCGAGTGGCGCTCAAAAAGTGCCGGTATGGATACCGCGATAGACGACCTTTTTAATTCACTCTACACAAATAAATATCTTGAGGATAAAATAAACAATGCTGTTTTGTCCGATACCGAAATGTCGGACAATGCTTCACCTGCGCTTAAAGATATACGCAGGCACAAAAGACTCGAGGAGTCCAAAATACGCGACAAGCTTGACGGTATGATACGCTCTCCGAAATACAAATCAAGCTTGCAGGACGCTATAATCACACAGCGAAACGGCCGATTTGTCGTTCCCGTAAAGGCCGAGCACCGAAGCGAGGTCTCGGGTATGGTTCATGATACATCCGGAAGCGGTGCCACGGTATTTATTGAACCGGCGGCTGTAATAGAGGCAAATAACCGTATAAAGGTGCTTGAAAGCCGTGAACGCGATGAAATAGAAAGAATTCTTTCGGAACTGTCAGAGGAGGCAGGGAGCTTTGCCGATACAATAAAAATAAGCTGCGAATCGGCGGCGGAGCTTAACCTGATTTTCTCAAAGGCTCAGCTTGCCTATAAGATGAAGGCTACAATGCCGATTATAAATTCGCGCGGTGTTATCGAGCTTAAAAAAGCTCGCCATCCGTTACTTGACCCGAAAAAAGCCGTGCCCATAGACGTGTCGCTCGGTGACAAATATGATTCTCTTGTCATAACAGGCCCCAATACCGGCGGTAAAACTGTCTCTATAAAAACAATAGGACTTTTAACTCTTATGGCGGAGTGCGGTCTTTTTATACCGGCAAACGAAAACAGCAGTATAGCCGTATTTAAAAACGTGTTTGCCGACATCGGCGAAGAGCAGAGTATTGAGCAGTCGCTCTCCACTTTTTCGGCACATATGACGACGATCGTAAACATAAGCAATAACGTTGATGAAAGCTCTCTCGTTTTAATCGATGAGCTCGGAGCGGGAACCGATCCCGTAGAGGGCGCGGCTTTGGCTGTTGCGGTGCTTGAGGATCTCCGCCGTAAGGGTGCTAAAATAGCGGCGACAACCCATTATTCCGAACTTAAGGAATATGCGCTTCGCACGAACAGAGTCGAAAACGCATCCTGCGAGTTTTCTGTCGATACCTTGAAGCCTACATATAAGCTGATAACGGGTATACCCGGTCGTTCCAACGCATTTGCGATATCTCAAAAGCTCGGCTTGTCAAAAGAGGTCATAGATGAGGCGGCAAAGCTTATCTCGGAGGAAAATACCAGATTTGAGGATGTTGTTGATACGCTCCAAAAAACACGCCTCGAAATGGAAAAGGAAAAAGAAAAGACCGCCGAAATGCAAAACGAGATAGACGAGATAAAGAAAAAGGCGGAAAACGAGCTGTCACTTGCAAAGCAAAAGGGCGAAACGCAAATACTTATGGCTCAAAACGAGGCAAAACGCATACTTGAAAACGCAAAGCGTGCCGCAGCGTCTCTTATGATGGAGCTTGATCGCTTGAAGCGCGAGCAGTCGAATGAGAAAAACGCTTCAGAGATGGCACGCAAGGCAAAGGCGGCGTTAAAGCAGCATCTCAACACCATAGATGATATGACATACGAGAAAAACGACTTTGACGGCGATGACGACGATTACGTTTTGCCGAGACCGTTAAAGACAGGTGATAATGTATTTGTTAAAACGCTCGGCACCGAGGCCGAGGTCGTATCGCTTGATAAAAACGGTAACGCCGAGGTAAAAGCAGGCGTTATGAAGATGAAGGTCAAGACATCGGAGCTTCGTCTTTTGGCTCCGAAGAAAAAGCCGAAGAAGCAGAGCCTTTACCGTTCCGTAAAGGAAAAGTCCTTGCCGAGCGGTAAGTCAAGCGTGGATTTGCGCGGTGAATCGGTTGAGGAGGCAATAGCCGACCTCGATATGTTTATTGACGGAGTGCTTCGCTCCGGTCTTAATGAGCTTACAATAATTCACGGTAAGGGAACAGGCACGCTCAGAAGAGCCATACAGCAGCACTTAAAAGACCATCCGAACATAAAATCGTACAGAACGGGTGTATACGGCGAGGGTGAAGAGGGCGTTACAATAGCCGAATTAAAGTGATTTCGTCATATATTATTTGTAAGATTATTACGGTGTGTTGCATTGAAATGACGATTGTGTTAAAATAATTTCAGCAAAAGCCGCAAAGGAGAAAAATATGAATAAAAAAATTATTGCTGTCGCACTTTTAATACTTATGATTTCGGTGGTGTTTATTTCCTGCGGAAAAAAGAGAAGCTGGGAAAAAGACGATACTACAGCCGCTCCCTCCGAGACAACGACCATTGAATACACAACCGATGAATCTGGCGAAAAATTCGTAACAAACATAAACGGAGAGCTTATTCCCGTAACCACAGGTAAGGACGGTTCGGTTGAGTTCTACGAAGACCTTATAACCAAGACCTCCGAGCAGGCTGCCGAGACCGAGCCGAACGGCAAGGATGAGCCCCAAAAGCCGAATGAAACTCCCACTAAAGGCGAAAGCGGTACCGTAAAAATAGGAACAGGTGATCCTGCAGATGAGAGCCATGCGGCTGTTATTGATTGGAGTGCTCGATAATAAAAGGAACTAAAATGAAAAAACTATTCAGTATTCTGTCAGCGGCCGTAATTGTGCTGTCGGTTGCGGCAGTAATGGCTTTTGCTGTCGGCGACGGTAAAAACCGCGGAGACGTAAACGGCGACGGTAAAGTTGATTCGGCAGATGCCATGCTTGTTATGAAATGTGATGCCGGACTTTTGAGCCTCTCAAATGACGAAATCAAAAGAGCCGATTTAAACGGTGACGGTAAAATTGATTCGTGCGACGCCGTATACATTTTGCGTATAGCGGCAGGGCTCAAGGTTCCCGATGCCGAGACTACGGCAAAAGAGACTTCGTCCGTTTCCGTGCCTACAACCGAAGAAACAACGAAGCCGACAACGGAAAATACTACGAAGCCGACAACGGAAAATACTACGAAGCCCACGGAGCCTGTAACCGAGCCCACCCGGCCGGCTACAAAACCCTCTGAGCCCGTAACCAAGCCCACCGAACCCGCCACAACGCCCACAACCGCCGACTCCAACTGGGACCCCTCAAAGAACGCCGTTATTGACTGGGGCGGCGGAACAACCAAGAAGAACTAAACTTTTTCTTGACAATTACAATATAATTTAGTATAATATGTCCTTGTAAAGCCGCTGGCTTTACAGGGACTTTTTCTTTAAGGAGTGGTAGTTTTGGCAAATAATGTTGAAATAACGATTTTGCTTGATTTCTACGGTGATATGCTTACTGCGAAACAGCGTGATTTTATCAATCTTTATTATAACGACGACCTTTCTCTTGCCGAAATTGCCGAGAACGAGGGCATAACCCGTCAGGGTGTGCGCGATGCGATAAAACGTGCCGAGGGGCAGCTCTACGAGATGGAGTCGAGACTCGGATTCGTAAGAAAATGGAATGGCATAAAAACCACTCTTGGCGATATTATAAACTGTGCCGAGGAAATCAGCGATTATAATTTAAATCACGGGCTTTCTCGAGAGATAAACGACACTACGGTAAAGATAAAATCTCTTGCTTTGTCTATCATAGAGTAATTACAGAGGTAAGTTTATGGCATTTGAAGGATTATCGGACAGACTTGAAGCCGCTTTTAAAAGGCTTCGCAGCAAAGGCAACCTTACCGAGAGCGACGTTAAAGAAGCTATGCGTGAGGTTCGCCTCGCTCTTCTTGAAGCGGACGTTAACTATAAGGTCGCAAAGGATTTTACAAATAAAGTTACCGAGCGCGCAATAGGCTCACACGTTTTAGAGAGTCTTACACCGGCTCAAATGGTTATAAAAATAGTCAATGAGGAATTGACCGAGCTTATGGGCGGAACCGGCTCAAAGCTCGCATACGCTTCACACGGACCCACAATCATTATGATGTGCGGCCTTCAGGGCTCCGGTAAAACAACTCATTGTGCTAAAATAGCATTGAAGCTTAAAACCGAGGGCCACAGACCGCTGCTTGTTGCGTGCGACGTGTACCGCCCGGCTGCCATAAAGCAGCTGCAGGTAGTCGGCGAGCAGGCCGGAGTCACCGTGTTCGAAGAGGGTCAGGGCGACCCGGTTAAAATAGCGAAAGATGCAGTTTCCCTTGCCAAGGATAAGGGATATGACTACGTTTTCATAGATACGGCAGGTCGTCTTCATATAGATGAAACGCTGATGAACGAGCTTAAAAACATTAAGGCTGAGGTTCATCCACACGAGATTCTTCTTGTTGTTGACGCTATGACCGGTCAGGACGCCGTCACGGTGGCAAGTGCATTTGACGATGCGCTCGGCATCGACGGTATGGTTCTTACAAAACTTGACGGTGATACAAGAGGCGGTGCGGCGCTCTCCGCGAGAGCTGTTACCGGTAAGCCTATAAAGTTTGTCGGTATGGGAGAGAAGCTCACGGAGCTTGACTATTTTCACCCCGACCGTATGGCTTCGCGAATTCTCGGTATGGGCGATATGCTTTCCCTTATAGAAAAGGCGGAAATGGCTCTTGACGAAAAGAAGGCCGCCGAGCTTGAAAAGAAACTCAGAAAAAACAAGTTTGATTTAAACGACCTTCTGTCTCAGCTTCAGCAGATAAGAAAAATGGGCTCTATGAAGGATTTGCTCGGTATGCTCCCCGGCGTCGGCAGTAAGATAAAGGATATGGACGTAGACGAGAGTCAGTTTGACCGCGTTCAGGCAATCATCTTTTCGATGACATATAAGGAGCGCTCCAACCCCGATATTATAAATCCGTCACGTAAGCGCAGAATTGCCGCAGGCTGCGGTATGCAGGTTGAGGATGTCAACAAGCTTTTGAAGCAGTATCGCGATATGCAGAAGCTGTTTAAACAGCTTAATTCAAAATCCGCACGTCGTCGCTTCAGTAAAATGGGAAATTTCGGCAATTACGGAATGTAACTTTTGTTAATCGCACTTTATAAGTGTAGTTTATAAATTTAATAATTATATATTTGGAGGAAAAAACAATGGCAGTAAAAATCAGACTTCGTCGTGTAGGCGCTAAAAAAGCTCCTTTCTATCGTGTAGTTGTTGCAGATTCAAGAGCTCCGCGTGACGGCAGATTTATCGAAGAAATAGGTACTTTTGATCCTATGAAGTCTCCGGCTGAAATTAAGATTGACGCTGAAAAGGCAGAGCAGTGGCTCAAAAACGGCGCTCAGCCCACAGAGACCGCTAAATCTGTATTAAAGCAGAGCGGAATCATTAAATAATAGGAGGTCTTTTAGTTGAAAGAGCTTCTCGAACAGATCGCTAAAGGACTCGTTGATGAGCCGGACTCGGTTTCCGTTACAGTAGATGAGACTGATGACAGAGGCGTTACGGTGTATCACCTTCACGTTGCCGAAAACGATATGGGCAGAGTTATAGGCAAGCAGGGCAGAATAGCCAAGGCTATCAGAACCGTTGTTAAGGCTCGAGCCACAAAGGACGGCACAAGAGTTCAGGTTGAGATCGACTGACAGTAAACGAGTACAGGGGGGCTTCCTCTTGTACTCATTTTATTTAGTGCCGTTTTAAAGCGGCAATCGGTGAATTTATATGTTAAAACAATTTCTTGAGGCCGGTAAGGTAGTCGGTATGCACGGCGTCAGAGGCGAAATGCGATTTGACGTATGGTGCGACGGCGCGGACTTTTTGAAAAAAATCAAAACATTGTATCTTGATGCCGACGGTAAGAGGGCAGTCGGCGTTGTTTCGGTGCGCCCTCATAAAAATGCAGCCCTGTTAAAGCTCGACGGCGTTCTTACAATCGAAGAAGCAGAGAAATACCGCGGCAGAGTGTTGTATTTTGACCGAAAGGATGTTCATCTTGACAGCGGCAAAGCGTTCGTTGAGGATGTAATAGGCTGCGCTGTGTATGACGCGGATAATACCGATGTGTTGTATGGAACAGTTACCGATGTTATGAAAGGCGTTGCAAATGACGCTTGGACTGTCAAAGATAAAAACGGAAAAGAGACGTTGGTTCCCGTAATTCCCTCAGTGGTAGTGAAACTTGATGTCGAAAACAAAAAAGTATATCTTCGTCCGCTCAAAGGCCTTTTCTCCGATGAGTGTGCAATAAGGGAGGACGGAGAATGAGAATAGACATAATGACGCTTTTTCCGGAAATGTGCGAGTCGGTGCTGTCCGAAAGTATTATAGGCAGAGCGCGAAAAAACGGCTACGTCGAGATAAACTGTGTAAATATAAGAGACTTTACACTTGATAAGCATAACCGTGTTGATGATGCGCCGTACGGCGGCGGAATGGGTATGCTGATGGGTCCGCAGCCCATATATGACTGCTATAAGAGCCTTTACGGTGACGGCGAAGAAAAACCGCACCTTATATATATGTCGCCGCAGGGCAAAACTTTGACGCAGCAGAGAGTAAAGGAGCTTGCCCTTACAGACCGGATTGTGCTGCTTTGCGGTCATTATGAGGGCGTGGACCAGAGAATTCTCGATGAGATAGTCGATGAAGAGATTTCAATAGGCGATTATGTCCTGACGGGCGGTGAGCTGCCTGCGCTTGTGCTTGCCGACAGTATTTCACGTATGCTCGAAAATGTCCTGCCGAATGACGAAGCTAAGGAGCTTGAAAGTCACTATAACGGACTTTTGGAATATCCGCAATATACAAGACCGTACGAATGGCACGGAGAAAAGGTTCCCGATATACTCTTGTCGGGGCATCACGCGAATATTGATAAGTGGAGACACGAAAAGGCGCTTGAGACTACATTAAAAAAACGCCCTGAATTGCTTCTTGATGCGGAACTCTCGGACAGGGATAAAGAGTATTTGAAATCGATAAAAAAATAAGCTGCTCGAATTGTCGAAAAAAGCACGTTTTTATTGTTGATTATTGCTGTTGAATTAAAACCATCCCGATGTTAGAATAATTATACAAAATCATTAAGCCTTCGCTGATTTTATTGTTCAAAACAGCATATTATTTTATATGCTGTTTTGTCGCAATAGCTTTTGCGTCGGCATTATTTATTTTGCAGGAGAAATGTATTCGAGAGGATACGCGCATTGGGAGGATAAAATGAAAAAGGTATTAAACATTATTTTATCGGTAATTCTTTGTTTATCGGTGGTTTCACCGTGCTTTGCAATTCAGAGCTTTGCCGAAACAGGGGATGAAACTACGCTTAAATTTAAAGACGGTAAATTTCGTATACTCGTATTTGCAGATCCGCAGGATGATGTAAATCCGTGCGAAGAGACGCTTGATCTTATGTATGCTTCGATTGAAGCTGCAAAGCCCGACCTTGTTGTATTTACCGGCGATAATATACACGGCCCGTCGCCCGTGCTTTACAGAAGCAAAAAGCGTGTCGAAAAGGCAATCAGGCAGATTATGGAGCCCGTTACCTCACAGAACATACCGTTTGCAATAGTATACGGCAACCACGATGACGAGGGTAAGGTCTCCAAACAGTTCCAAATGGAGGTCTATAATTCTATGCCGGGCTGCCTCGCTTCCGAGGGGGAAGCTATGACCGGCTGCGGCAACTATAATCTTCCTATAAAAAGCTCGGACGGCACAAAGAACGTCTTTAATCTTTGGTTTATAGATTCCGGTACATATGATAAAGAAAACGGCGGATATGCCCACGTCGCCGAGGATCAGCTTGCTTGGTACAAAAAAACGAGCGATGCCCTGAAAGCTGAAAACGGCGGAGAACCTATGCCGTCTCTCCTTTTCCAGCATATACCCGTTCCCGAAATATATGAACTTTTAAAGGAGGTTCCCAAGGGCACGGACGGTGCGGTGAAAAAAGACGGTAAGTATTATGTGCTTAATACGGATATTGCAAGCGGTCATCTTGACGAGGGGCCGTGTCCCGCAGAGGTGAACGGCGGCGAATTTGACGCTTGGAAGCAGCAGGGAGACATTAAGGCGGCGTTCTTCGGGCACGATCATAACAATGACTTTTGCGGCACATATGAGGGCATTGATATGGTGCATACGAGCGGAGTCGGTTTTTATATTTACGGTAACGGACCTCTCCACGGGTCGCGCGTTATAGATATAGACGAAAACACTCTCGATTACAGCACTTATATGATGTATTATAATGACCTTGTCGGTTACAAGAGCTCAAACAAGGCAAGATATTATGAGGGGCAGTATGTACATAACATTAAGATAGCGGCTTTTTCGGCGGGCGCTGTGATAATTGCCCTGACGGCCGGGCTTATAACGCGCGGAGTCAAAAAGTCCAAGGCGAAAAAAGCTTTAAAAAATAACCAAAAATAACGGCTGAGCCGGGCGAAATTTCTCGCTCGGCTTTAGTTTTTGAATAAAAATTCATAAATCAGGTTAAATATTGCATAAAACAGGGGGCATAATGTATATTTATGTCGTTATATCGCACAAATATACACAAAACTTGAATATTTATGCAAAAAACACTTGATTTTAAATGTGATTGGTGTATAATCTCTTCGTAATCAAAAATTAAAGGCTTTTGCCGATGCTCGGAGGTAACATTTATGAAAAAGGACAAGAAAGACATCAAAAAAGTCGTACTCGCTTATTCCGGCGGACTTGATACGTCAATCATCATTCCGTGGCTTAAAGAAAATTACAATAACTGCGAAGTTATAGCGGTTTCCGGCGACGTAGGTCAGGGAACTGAGCTCGACGGACTTGAGGAGAAGGCTCTCAAGACCGGCGCTTCAAAGCTCTATGTACTCGACCTTAAAAAGGATTATATCGAAAACTACATCTGGCCTTGCCTTAAAGCAGGTGCCGAGTATGAAGAGTATCTTCTCGGCACATCGCACGCTCGTCCCTGTATCGCAAAGGGTCTTGCCGATATAGCAAAAAAAGAGGGCGCAGACGCTATTTGTCACGGCTGCACCGGCAAGGGCAACGACCAGGTTCGTTTTGAGCTGACCCTAAAAGCACTGGCCCCCGAAATGGCCATCATCGCCCCGTGGCGTGAGTGGGACATCAAGAGCCGTGACGAAGAGATCGACTACGCCGAGGCTCACCACATCCCCCTGAAGATCAACCGTGAGACCAACTACTCCAAGGACAAGAACCTGTGGCACCTGAGCCACGAGGGTCTGGATCTGGAGTGCCCCGCCAACGAGCCCCAGTACAACAAGCCCGGCTTCCTGGAGCTGGGTGTCAGCCCGGAGCAGGCTCCCGACACCCCGACTTATGTGACCATCCACTTTGAAAAGGGCATCCCCACCGCCGTGGACGGCAAGGAAATGGGCGCTGTGGAGCTGGTGGAGTACCTGAACAAGCTGGGCGGCGAGAATGGCATCGGCCTGCTGGACATCGTTGAGAACCGTCTGGTGGGCATGAAGAGCCGCGGCGTGTACGAGACTCCCGGCGGTGCCATCCTGTACAAGGCCATCAACGTGCTGGAGACCATCACCCTGGACAAGGAGAGCTCTCACTTCAAGGCACAGCTGGCCCAGAAGTACGCCGACATCGTCTACAACGGCCAGTGGTTCACCCCGCTGCGTGAGGCTCTGGACGCTTTCGCCGACAGCCTGGAAAAGACCGTGACCGGCGATGTGAAGCTGAAGCTGTACAAGGGCAACATGATCAACGCCGGTGTCACCTCTC
>ERZ773243.3557-NODE-3557-length-10800-cov-2.606142_pt1 | contig 10800 bp, 8 predicted proteins | sample MGYA00580520_ERZ773243 | MGnify/ENA primary metagenome ERZ773243 (study PRJEB29015, sample SAMEA2737747) | human gut metagenome | biome: human gut; feature: human-associated habitat; material: faeces | place: China | collected 2012 ... | reverse complement strand
TTCGGTGCTGCCTTCGCCGCCTTTGCGCCGCCCTTGACCTGCGCCGTTTCCGCAAGGGTATTCCATTCGCCGCAATCGGGGCATTTGCCTGCCCATTTCGGGCTTTGATATCCGCAGCTTGTACATTGATAGACTGTTTTGATTTTCATAGCATTCCCTCAATCGTATCTTTTCTATAATAAAAGGACTGCAATCCAACCCATCGGATTACAGTCCCTTTTTGTTTTTTATCAGCCGATTTTGCAACAGAAGGGGTATCCTTACCCAGCTCTACGCTGAAGGTTACCTTGCCTGCCAGATTTGTTTTCATCTTGCCGACATTCACATCGTCAATCAAAATCTTATATTCTGTATCGGGCTCCAGCTCCATGGTAATCTGTGTATCCTCCAGCCCCTCAACGGTAAATTCTGCGCCTCTTTCGTTTACGGTGAAATTATGTACGGTTGCGCCGGGAACTGTTTCCAGCAGCATTTTACCGTTCTTTTCCAGCTTTGTGATTTCCTTAAAGGTTTTGATTTTATATAAGTCACCACTCACTGCAAAATCAAGGACTTTCTTCTTTTCGTCCATCAGATGATTGCCGAAACTGATTGTGCCATTGTCTTCCTGTCTAATCAATTCTTCGATTACTGCCATTTTCAGTACCTCCACTCGCTTCTCTATTGTGCCTCGCCCGAGAAACCCGAAAAAAAGAGATTCCCGGCGTTTGAACCTTTGTTTGTGCTCCGCTGCCAGCGGATAAAACTACGGTTATGATTATAACACAAAATAGATTGCAGGTATAGCTAATTTTTTGAAATCTTTTGCATAAAATCCTATATTATTTCACAACGCGGAAGCTGAATCCATTCGTTTTCAGACCAACGGAAACCTTATCCCCCGCTTTGATATTGCCCAGAAGATATTCCTCCGCGAAGGCATCCTCAATCTTAGACTGGATGGCTCGGCGCAGCGGTCTTGCGCCATACGCCTTATCATAGCCCTCCTCGGCAATTTTTTCGATTGCTTTTTTGGTAAAGGAAACCGTAATATTCATATTTTCCTTTACACGCTTTGCCATCACATCCGTCAGAAGCCGCACAATTCTCGTGATTTCCTCCTTTTCCAGCGGATGGAACACGATAATATCATCAATACGGTTCAGAAATTCGGGCTTGAAGATGTTCTTGATTTCATCCATCACGCCCTTTTTCATCATTTCATAGCTCTGCTCGGGCGTTTCCACGCTCGTAAAGCCCAGACGCTTGGGTGCGGCAATGCTGCGCGCGCCTGCGTTCGAGGTCATGATGATAACCGTATTCTTGAAGTCCACCCTTCTGCCCTGCCCATCCGTAATGTGTCCATCGTCCAAAACCTGCAAAAGAATATTGAATACCTCAGGGGATGCCTTTTCGATTTCATCAAACAGCACAACAGAATAAGGATTGCGGCGCACCTTTTCGCTCAGCTGACCGCCCTCCTCATAGCCCACATAGCCCGGAGGAGAACCAACCATTCTGGAAACGCTGTGCTTTTCCATATATTCGGACATATCAATCCGCACCATGGCATTTTCGTCCCCGAAAAGCGCCTCCGCCAATGCCTTGGAAAGCTCCGTCTTGCCGACACCCGTAGGGCCGAGGAACAGGAAGGAACCGATGGGTCTGTTGGGGTCCTTCAAGCCGACACGCCCACGGCGGACAGCCTTTGCCAGTGCCTTCACTGCTTCGTCCTGCCCGATGACTCTTTTGTGCAGAACTTCCTCCAGATGGAGCAGACGCTGACTTTCCTCCTCCTGCATGCTCTGCACAGGGATTCCCGTCCAACGGGAAACGATTTCTGCGACATTATCTGCTGTCACCACAATTTCGCCGCTGTCATGCGTGGATTCCCATGCGCGCTTTGCCGCCTTCAGGCTGGTACGCAGACCATCCTGCAGCTTTTTGATTTCCGCCGCCTGTTCAAATTCCTCTGTCTTAATGGCAGTCTCCTTTTCCTGCTCCAGCTCTGCAATTCTTGCCTCCAGCTCCTTGATGGAGGTGGGCGCAGTATACGCGGAAAGACGCAGGCAGGAGGCTGCTTCGTCAATCAGGTCGATTGCCTTATCCGGCAGGAATCGCTCCGTTACATAGCGTGCAGAAAGCCTAACCGCCGCCGCGATTGCTTCATCCGAAATGCGTACCCTATGGTGCATTTCATAGGGGTCCTTCAGTGCTGTCAGCATTTGCACGGCAACCGCTTCTGTCGGCTCCTCCACGCGCACAGGCTGAAACCGCCGCTCAAAGGCGGCATCCTTTTCAATATGCTTGCGGTATTCCTCAAGAGTGGTTGCGCCAATCAGCTGAATTTCCCCTCTTGCCAGAGCAGGCTTAAGAATATTCGAGGCATCAATCGCGCCCTCTGCCGCACCTGCCCCGATGACGGTATGGATTTCATCAATGAAAAGAATGATATTGCCTGCCGCCTTTACATCCTCCAGTGCCTTTTTCATGCGTTCCTCAAATTCCCCACGATATTTCGAGCCTGCGACCATAGCGGACAAATCCAGAGAAAGAATCCGCTTATGCCGCAGGGTATCGGGCACATTGCCATCACTGATTTTCTGCGCCAGACCCTCCACAATCGCCGTTTTCCCGACACCGGGGTCACCCATCAGGCAGGGGTTATTCTTCGTTCTGCGGCTCAGAATCCGAATGATACGCTCAATCTCCTGCTCTCTGCCGACAATCGGGTCGAATTTTCCCTGCTTTGCCAGTGCCGTCATATCTCGGCTGAATTTATCCAGTGTTTCCGTCTCGGAAATTTCCTCCTTCGGGCGTTCGTGCATCCCCTGCACACCGGCAGGCTGCGCCTCGCTTTCACCCAGAAGCAGCATGATATCCTCATACAGTGTTTGAATATCTACGCCCAAATCCTCCAAAAGCGTGATGGCAAGCGTATCCGGTTCACGCAGAAGTGCCAGCAGAATATGCTCTGTCCCGACATAATTTGCCCCCAGACGCACCGCCTCCTGCTTGCTGCGCTCCACCACACGCTTTGCGCGCGGTGTCATATCCAAGGGGAGATAAAATTTCTGCTTTTCCCCCTGCATTTCGCAAATGCGCTCCATCACCTGATGGTAGGTCACATTCTGCCCCTCCAACGCCTTTGCGGCAACGCTCTGCTGCACCAATGTCAGCCCAAGCAGAATATGCTCTGTGCCGATATATTCATTGCCAAGCTTTGCTGCGGCCTCCTTTGCCCTTTGCAGCACATCAAAGGCCTTTTTTGTATATTTCTCCTGCATCCTATTCACCTTCCTTGGTTTAATTTGTTAGCCATCAATGATTGTGATTGCTAATTTATTCCGGAAAGAAAAGAACCGATACAGGTTCTTCTCCGTAGGTTTCTTCTGATATTCCCATATTATATACCAACTTACCGGAAATTGCAAAGGATACTTCTTACAATTCCGTTAATTCTTCCGAAAAAAGTGAAAACAGCTCCCCTTCGGGCTTGGCGGTAAAGGAAAACGGCTGTTTCGTATCGGGATGGATGCCCTCCAGGCGGTAAGACCAGAGCGCAATCTCCGTTTTGCCGCGCTTCGGAAAGCCTTTGTTATATTTTTTATCCCCCCAGATGGGCACGCCTGCATGCGCCGTCTGCACGCGAATCTGGTGATGCCTGCCTGTTTCCAGCTCGATTTCCGCCAAGGTCAGCACGCCCTGCTCCGTTTCTCTCTCCGCAAGCCGCCGATACCGCAGAGCGGCACGCTTTGCGCCCTTTCTCTCCTTGGAAACCACTTCGGAAAGGTTCGTGCGTGCGTTTTTCAGAAGATAATCCTCTAATCCTCCCTCCGCCGCAGGCAATCTGCCGCAAAGCACCGTCAGATAGGCTTTTTTCAGCCGATGCTCCTGTATTTCCTTCGCAAGAAAGGCTTCTGTCCTTTTCTCCTTCGCAAACAGCATTACGCCACCGACAGGTCTGTCTAAGCGATGCAGAAGCCCAAGCGGCTGTCCGGTATATTCCTCCAAGGCGGAAAGCAAATCCAAATCTCCTGTTTTATCCGCCTGCGCAGGCATCCCCTGCGGCTTCACTGCCGCAAGCATGACTGCATCCTCATATAAAATCTTCATTCTTTTTCTTCCTTATATAATTAAAATATATTAAATTTCTCTTGCTGCCATTGCGCTTTTCGGCGGCAGGGGCAGCAGCACATTCCCATTTCGGACGGGATAGGAAAAGCCGAACACCGTAAAGCCGTCCCGATTCGTCATGAGACAATTTTGCAGCGTGCCTTCTGCCTGCACGCCCATCTGCCAGACAGGGATGGACACCGTCCGGATTTCCTCTGTATTATTCAGCGCAACCAGAATTTTTTCTTTTTCATCGAACCGCCCGTAGGCAAGCACGCCATACGCCCCATAAAGCTGCTTCAGCGAGCCATGGCGTAGAACGGGATACTCCTTCCGCAGGGAAATTGCTGCCTTATGGAAGGCAATCAGCTCCATATCCTCCCTGCCCCAGGGATAGGTGCGGCGGTTATCGGGATCTGTCCAGCCTGTTACGCCTGCTTCGTCCCCGTAATATACGGTCGGCGCACCGTTCCATGTCATTTGCAGCAAAACAGCTTCCCGCAGCACTGCTTTTTCCACATTTGCATCCGCCGCGGCACTGCCCTCTGTTTCCACTCTGCCGATTTGACGATTGGTGCGCGTGAGAAAGCGAGAATGGTCATGATTGGAAAGCTGATTCATGGCAACAGAAATCGCCTGTGACGGCAGCTTCCCCATCTGATAGCTCATGGTTCCCCAGAACACATCCGCATTATTATACATATCCTCGCGCTTTTCGGTGCTATGCTTGGAAACCCCCGTCAAAAACCATGTGACAGGCTCCATGAAGGCATCGTAATTCATAATGGAATCCCATTGATTGCCCGTCAGCCAAGGGGCGGCATCGCCGTAATGCTCCGCCAGAATCAGCTTATCGGGAGAAACGCTCTTGACTGCGGTGCGGAACATCCGCCAGAAGGCATGGTTGAATTCCTCTGTTTTTCCTAAATCCGCGGCAACATCCAGCCGCCAGCCATCCGCATCAAACGGCGGCGAAACCCAACGCCTTGCAATCGCAAGAAGCTCCTCTCGGAGTGCCGCACAGCCCTCCACATTCAGCTTCGGGTGGTTTTCATAGCCCCACCAGCCCTCGTAGGTGCCATCCGCGTTCCAGTAAAAATAATCATGATAGGGGCTATCCGCATACCGATATGCGCCGCGCAGCTTGCCCTTGTAAAGTCCCTCTCTGTCGAGCCATTTATGAAAGGCTCCGCAATGGTTGAAAACGCCGTCCAGAATGACGCGCATCCCTCTTGCGTGCGCCTGCTGTATCAACTCTGCGAAAAGTGCATCCGAGGCGGCAAGGTTTTCGTCCGCTGTTGTGCGAGCGGCATAAAGCGATGCGGTTTCATTCGTTTTGGCATCCGCCGCCAGAACAGAACCGCTTTCTCTGACGATTTTCCCGAAATGGGGGTCGATATGCCAATAATCCTGCGTATCGTATTTATGATTGCTTGGCGAAACAAAAAGCGGATTGAAATAAAGCACCTCTACGCCCAGCTCCGCCAGATAGTCCAGCTTATTGAGCACGCCCTGCAAATCGCCGCCGTAAAAACGGTTAATATCGCTTGCGGCAGGCAGGCTGTTCCAATCCGTGACCTGCTCGGTTTTCTGCTTCAGATAAATATATTCATTCGTTTTCACATCATTGGAGACATCCCCATTGGCAAAGCGGTCGGGGTAAATCTGATACATCACCGCGCCCTTCGCCCAATCGGGGGTTCGGTAATCGCGGAAAATCCGAAATTCCCCTTCGTGCTTATATTCCGAAAAAAAGCCGTATTTTGTATAATAGCCTACTGCTTCGCCGCATTGCAGGCGGAAATAATAGGTCATTTCCTCCGCAGTCGGGGGCAGGGTTGCCTGAAAATAAGAAAAAGCCCCCTGCGTTTCCGCCTCCTCCATGAGATATTCCCGTTCATTCGTGCAGAGGAAAGCAGCAGAAACCGTCCCTCTCCCGACACGAAGCCGCACATTGACCCAATCCGCCGCGGTCGGCTCCGCAGGAGAGCGGAACTGCCTTGTTTCATCGCTATAGACTGCCTGTATGCGAAATTTCTCCGCAGACAGACCGAAATTATCATCCATCGGCTTTCACCACCTTCCTTTGCACATCATCGGTTTTTATTATAAGGGGAAAGGACAGGACGTGTCAATTTTTCCGAAAAATTCCCCCGCAAGCAAAAAAAGAGCGACCAAGCAGTGCTTCAATGCAGTCATCTGCGGTCGCTCCCTCTTTTCTAAAAAAGAGAAGGTATGATGGGTGAAAAATATAGGGGAGTTTTCACAAATCCAGTATAGCATGTGGGGCAATTCTTGTCCAGAAAGGAAAGCCGCTTTGGAAATAAGATAAATTTATAGTTTTCTTTTTACAATAAAATTTTCTTATTAGAAATAAAATCTTCTTATCCGAAATTCCTTATGACATAAAATCCGCAAGCACCTTCGCCAGATTTTCCTCCCCGATGACGCGCATCCCCTCTTGAAGCTGTCTTGCTTCGCCATCCGGCAAGGCGGAAAGCGGCAGCTCTGTCCGCTCCTTCAGGCGCAGCTGCTTTTTTCCATCCTCATAGAAAACCGCAAGAAAGCCTTCATCCTCGCCCAGAACATAAACCTCATCACTCATCCCCTCGATGCTGCACCGCAGAATCACCTGCTCCGATGAGAAAAAGACCACCTGCCAGCCTGTGTAAATGCTCTTTAGCTGTTCCAGATCCAAGCCCTGCAAAAATTCCGGTGCCGGCTCGATGTGCTTTTTCATCACCCTATCCTGCGTATAAAAATATTGATAAACGATTTTCGTTCCGGCATGAATCCGCTTTTTTTCTTCCAAAACGGTGTGCGCCTCCGTTTCTGCCGGATGCTGCTCCCCTCTCCAAAGGGCTGCGTAATACCCTGCCAGCAGGCAAACCAGAAAGCTGAGCAGAGCTGCAATGACTGCTGTTTTTCGCATTGTATCACCTCTTTGGAGGGAGTATGGACACAAATATTGGAATTTATACCACAATAAAAAAAGCCATGCGCGAACATGGCTTGCAGATACTTAATACAGATGCAGATGTACGGGAACACCGTTTTTATAGGTACAGGGCAATTCGCCTTGAATGAGGGGCAGAAGATATGTAAGCATTTCCTCTGTCACATCGTTGCCCGCCTCGTTAATCCATTCATCGGGAACGGTTTTCACATGGTTTGCAATCTGCCCGATATCCACGAAATCAATGCCGAAACGGTAAGGCTGCGCAGAGGTACGACGGATGCAGGCCATTTTGCCTGTGCCGCCGCTGATGGCATAATCTGCCGCCGCCGCGCCAATCAATCTGGATTCATAAATATCAGATGCGGATGCCACATGAGACGCACAACGCTGCATCACATTCAGCTCAATGCTTCTGACCTTGCAGCCGATTTCAAAGCGGAGGATTTCCTCCAGATAGCGCGCCGCACCTGCCAGAATTTTATGCCCGAATGCGTCCGCCGCTCTGTTTTGCAGGGAATCGGTCACATAATCGCCCTCCTCGTTGCGCAGGCCTTCGCTGACCGCAATGACGATAGAGTGCTTTTCCGCCATTTTTTCACGCACATCCTCCAGAAAACGGTCTACAAGGAAGGGTCTCTCGCAAAGATAAATCAAATCGGGCGCAGAATCTCCGTTCAATCTGCCAAGCGCAGAGGAAGCCGTAAGCCAGCCTGCATCCCTGCCCATGATTTCCACAATCGTGATGGAGGGCTGCGCATATACGTTACAGTCGCAGGCAATTTCGGACATCGTTGCCGCAACATATTTCGCCGCAGAGCCAAAGCCGGGGCAATGGTCTGTTTCCATCAGGTCATTATCAATCGTTTTCGGTGCGCCGATGATTTTGACATCATCAATACGCATGCGTTCGCAGAAGCCTGCCAGCTTATGCACGGTGTCCATAGAATCATTCCCACCGATATAAACGAAATAACCGATATCATATTTACGGAAAATCCCCAGAATCTTATCATATTCAAAGGTACTTTCCTCCCAATCGGACAGCTTCATGCGGCAGGAGCCAAGCGCAGAGGACGGTGTCTGGCAAAGCAGCTGCAAGGTTTCGGGGTCTGCCAGTGTCTCTGTCAGGTCAATCAGCTTATCCGTCAGGATACCCATAATACCGTTTTTCGCACCATAAATTTTACCAACATTCTGATTGGTCATTGCTTTTTCCACAACGCCTGCCAAGGTCGCATTGATGGCAGCAGAAGGCCCGCCGGATTGGGCAACCAGAAGATTTTTCATAGTAACCAGCCTTTCCTGTCCCTGAAAAAAGGACATCTCAAATTCATTTCCCAGCAATTTTTTAACGGGTAAACCAAAAAAAGAAAACCATGCCCCAAAAAAATAATTTACAGGACATGGTTATTATAACACGTTTTTATGAAATTGCAAATCAGCCAAGAATCAGCTTTAAGAAGAACAGAATTGCAATGATGACGATAACGGGATTCAGCTCGTTCTTTTTGCCGCCGAACAGCTTCAGCAGTACATAGGAAATTACGCCGAATACCAGACCCTCGGAAATGCTGTAGCATACAACCATCATCAGGATTGTCATGAATGCAGGGAAGCCTTCTGTGTAATCAGAGAAATCAATATCTCTTACGTTTTCAACCATCATCAGACCAACAACAACCAGTGCAGGTGTAGTAGCAAAGGAAGGAATGGTTGTCAGGATGGGAGAGAACAGCAGTGCAACCAGGAACAGGACACCTGCTGTGAGTGCTGTCAGACCGGAACGACCGCCATCGGAAACGCCGGATGCAGATTCAACGAAGGTGGTTACTGTAGAGGTACCCAGAACGGCACCAACGGTGGTTGCCAATGCGTCTGCGAACAGTGCGCCCTTGATTCTGGGCAGCTTGCCCTCCTTATCGAGGAAGCCTGCCTTTGTGGATACCCCAATCAGTGTACCCAGTGTATCGAACAGGTCAACGAACAGGAACGCAAAAATCACAACGATAAAATCGAAGATGGAAATACCGGAGAAGCTCAGCTTGCCGGCAATGGGTGCGATGCTGGGGGGTGCGGAAATCAGACCTGTGGGAATCAGGGAATATACGCCTGCTTCCACATCAACCACATAAACCCCTGCAAGCTGGCAGATGATACCCAGAATCCATGTAATCAGGATACCAACCAGAAGTGCGCCCTTTACCTTTCTGATAACCAGCACCAGTGTGATGATGGTACCAATCAGAGCAAGTGCAACAGGAACGGTCTTTACATCACCAAGGCTGACGCAGGTAGAAGCATTATTGATAACAACACCTGCATTCTGCAAGCCGATGAATGCGATATACATACCGATACCGACGCTGACCGCTTTTTTCATGTTTGCGGGAATGGCATTGAAGATTGCCTCGCGGACATTGACTGCGGATAAAATAATAAAGATAATACCCTCGATGAATACCGCAGCCAATGCAACGTGCCAGCTATACCCCTTCTGCGCGCAAATGGTAAAAGCAAAATACGCATTCAGCCCCATACCGGGTGCCAGAACAAAGGGATAGTTCGCAAAAAATGCCATAAAGAATGTACCTAAGGCAGAAGCGATACAGGTTGCTGTCAGAAGCGCACCGGCATCCATGCCTGTGGTAGAGAGGATGCTGGGGTTAACCACGAGGATGTACGCCATCGTCATGAAGGTGGTCAAGCCTGCCATCAGCTCTGTTTTGAAGGTGGTTTTATTTTCCTTCAACTTGAAACACTTTTCAATAAAATCCAAAAGAAACCCTCCTTTTATAATGATAAAATACCAACTCCCACATTATATCTGTTTTTTCTTGAACTTTCAACTCTTTTTCCCTTGTATTTCCACAAAAAACTTTTATCCGTCCCATAAAATATTCTTATCTGTTTTTCGGAAAAATACACAGATAGCGCGCTGCTTTCTCTTGTCAATCTTTTTTTGCTATGGTAAGATAGAAAAAAGAAACGATAGTAAGCAGACCGTCGGCACTGCCGGCGGTTTTCTCATTCTTTTTCTATCATGAAAAAAATAAAACTTTTCATAAAAACGGAGGGATATAATGAATCAAGAAATGATCCTCATTCTGGACTTCGGCGGTCAGTATAACCAGCTGATTGCCCGCCGTGTCAGAGAACATCATGTATACTGCGAAATCATGCCCTGGAAAAAATCCTTGGAGGAAATCAAGGCGAAAAACCCCAAGGGCATCATCTTCACCGGCGGCCCCAACAGCGTTTACGATGACGCTTCTCCTAAGGTTGACCCTGCCCTGTTTTCTCTGGGCGTACCCATTCTGGGTATCTGCGACGGCTGTGAGCTGATGGCGTACACACTGGGCGGCAAGGTTGGACATGCTGCCGAGCTGAGTGAATATGGCAAGGCTGAGGTTGCCTTCGATACCACAAGCAAGCTGCTAAAGGGCATCGGCGCAAATGAAATTTGCTGGATGAGCCACACGGATTATGTGACAGAGCTGCCCGAAGGCTTCCGCATTATCGGAAAAACCCCTACCTGCCCCGCGGCTGCCATCGAATGTGAAGCAAAGGGCTTCTATGGCGTGCAGTTCCACCCTGAGGTAAACCATACACCCAAAGGCTCTGCATTGATTAAAAACTTCCTGTTTGAGGTCTGCGGCTGCAAGGGCGATTGGACAATGACAAACTACATCGAAGACCAGATTAAAAAAATCCGCGAGCAGGTTGGCGACGGCAAGGCTTTGTGCGCC